>Ga0206874_1115_pt1 | contig 21819 bp, 19 predicted proteins | sample Alteio_BWOrgCont_12_FD_152629 | JGI IMG/M metagenome (GOLD analysis project Ga0206874, IMG submission 152629) | Enriched cells from forest soil in Barre Woods Harvard Forest LTER site, Petersham, Massachusetts, United States -... | ecosystem: Environmental > Terrestrial > Soil > Temperate forest >...
GGTATGGTAATCATGATTGCCTAAAACCGGGTACCAATCGCATTGCAGGGAGTGTGCGGTGTATATGTTCTCGAATGAATAATGCCAAAGCGGATCCTCTACGCTTTCAACACCCTTTGGATAAAAATTATCGCCAACCGATATCACGAAATTATTAGGATGCGATGCTCCCCACAACCCCATCTGTTTAGCAACTTCCAGCTGATCATATTCACCATTCCTTCCCCAATCGCCCAGGGCCATAAAATGCAAGGAATAATCGTCTTTTACAGATGCCGAAGGAGAAAGGTCATCACTTTCCAGATAAGTTATCTTAGGCTCTGCCAAAGCGCCCAACGGGCCTATAAAGGAGGCGCCAATAGCAGCCAGCGCCGTATTTTTAACAAAATCTCTGCGTTCCATATTATTATTTTAAAGTGTAAACCGATAATTTAAATGAGTCGGGTACCTGTGTTTTTGTCCCCTGCTGAAAATCAGCCACCGGGAAATAAAGCTTGTGTGTAGCTGCATCCATAGCCATTGTTTTTGCCCGGTTCTGAGTTTTCAGCGTTTGAATCAGCTCGTAGCTATCAGGCGTATTTTGTTTAAAAACACTGGCAGTACCATCGCCATTGGATGCTATAACCAATTTATTTACGGCATCATATATAACTGCATCAACGCCTGCGCCAATGGGTAAGGTTTGTATTACTTTGCCCGATGCTGCATCAATAACACTCATGCCTTTATTTTGGCGGCAAACAGTAAATAACCGCTGATGTTCCTTGTCCAAAGCCAGGCCGGTAGGGCCGCCACATGGATTTAGCGGATAGTTTTTAATTACTTTAAGCGTTTTTGCATCAATTACATTCAAGCTGCTTTTATCCTCCAGGTTATTATATATCAAACCTTTTCCATCGGCAACTGCAAATTCAGGACCTCCTCCTAAATCTATTGTGCCGGTTTGCTTTAAATCCTGCGGGTCTATAACTACGGCACTGTTACTGTCTCCTTCAAAAGCGAATACTTTTTTAGAGAATGGATCGTAAATAATGCCATCAGGGCCCTTGCCTGTTACAGGTATGGTTTTTATTATTTGCAGGGTTTTGGTATCAAAAACTACAATGGCATTTGCCTTACCATCGGTAATAAACCCCCTGTTTAAATTATTTGCAATGGCTATACCATGAACGCCTTTCATCCCGCTGATGGTTCCTGTAATTTTTTCTGTTTGCAGGTCAACAACGTTTACTGCACTGCCGTGCGAAGCATATAACTGGTGATTGGCCTGATCGATAAAAACATAATCATAACCGCCGTTGCCGGGCAGCGCAATGGTTTTATCCAATTGGTAGCTTTGTGCCGATGCAACGATTAACAAGCCGATGTTAAAGAGAAAAAACAATGTGATTTTTTTCATAATAATATATTGGTATAAGAAAAACAAAGGACTTGTTTGCACAAATCCTTTGCTTTAGTTTAGTATTAAATTATAGTTAATTAGTGTTTATTTCCTTTGCCGTCTGATGTATAAGCTCCGATATCGGCATTGTAAGTGGCATTTCCTTTTCCTACCGCTGGCGAACCGGCCTGAAGGTGAAAATCATTGCTTGTAGCTGCGCCATTAGGCAGTGCGAATGCACCATCGAAAGTCATAAACTTGGGATCAACATTTACCAGGTCGGTAGATTGTGCTACACCTACACCATCACTTGGATAAAAGTTAGCAGCAAGATTAACCGTAACATTTGGCGTAATTGTTTTATCAACAAACGTTGGCGCGGTATCAAAGAAAAGGTTATTGCCGTAAGTGGTGTTTTTGGTATCGCCATCGGTAAACAGCTCAAAGCCCTGGTAATTATTTACCATAATGTTATTATAAACATGGCCTACAGCATTTACGCCGATGGAAACGCCCCTGCCCGGTTCAGCAGCGCCTCTTCTCCATCCGTTTGATACAAATGTATTATTGTATACATTCACTACCGTTTGCGGGAATGGAACTACGTCATCGGTTTCGAGTTTTACGCCTGTGCCTGCCTGGCTAAATACTACGTTATAAGCTACATCCCCGGTAACTCCCAATTTAATATTGATCGCTTCGCCATCAGTGCTTCCTGATGAAATGATGGTATTACGCAGGATAGTGATCTTTGCATCGCCTTTTATGCCGATTTCATCGTCCTGGCCATTGGTAATCCATGAATCTTCAATATCTACGGTAATAGGCACGCCAACAGATATTGTTTTTCTTGGGCTACCAGTTGGATCAGGGCCACCGGCATTGTCAATGTGCGCCCATTTAATAGTTACCGATTGCGCACTATCGCAAGCTAAACCACCCCATGAACCGGGAGTTTTTTTATCGGAATTAAATGATACGGGATTTTGTTGGGTTCCTAATACCATTAAATAACCATTGATGTTAATTTGCGCATCATTTTTTACCACTACAATGGCGCCGGGCTGTGCTTGTAAGGTATCGCCTTTTTTAACTGTAAGGTCGGCGGTTACAGTGTAAGTGCTGCCGGTTAATAAGGTGCCTTTAACAAAACCGCTGATATTTCCGGCTGCAATAGGATGCGACGGCGGAATGACGGGGGTAATGTTTTGGGTCGACTCCTTTTTTGAGCAGGATGCCAGGGCTGCAACAAAGGCTAAGCCCGTTACAAATAAAGAGAATTTGTTAGTTTTCATTTTTATTGATTTTTGTTTTTTTAGCGTGAATACCTTAAACCGATGTTATAATTTGCTTTATAAATATTCTGGCCTACGGTGAGGTTATTTATTTTAGTAGTTGTGGGTGTGTTTAACAGGTTATTGAATTTTCCGAAAATGGTAAAGTGCTTACTTAAGCCCTTTTCGCCCGATAGTGCAAGGAATGATTGCGGCTGCTGGTAATAATCATACCCATAATTGGCGTACACCTGCGAGAGGGTTTTGCCCAGGTACTGGTAAGCAAGCTGTATAAATAGTGTATGCTTATTGTCGCGATATAGCAGGGAAGCGTTTAATGAGTTATTGGTTTGCCCTTGCAGCGGCCTGCTTTCCAGTTTGGTAACCGGGGTGTTTTGTGCCGAAACAGTGTCGGGCACATCTTTTAATGATTTTACGTTCGAATAGATGTAGGCATAATTGGCTGATATCCCAATACGGCCAAAGTATTTGGTATAAACCAGCTCAACCCCTTCAATGGTAGCTTGCGGCGCAATATTGGTTGGCGTATAGGTAATGTTACCGCTATCAAAGCCTGTCAGCTCAAGCTCAATAGGGTTATATAGCTTTTTGTAAAACCCGCTTATAAAAAACTCCTCGTCATCTTTCGGATATAGCTCATACCGCACATCAAAGTTATCGGCAGTAGCATGTTGCAGGTTAGGGTTACCCACTTCGTTTATTCCACTGGTACCCTGTATGGTATAAGGCACTAATTCATAATAGTTGGGCCTTGATAAGGATTTGAAGTACGAAGCCCTGATATTGCTTTTATCAGTTAGTTTATAATTTAACTGCAAGCTGGGCAACACATCCGTATAGTTTTTCCTAACCGCGTTTTCTGCAGTCGGGATAAAGTTTACATAGTCAAAGCCTTGCGACGTGCTTTCGTCCCTTACACCGCCAAAAATATCAAGCTTTGACATCGATATTTTAAACTCCAGATAAGCTGCCCCTACATTTTCAAACGCCGTATAATTATTTACATCGTAAGCAGCCGTTCCCTTTGCGTTGTATACGGCCCACTGCGCGGTGTATATGTTCGTAAAAGTTTGTTTAATTCCATCAGCATCTGCTGTTGGCCGTAAATCATATTCATCCTGGGTGTTATACCTGTCCTTGTGGCGATACAGGCCACCTGCCTTAAGTTCTAATAAAGTGCTTTTAAAGCTTGTTTTATAAGTCAAATTCGCCAGCCCGCTAAAATCTTTATCGTTATTTTGCTGCCATATTCTGCTTATGCCATCAAAGTAATAAGGGGTGCTGGTAAAATCAGCATTTACTTTGTGGTCGATAGAAATGTCCGCTTCGTCAGGTACCTTTTTTGTTGAGGTAGATAATACACCTGCCCAATCAAATAAAAAGTGACGTGAAAGAATATGCTTGCCCTCAAGCTTTAAGTTCTCGAGCAGCTCTTTTTGGGTTAACGAACGGTCGTCATTAACAATAGAGCCTGTGCCCGGGCCAAGCCTGCCGCCATTACCCCCAACTATTGAGGTATCTATGCTTAAGCGTGCCTGTGCCAGGTAGCTGTATAAAAACACATTGTTGATCAATATTTTATTGCGATCGTCAATCTTATAATCGGCATGCAGTGCCAAACCGTTATTCATTTGCTGATTGGAATAAGTAAGGTTTGATACATCGGTTATTCCCGGTTTGAAACCGTCCTGGGGATTAGGCACAACCGGGTTAACCTGCGAGTTGGTGCCATAATACTGGTTTTGAAAATTGTCGGCTACTATAATACCTAATTTGCCATCCAAAAATCTTTTGCCATAGGTTAATCCAACAATAGCCGATGGCAATGCGGTTTTTGATTGAAAGTCAAGATTTGAACGGCTAAAATCGCCGGGTTGTGCCACATAGTTGGGGCCAAAACGTTCATAAACGCTTTGCTGCTGAATATCCTGTTTGGGAAAGGTTTCAAATTTTCTGTCCAGAAATATCTGGCTGTACCCGGTCTGTACTGTAGCTTTAAATAATTCAGTATCGGGCGCATCCTTGAATACCAGGTTCACCGTGCCTCCAATAGCGTCTCCTTCCATTTCAGGAAGCAGGCTTTTGCTTACTTCTATTTTTTGAAGCAGATCTGACGGTACAATATCAAGCGATACATATCTTGATTTTTCATCAGGACTGGTAACTTTTACACCGTTTATCAGAGTGTTATTGTAACGTGGCTCAAGGCCCCGGATAATGGCATAAGCTTCATCGCCACCGGTATTACGCAGTATAGTTACACCCGAAACCCGTGAAAGTACATTGGCTGCATTAATATCAGGCGACCGCTCCATCACCTTTGCTGTAACTACGTTGGTAATATTATTGGCGTCTCTTTCGGAAGATACTGCGGCAGCTTCTGATTCTTTATCAAGCTTGCCGTATACATTTACTGTATTGAGGTTTTCGGTTTTTCCGGTTAACCCGATGTTTAAAATCAAAACCCCGCCTGCGCTGATCTTAATTTTCTTTTCAAATTCGGCATAACCTATAAACTTAACTTTAACCTTATACTCACCGGGAGTGATATGAGTAAATACATAATTACCCTTTTCGTCGGCAATGGCCTGAGTTTTTAAATCATCGAAATGGATTACAGCACCAGGAACAGGAGTGTTGGTCATTTCGTCAATAACCTGTCCCTTCAATGTGCCATTTTGTGCGAATGCAACAGCTGCGAAAAATAAAAAAAATGTGATTAAGTAGAACTTTTTAGCCATAGAATTTCTTTAAACTGACTCAAAGCAGCAGGTCAATTCTGTGGAAATTCTGAATTATGAGTTTGATATTTAATGCTTAATTGTTTGGTAATAAAGGGTTAACAAGTAAGGCTTTTTGAGATGGCCAGAAATGGTTTGTGCAATAATTAGTTAACAATTACTTTATGCATAAAATTTCACCTAAAACATATCAACTATTGAAAGTTGGAGAAAGAGAGACCTCTAAACCGACATTCTTAGCGATATTAAACTCAAAAAACAGGACCTTTTTATGCGCCTGATGAAGCTTTTATGTCACAAATAACGATGGTATAAAACCAAACGCTTATATTTACCAGCGAGGATTGAGACTATGGGGTTGCCACTGCGGATAACATTTAAAGAAAAAGACTACGTTTATCAGATTGAAAACAGTAAACGGATTGATCAGTATACTACTGAATTGGATATTGTATTAAACGACGAAAAGGTAGCTTTAATAAAAGATGCCAGGAATGTTTGGATACAAAAAGATGGTCATGAACTAATTGACCCTGAGTTGGCCCAGGCGCTCGGCCGCTCCGTTAGCCTGCGTTTGCGCATGTAATTACCAACGAACAATGCAAAAGGTATAGAAAAAACAAAGTCCCCTTACACTCGCTGTTCGGGGACTTTAACCTAAACCTTATCACAAGAGGTAAGTAAGAATTACTTACCGGTAATAAGCTGCAAAGATACAGTGATTAAATTAAATTTACAATTTTTGTGTAAAAATGACACAATGGTGGAAATGCAGGGGGTTTTAATGGGTTTAGAACAGAAATAATAACCCGTACCTGTTTTACTTATTAATTTAAATTATTTATAAATTTGTAATCATGAGTGTACAATTTGTAACAAATTCAAAAGGCAAAAAAACCAGTGTGCTAATTTCTTATAAAGAATGGGATGCACTAAACAGGGAGCGTGAGGAATTGAAGCAAAAATTACAAGAAGCAGAGCTATCCCTTCGCTACAAGCAAGCATTTAAAGACGTAAAATTATTTGAACAAGGGAAGCTAAAGACCCATCCAATAGCTGATTTGCTAAATGAGTTATGATATACAGTACAGCGACACATTCAAACGTGGAGCGAAAGCACTGGCGAAAAAATATCCTTCACTAAAGCAGGATCTTTCGAATTTCATAATAGAATTAGCCCAAAACCCAGAATCCGGGACACATTTAGGTAATAATATTTACAAGGTAAGGATGAGTATAACTAGTAAAGGGCGTGGAAAATCGGGCGGAGCAAGAGTTATTACCTGTGTGGTATACAAAAGAGAGCAGATTCTTTTAGCTGAAATATACGACAAGAGCCACTATTCATCAGTAGATGAACAAAAGATTTTAAAAAATTTAAAAGCCGAGGGTTTTGACTTATAATAAAATCACTGCTATTGCAAACTAAAAACCTACCCTATCATTCCCAACAACTCTTCATCACTAATAATAGGAATGTTCAGCTTTTGGGCTTTTTCCAGTTTGGCGGGGCCCATATTGTCGCCGGCTACCAGGTAGCTTAGCCTGGCGGATATGCTGCTTAATATTTTGCCGCCGTTTTGTTCTATGATATCCTTCAATTCATCCCTTGAGTATTTTTCAAATACACCGGATATGATAAAAGTTTTTCCGCTCAGTGTTTCGCTATCCAGCTTTACTTCCTTTTCTTCGGTTACAAACTGCAGACCCTGCGCTTTTAGCTTTTCTATTTCTGCTTTATGGCTTTCGTTACCAAAATATTCAATAATGCTCAGCGCTATACGTTCACCAATTTCGTCAGCAGTAATTAGTTCATCAAAGGTTGCTGCTGCCAGGTTATCTATAGTTTTAAAATGCACAGCCAGTTTCTGGGCAACGGTTGCACCAACATACCTAATACCCAGGCCAAACAACACTTTTTCAAACGGCATCTGTTTTGATTTTTCAATACCATCCAGCATGTTGTTAATTGATTTTTCGCCAAAGCGTCCCAATTGCTTTAATTCATCACTGCGCAGGTGCAGGTTATAAATATCGCTGATATGGCTGATGAAACCTTTTTGATAAAGCGTCTCGATTGTCTCGTCGCCAAGGCCGTCGATATTCATAGCTTTACGATCAATGAAATGCTGCATTTTACCCACTATCTGAGGTGGGCAGCCCTCATCATTAGGGCAATAAAAAGCGGCCTCGCCCTCCTTACGTTCAAGCAGGGTATCGCATGCAGGGCAATGGGTACGGTATGCAATGGGTTTTGCCCCGGCCAAGCGCTTTTCTAAATTCACCCCGATTATCTTTGGGATGATCTCGCCGCCCTTTTCAACATATACCCAATCGCCTTCGTGTAATTTAAGGCGTATTACTATTTCGTCTGCATTGTGCAGTGTTGCCCGTTTTACGGTGGTTCCTGCTAACTGTACCGGCTTTAAATTGGCTACGGGTGTAACTGCCCCGGTACGGCCAACCTGGTAGCTCACGCTCAATAATTCTGTTTCGGCCTGCTCTGCTTTGTATTTATAGGCAATGGCCCACCGTGGGGATTTAGCGGTAAACCCGAGCTCATGTTGCTGGGCATAGCTGTTTACTTTTATTACTATACCATCAATATCATAACTCAACTCGTGGCGTTTTTTATCCCAAAGCTTTATAAAATCAAAAACTTCGTCAATATTATTGCAAAGCCTGTTATGCTCATTGATATGAAAACCCCAGCTCCTTACAGCCTGCAGACTTTCCCAATGCGTTTTAAATAAAAGCTTTTCGGTGTACAAAAAATACAGGAAACAATCCAGCGGGCGTTTTGCAACCTCGCTGGAATCCTGCATTTTAATAGTGCCCGATGCAAAATTCCTTGGATTAGCATAAGGAAGCTCCCCATTCTCCATCCGTTCAGCATTTAGGCGCTCAAAGGCTTTGAGATGCATAAATACTTCACCCCTTATCTCAAAATTATCCGGATAATCGCCATCGTGCAGGCGTTTTGGTATCGTGTTGATGGTGCGTACGTTAGTGGTTACATCATCGCCCTGTATACCATCGCCGCGAGTTACGGCGCGTACAAGCTTTCCGTCTGTATAGGTAAGGCTCATTGAAAGGCCGTCAAACTTCAGCTCGCATACATATTCAAAATTATCGCCTATGGCTTTGCGTACCCGCAGGTCAAAATCAAGCAGCTCCTGTTCATTATAAGTATTGCCCAATGATAGCATGGGCCACCGGTGCCTAACGGTAACAAACTCTTTGGTAATATCGCCGCCTACCCTTTGCGTAGGCGAATCAGGTTCGGCATACTCGGGAAATTGCTTTTCAAGTGCATTAAGTTCTTCTAATTTCTTATCAAAATCAAAATCGGCAATGGTGGGCATTGCCAGCACAAAGTAATTGTAATTGTGCTGTTTAAGTTCTGCTGATAGTGTTGTTATCCTGTTTTTTGCTTCTGCCGGTGACATAGAAGCGAATATAAGAAATTTAGTTGCCTCATCCCAACCCTTCTCCTTTGGAGAAGGGCTTGAAAAAGGAAAAAATATTATTTTTGATAGTCAAAGTCCTCTCCTTTGGAGAGGATTTAGGTGAGGCCAACAGGCAGCGATTTATATAGAAGAACTAAGGAGTTAGAGACACAAAAAAATATATTGGAGACCTCAAAAAGTTAATAATAATTTAAACCCTCATTGATTACGTTTGTCTTAATAAAAAAACCAAATAATAATTTATCATGAAAAAGATCATCAGAGTATTAATGTTATTATCAGTGGTGTCGGTATTTGCTGTTAAAACCAGCCAGGCACAAATTGTAGTACGCGTACAGCCTGCGCGCCCGCGGGGTGTTGTATTGGTAAAGCCCCGCCGCCCTTCGGCCCGTTATGTATGGGTTGCTGAAGAATGGACACCCAATGGTGGCTCCTACGCTTATAAAGCAGGCTATTGGGCCATACCTCCTCATCCTGGAGCTATTTGGGTCGCAGGTAGCTGGAGGCATACTGCCAGGGGTTATGCCTGGGTAGGCGGCCGCTGGAGATAAGAGAATCTATATAAGCCTCCGGCCCTGGAGTGCTCTTGAGTTAAAAAGAGATAAATATCGAATAAGGAATGTTGAATTTCGAAGTTTACTTCATTATTCAACATTCGAAATTCTTTATTCGATATTTTTAATCTTAATTAACCCTTTCAGGGAGCCGGCGGGCTTATAATTTGATCATTACTGATACTCATTGGAATGATCATACCACCGGGCACTTTTGGATTATCCTCAATTTCAATATTGCCTTTTATCAATTGCTTTAAATTAAGCTCACTTACCCAGCCGGTTGTTTTATCCACCTTAATGTCAGAAACCACTGTACCCGCAAGCTTGTATTTTACCGGCAAGCCTTCCATCATTGATACAACTGCACTATTATCCGTTGCAATATTTCCATCTCCATGAATCTGGTAGTAAGTACCGGTAATATCTGTAAGCTGGTAGGTAGTTTGCAATTGAGCAATCATCAGTGATTCCAGCCTGGTTTTTGATACCCATTTATCATTCTTTACTACAGTACCGTGCGGGAAAATTGCTGTGGCCATTTCCAGGTTTCCTTTAAAGGCTTTCGCTCCGAATGATTGTAAAAACTGACTTTTAATCTGCCTCTTTTTCGCGGTATCTAATTGCGGAAAACTATCAAATACCCCTGATATCATATTTTCAACATTTTCAACCGACTTTATCTTCCCGGTTTTACTTATAGTAACGTTAAAAGGCTTATCCATCATTGCTGCCACTATGGTCGACGCAGCATCAGTACTGTCGCTTTTCCTCGAATCCATTTCAAAAGTGGAACGGGCAGTAGTTACTTTCATATCGAGTGTTTGATAGCTTACCTCCATTTTATAAAGAGTGTCAATCACATCCGTCACTTTAAAGGCCATCCTAAAAGAGAGTGCTAAGCTCACCTGGCTTTCCTGCCCATTCATAGTTTGTGAGATGGTTGATGTGCCCGAGCTTACCATATAATAAATACCCCCTTTAGTAAGATTTAAAGCTGGCCTGACTTTTTGCGCACGACAGGGGAAGATTACTGCAAGTATCAGCAGAAAATTTAAAAGGTATTTCATAATACAACTTAGTAAGGTACTAAAGATATTATAAAAGTTTCAGAACTGGCAAGTCAATAGTCTTTAGTCGATTTTGACTCAGGGCTAAAGACTCGAACCTACAGACTTAACACCAGTGCCTTAAAACGGAAATAGCCAGGCTCTCAACCCCGGCTATCTCTCAAATTAGCATTATCATTAAATTTTCACTCGGGGTGTTATACGCAAACAGTATTGGCCAGGTTACAAAAAAAACTCCCGCATAAAAATGCAGGAGCAAACACTATAAAAACACAATTATGTTAAAATAAAAAACAGTAGCCGTCAACTAATTATTAAGGCTTTTGTTTTTTATCATTGAAATGCTTGTTCTGATAATAAAAAATACGGGGATTGCTTGTATTGCTATTCCGATCCAGGCTAATGTATTCATGATAATGCTAAATTGAGAGTGAGTAAAATGTATATAAATTATTATATGCAAAAATCATTCCCTCACCAATAATGCACCCTACGGATTAGTTGTTGGAGTATTTAATTTTCAGAGAAACTATTGGGGAAAACAGGCGGGGAAAAATGTGTAATATATTACTCTTCATGGGTAATATATTACACATAAATAATCATCTATTCAACAATGCCAATCATTCAAATTGTTTATAAAAATTGCAAATGTTTGTAATATAAAGCCAAAAGCGTATTTTTAATCTATTGATTAATTATTTTAACCTTATTAACTAAAAATTTAATTACTTTTTTGGCACGCAGGTAATGATAGCAGATAAACGCAGATAAAAATTGCCGGTTTAATTCAGCACCACACTTCCTTTACCTAACATGGCTTCCTTAATATACTTTACAGGCGCACTGCCATAGCTTAAAAACTTCTCGTTAAAATCTTTTAACTTATACTTATCAGCAAGTTTCTTTTTATAGGCCTCACGTAAATCCATTATCTCCTTGTAGCCGGCGTAGTAACTGTCTAACTGCACACTACTTACTGTAACACGTTTCCATTTACCTTCAGCTTCGGCCTGTTGCTGAAAAGCCTCATGTGTCAGCAACTTTATAGCGTCCTGTTTAGACATATTTTCGGCATGCACATCGTAATCTAAAATGGTATTACAAACCGAGCGCAGGTGCCATTTGTACCACATCAGCCTCATCTCCGGTTCATCGCCTCCATAGCCAGCATCCAGCATCATTTCTTCGCCGTAAACCGCCCATCCTTCTACCATCGCATCATTACCAAAAATCGATTTAATTAAACTCGGCGCTTTATTGGCATAAGTAAGTTGTACGTAATGACCTGGTATAGCTTCATGAATACACAGTATTTGCAATGTATATTGATTGTACTCGCGCAAATAGCTTTCTGCTTTTTCGCGCGGCCAGCCCTCCAGGCTGCCTACATTAAAATAAGCCGTACCATCCTTATCGTAAGGACCCGGCGCGCTCATAGAGGCACCTGCAATACCCGCCATATATCCAGGTTCCTTACGCACCTCCAATGGTTTACCAAGATCAAGTGTAAGTAAATCCTTTGCTTTTACAAAAGCAGTGAGCTTTGGAAGCTGATTTGCAATTGCCGACTGAAACTCACCTGGCTCTGCATGTTTTGCCGAAAGTGTATCCAACACCTCGGCTATCATTTCAAGCGAATCTGAAGGCATAGCTTTTGTACCAAAATATTTGGGCCAAAGCTCACGGCTAAGCTGTGTCATTTGGCGATGCAAATATTTCTTTCGCGTCATGGCAGCATTAAACACTTGCTGAGCCGTAGATTCAGATTGAATATCATATTTGAATTTATCTTCATACAGCTGCTTGCCCAATCTGAAACTTCTTGGATGATCGTTCTTTAGTGCTTTTAACCATTCGGCATAAGCTTTTATAGTTTCGGCAGATAAATGTGCCCTGTCGAGCATTGTTTTTTGTTCGGTCTGCGGGATGTTTGATTTCTTTAACGAGTCTGCAAAATCTTTTTCCATCACGCTCAGTCCGCCTTCAACCTGTTCAACCGCGAGGTCTGTTAATTCAGTTACCGGACTTTTTATCTGCTTTTCAGCCTCTTTATAATAAGCGGGTATTGTAGCCATCTTTTGGTACATATTCCGCAGGCGCTTGGCAAGCGGGGCATAATGCCCGGTCAATATACTGGCAAATGTACCTGTAACATTATATTGGGTTGGATCCCATTGGTACGATTTTAGTTGCTGGATGGTCCATTGAATCTCCTCCATCTGGTTTTGCATCACATGGTAATCGATCCTGTTTACATCGTTTAATATATTCGGATCAAACCTGCTTAGTGAATCTTCCTGCACTTTAGAAAAATTGACCATCTTATCCCTGCTTTTATCGTCGGGCACTACCAATAAGCTATCATATTTGTGATAGCCAACAGAAGTTGCCCAGTCGGGGTTTATTTTCCATAAGGCATCAAGAAAATTGTCCTCATAAAGGTTAAATGCGCCATCATCTTTGCCTTGCGCAGGGCCCATCCCTCCATCTTTTTTGCACCCGATAAGGAGGGTAGCAGTTACAATAGCTGTGTATAATAATTTTTTGATCACGCGTATATCAGTTTGGCTTTTGGATTTATAAACTTAAAACATTTAGCTGAAAAAAGAGAATTAAGAATTAAGAGACAGAAAAGCTTTCTCCTGGTTTTGGCCCTTGATTCTTGCATCTTGTATCTACTGTCTTGATTCTTGGCATCTTTGATCTCCTAATAACTTTCAAATAAGCGTTTAATTATCAACCGGTAAAATTAGTTGACGAATTTACCAACCAATTTTAATAATATTTGTTGCTTTACAATATGGATAATCAGCATAAAATATTAATCAGCGAATTAACTAAACTGCTGCTGGGCGGCAGCGCACATGCATCATTCCAGGATGCAATAAAAGATTTAAAACCTGAGCTTCGTGGCGTTAAGCCCGAAAATACGCCTTACAGTATATGGCAATTGGTTGAGCATATACGCATAGCGCAGTGGGATATGCTGCAATTTTGTAAGGATGCAGAACATAAATCGCCGAAGTGGCCCGACGATTACTGGCCAAAAGAAAGCGCCCCGAAAGATGACGGAGCCTGGAACGGCGCCTTAAAACAAATTAATAGCGACCTGGATGAATTTATTGAACTGATGGAGCATAGCGATATTTATCAGCCCTTACAGCATGGGGACGGACAAACTATTTTGCGCGAAGCTTTGCAGATAGCCGATCATAACTCGTATCATACAGCCGAAATCATTGTTATAAGAAGGTTGCTGAAAAATTGGAGATAGGTTAAAGAAGCTATTTAACCTTATTTATAAAATCAACTATACCTGTTACAAATTCGGGCTTAAGCGGCATATCAGGTTTACTGTAGGTAGCCATATTTTGATCCGGATCTGCAGGCGCATCTTTCAATATGTGATTCATATTATTAATAACCAATAGTGTAGCGTCTGATTTTGCTTTTTTAAGCTTATCAGCCTGATCACCCGATATCAGTAAATCTGTTGAGCCCTGAACAATTAAAACCGGAACTTTTATTTTTTTGATTCCCTTTTGAGGTATACACCTGCACCACGACATAATGAAATGCTCGGTACTCGGCTTCACTACGGTATATAATAAGGGATCGATATTATCAGTAGTTTTGCCTTTACGCATACTATCCAAAATGGTTTTAAACTCATCACCCAAAAATTTCGGCTTGGTTTTCATCCTGTCCATTAACAATTTATCTGCCGGGTCGCCTGCTCCTTCTGCCGAAATAAATGCTTTTATAGGCATATCTGCTATGGCTATCATTGATACTATCGAGCCTTCGCCATGCCCAAATAAAATGATCTTTGAAAACCGCTGATCGTCATTTAACAGATTTATTAAACTAATAGCATCATCGCCATAGTCGTCAATACGCAATTCCGACTCTTTAGTGGTAGTTACACTCTGGCCAACCAGGCGTTTATCATAACGAAGTGTAGCAATACCTTTTTTTCCAAGGTCATTGGCCAGTAACTTATAAGTATTTGCGGTAAGGCCCGCTTTGGGGTCGTTACCATCCCTGTCAACTGCGCCCGCATCGCCAATAATTAAAACCACCGGAATTTTACCTGACACATTTTGAGGCACAACCAGTGAGCCGGAAATAGAGCCTGAAAAAGTTTTTAAAGTAACAGGTGATTCTGTTAGCGAAGGATCAATTGTCACTCCGGTTTGTGCAAGCGCATTTAGCGTAAAAAACAATGCAACTGTTAAAAAGGCAAGTTTCTTCATTTAAATTTGATCAAGGGGTAATTTTTCAACTTCGAAATTAATAAAAATCAAACAGCTTTTCCCCTTTATCAATTTAAATTGATAAATCCGGTGTTAGAAAAATGTTAATGCATGATTGAATCCTTAAATGGAACCTTAAGAAAGCTTTAAATAATATTGTACTATGCCTGGTTACAGCGGCAACGCTACAATAAATGAAGTGCCGATACCAAATAGCGATTTTACAGTAATAGTACCGTTCATATCTTCAATGGCCTGTTTGGTAAAATATAACCCCAGGCCCATACTCTTTTTATTGATTCCGGATTTAAAGTATTTATTAAAAATATTGCTCTTTTGTTCAGGCTGTATCCCTAACCCGTTATCCTCAATCTCAATAAAACAAAGCCGGTCCTTCCGGTACGATTTTACCTTTATCCATTGCTCGGGCTTACTAAAATCGGCGTATTTAATGGCGTTTGAGATTAAATTATTGAATACCACTTTCATATCGGCAATATTGCAACGCAACTCATTCAATTCAAGCTCACTTAAAAATTTCACTTTTTTTCCTTCGGCAAAAAAACTATTCTGACTTATCACATCATTTACAATTTCATCTAAATTACAAAGCTCTTCCTTTTTCGCTCCCTCATTTTGGATAGTATGCAACACATCGTGAATATATTTATCCTGCAGGTCCAGGCTTTCTCTCATCATTTCAGTATATACCGGAACCTGGCTGATATCTTTTTCTTTTTCAAGCACCGAAACCAGGCCGGTTAATGACGAAATAGGCGAACGCAGATCATGAGTTACCGCATATGCCAGTTTATTTATACGTTCGTTTGCATTTTTAAGGGCTATATTTTTTTGAAGGATCACCATTTTGGACGTATGAAGCTTTACCAGCATTATCCCAACCAGCAATGCCGTGCATCCAAATATGATGATGGAGATCACGATATCGGTAATAAAAACATAATGGTCAACCATGCGGGAAGTTACCCCCAGAATGGCGGAAAAGTTTTGCTGTTTAATAGTAAGATTATCGGATATGGTATTAATCTGCAAGACGAGGCCCTCTTTATCAACTGCCTTGCCCGAATGAATATTATTATAAGCAAGAGAGCCTATTGCATTTAGTTTAGCCACCATTACATCAGCTTGTTTCCATGTTGCTATGGCTGATTTAAAAAGCTGCTCGTTTTTAAATTTCTGAAAAAACCATACCAGGTCGGGCAGGTCATCGGGATGATTACCAGCCATTAAAAACCCGATACGTGCTATTTTAATATCTTTTCCGTTAGTAAGCGCCTCCCTTGCAATGCTATCTCCTTTCGGGATGCTGATATCACTTTTAAAATACAAATAGTCTACCTCATCATGCGAGTAGATATAGCTCATTAGGTGCCTGGAAGCGTCCTTCTCGCCTTTTGAGTATTGCGATTCGAAGTTGGTGTAGGCCCTGCTGGCCGAAAGAATTTTAACAGAATAGTAATGCGTGATGCCTATTGCAGTAATGGCAATTAGTATGGTAATAGTTAATGCAATAATTACTTTCTTCATCAGGTCAACTTTCGCCGGAGTCGATGTATTTATCCTATAATTAACAAAACACACCTCACGATTAATTCTTTATACGAAATTGTGGACGCAGGGTTATGGGTTTGATGAAGAAATTTTGAATTGTTGGGGTGAGAAAAATTTAAGTAAATTTATATATGAAAACATTAATTATGCATCCCGAAAGCAAAGACCAGCTATTAGCTTTAAAAGCCATCGCCAAAGCGTGGAAAATTAGTGTGGAAACGAGCCCTTACCATCCCAATTTTGTGGCAATGGTAAAAAAAGCCGAGAAGCGAGGCAATTATAAAGAAATTGATCCAAATGATGTATGCGGCAGTTTAAACTTAAAATAGAGGAATTAGCTGAAAAACATATTAAACAGCATTTCAAATCGGGAGATAAAGTAAGCATTAAAAAGATCGAAAAAATACTTTTAGAATTTTCTGAAACTCCATATATCGGTATTGGAAATCCGGAACCTTTAAATACGAGCTTTCGGGATTTTGGTCGAGAAAAGTAATCAGAAACACCGGTTGATTTATAAAGTCGAAGAAAGTATCGTCACCGTTTTTGTTATTTCTGCAATAGGTTATTACAATCAAAAATAAGTTTTGCCTGGTTTTTGACTAAGATTATGCTAAAAGTCAGCAAAACGCAGACTCACGTTAATGCATAGTCGACGATAACCTGCGCACCATGCTTCGACAGGCTCCTGACATCCCTTTTTTGTCATTTCACTTTCAGAATCCATCAGGATTTTAAAACTCGCAACGACAAAGATATTTTCCGGGCGTGCTTACGCCACTACCAACTTATTCTCCTTATAATATCCTGCTTTTAACTTTTCAGCCATTTCACTGTAAGCATCGAGCGTACGTTGTACATCTTCCAAACTGTGAGCGGCGGTTGGTATAAGGCGTAACAGAATCAATCCTTTAGGGATAACCGGGTATATTACTATAGAGCAAAATATGCCGTAATGCTCACGCAGATCGCGTGTAAGGGCCGTGGCTTCGTATAAATCGCCTTCCAATACTACAGGGGTTACCATGGTGTTGGTTACGCCCAGGTTAAAACCGCGTTCTTTTAATCCTTTTTGCAGGGTATTTGAAATCTCCCAAAGTTTTTCGCGAAGCTCAGGTTTTGATTTTAGCAGTTCAAAGCGCTTTTTTAACCCTATAACCATTGGCATAGGCAAGGCTTTTGCAAATATCTGCGACCGCATGTTATAACGCAGGTAATCAACAACCTCTTTGGTTGAGGCTACAAAGCCGCCAATGCCCGCCATTGATTTTGCGAAAGTTCCGAAATAAACGTCGATCCCTTCAATGCAATCCTGGGCTTCGTGCGTGCCGGCGCCAGTTTTACCCATGGTACCAAAACCATGTGCATCATCAACCAATATGCGGAAGTTAAATTTATTTTTTAGCTCAACTATCTCTTTAAGTTTTCCCTGCGCACCCGACATGCCGAAAACACCTTCGGTAATTAACAAAATGCCGCCGCCGGTAGTTTCAACAAGCTTGGTAGCACGCTCCAGCTGTTTTTCGCAGCTTTCTATATCGTTATGCTGATAAACATAGCGTTTACCCATGTGCAGCCTTAAACCATCAATTATACAGGCATGTGATTCTGCATCATAAACAATTACGTCATTACGATCGGCCAGCGAATCTATAATGGATAACATGCCCTGGTAACCATAGTTTAACAAAAAAGCATCTTCTTTCCCTACAAAAGCGGCAAGATCATTTTCCAGTTCCTCGTGATGTTCGGAATTTCCCGACATCATGCGGGCACCCATAGGGTAAGCCATTCCAAAATCGGCCGCTGCTTTGGCGTCAGCTTCCCTCACTTCGGGATGATTGGCAAGGCCCAGGTAATTATTCAGGCTCCAAACCAAATGCTCTTTCCCGTTAAACTGCATATGAGCGCCGATTTCCCCCTCCAGCTTAGGATACGAAAAATAACCATGCGACCACTTTTGGTGCTGCCCCAAAGGCCCACCCATGCTTTTCGATATTTTGTTAAATATATCCAATGGTATACCTATTATGTTTAAACGTACAAATATAGCCGTTAAAACGTTTTACAGCAATCATTATTACTTTTTATAATAGGCTATAAAGGGGAGATTAGAGATTGGAGGTTAGAGATTAGTTGAATGCGGGTAAAAGTTCGAAAGGAATATTAATGAAACTTACGAAGTTTTTAAAACTTCGTAAGTTTTTTTTGATTAATCTCTAAACTCCAGCCTCTAATCACTATCAATCTACATTATCATGCAGAAACGAGTTATTATTCCTTATGCCGGTGTTTCCTTCATCATCAGGCAGCAGGGAGAACCTTGAGATCTGGCTTTCGTCTGATGCGGGGGTTTGCTGCAGGGCAATTTCTTTGCGTTTATAGGCAGGGATATTTTCCATTTCCTGCAGGTTACCGCTGCGCAGTTTCATGCTCAGGTCTTTCAGGCGCATAATACGCTCGCGCGATTTGCGCAGTTGCTCCTCGATAGATTCGTCTGTTTTATGATCATCGGCGCCAACTACAACTTCCGGCTCTTTTTTAGGCTCCGGTTGTTTTTCTTCAACAGCATCAAAACTGCTTAACGGCTCAGATAGCTTAAATGTCATTTCAGGCATTTCGGCTGTTTCGCTTTCGGCAGTTTCATTTTCGGCCACGGGCTCTTCCTGTACCAGGTTGTGTTTTATAACTGCCGGCTCTTCTGTGCGGGTTGCAAAAAGGTCAAACAAACCAGCTTGCTTAGCTTCGTTTTGTTTAGGTTCGTCCTTAAGCTTCATATAAGGCTCGGCCATAGCGCCTGCCTTAACCGGATTTATAAATTCATTAACCGGTTTAACTAATGGCTCGCTTTCGGGAACAAGCATCGAAACAATTTTTTTGCTGCTTTGCTCCTTTTCGCGTTCGTCTTTGGTTTGGAACCCGGTAGCAATTATGGTTACTGATATTTTATCGCCCAGGTTTTCGTCTTTGCAATTACCCCATATCAGGTCGGCAGCCAAACCGGCTTCTTCCTGTATATAGTCGGTGATCACGCTAACCTCATCCATCGTAACTTCTTTATCGCCCGAGCTGATGTTTAACAGGATGTAACGTGCGCCTTCAATTTCATTATCTTTTAATAATGGTGATGATAAAGCGCCTTCAACTGCTTTCAATGCACGGTTTTCGCCTTCGGCTGCGGAGCTTCCCATGATAGATACGCCGCTATCTTTCATTACGGTGCGCACATCCTTAAAGTCAACGTTTATATAACCGGGTAAAGTGATTATTTCGGCAATGCCTTTGGCAGCAGTTGTTAAAATATTATCAGCTTGCGCAAATGCCGAACCTAAGGTAAGGTTGCCAAATATTTGGCGTAGCCTGTCGTTTGAGATCACTAAAAATGAGTCGACGTGTTTTTTCAGCTCTTCCATGCCCGCATCAGCCTGCATTTTACGGCGTTTGCCTTCAAATGCAAATGGCGTAGTTATAATGCCAACTGTTAATATGTCCATTTCGCGGGCGGCTTTGGCAATTATAGGGCTCGCGCCGGTGCCTGTTCCGCCACCCATACCTGCTGTTATAAACAGCATTTTGGTGTTGGAACCCAACATTTGTTTTATATCATCGATATTTTCTATAGCCGAGTTTTTTCCAACTTCGGGGATAGAGCCTGCACCCATTCCTTCGGTAAGGCTTGCGCCCAGTTGTACCTTGTTAGGGATAGGACTAAGCTCCAAAGCCTGAGCATCAGTATTGCAAATAATAAAGTCTACACCGGTAATGCCTTGTTTGTACATATGATTTACAGCATTACCACCTCCGCCACCCACACCAATTACTTTGATGATAGACGACTTTTCTTTTAACATCTCAAACTTCATAATCCTTGTTTTTCAGTAAGTAATTTGTTTTTTAAAAGTATGGGAGCTATTATGAGCATATAATTTATCATCGTTTTTAACCTTTACTCATGATAGATCCAATTCCTTGTAAATGACGAATAATCAGATTTCTCTATTGTAATTATAGGGCTTTTTCCACAAGCTTTTTCCACATTTGTGAATATGTGGAAAGATTGAAAAATGTGAATAAATATGGCCTATTTCAAAAAATCCTCGTCTTTTATATCATCTTTTATAAACTTCTTCCCGCTTTCTAATATTTTACCTAATAAGCCAAATTTCCTGTCGTCGGTGTATTTGGTTTTTACCGCTTTCACCACTTCTGTAGGCGCCTGTACCACGTCATTATACTCCATTTTCTGAATGCCTTTTATCAGCAAGCCTATGCCTGTTGCAAAAGTTGGGCTCTGTAACTCTTCGTATGTATTTTTTGGCAACACTTCATTTTTGGCCAAATGCTCGTTCGGGTAACCAACGCGGCAATCCAACCCGGTAACGTACTCCACCAATTGCGACAGGTGCTTTAACTGTGCGCCGCCACCGGTTATCACAATACCTGCAATCAATTTCTTTTCGTAACCGGATGACTTGATCTCATAATATACATGCTCCACTATCTCTTCCATCCTTGCCTGTATCACAAAAGCCAGGTTTTTTACAGAGATCTCTTTCGGTTCGCGGCCACGCAGGCCGGGAACACAAACAATCTCGTTTTCCTTATTTTCTTCGGCTAAGGCCGATCCGAAACGCACTTTTAACTGCTCGGCTATGTTACGCATCACTGAACAACCTTCGCGGATATCTTCGGTAACACTATTACCTCCAAACGGAATAACAGCAGTATGGCGTATAATTCCTTCATGAAAAATAGCCACATCAGTTGTGCCACCGCCAATATCAACCAATACCACGCCGGCCTCTTTTTCTTCGTCGCTCAAAACAGATTCAGAAGAAGCTAATGGTTCCAATATCAGTTCCTGGCTCTCTAAACCAGCTTTATTTACGCATTTAACAATATTTTTTATAGCGGTAACCTGGCCGGATATGATGTGAAAGTTTGCTTCCAGCCTTACGCCTGCCATGCCTATCGGGTCTTTTATTCCCGGCTCACTATCTACCGTAAATTCCTGCGGTAAAACATGGATGATCTCCTCACCCGGAGGCATTACCAGGTTGTACATATCTTCAACCAGCTTATCAATATCCTTACGGGAAATCTCTGATTGTATATCACGTCGCGTTATTAACCCGCGATGCTGCAAGCTTTTGATGTGCTGCCCTGCAATACCTACGTTTACCACCCTGATCTCTACGTTTGATTGCGCACCGGCAATTTCAACCGCCTGGCCAATGCCCTGCACGGTTTTATCAATATTTGAAACCATACCACGGGTTACCCCCGCCGACTCGGCCTTACCTATACCTAATACCTCTATCTTCCCGTTCTTGCTCCTGCGGCCAACAATCGCACATATTTTAGTTGTTCCAATGTCCAATCCCACCACAATCGGTGAGCTTTTTTCCTGAGTTGAGCTTTTTTCCATATTAATTCTTTATTATAGTAGATGTATCTTTAATCGCTTTGGTCGAATC
>Ga0206874_1116_pt1 | contig 21671 bp, 13 predicted proteins | sample Alteio_BWOrgCont_12_FD_152629 | JGI IMG/M metagenome (GOLD analysis project Ga0206874, IMG submission 152629) | Enriched cells from forest soil in Barre Woods Harvard Forest LTER site, Petersham, Massachusetts, United States -... | ecosystem: Environmental > Terrestrial > Soil > Temperate forest >...
AACGGACAAGAGACCTGGACGACCTCGGCAACGTGTTCGAAGGACGCGTGCTGGCCGTCGACTCTCAAAACTGCATCGCCCTCGGTATGAACCGGAACCTGACCATCGGCCTCCTCGGCGTCGAAGACCTGGTGGTAGTGGTGAGCGACGAAGCAGTTCTCGTCTGTAACAAGAACGACGTCCAACGCGTCCGCCTCATCGCCCAAATGGACGAAAAGCAGCCCTAAAGGGCTTTCCTTCACAGGGTCGTATGGGAGTCGTAGGGGTGCTGCGCACCCCTACGAAACTCATCGATTCCCGCCCGCCCGACGGCGCGGCCGCGGGCGGGTCCACTTGCTTGTACGCACGGGACAAACCTTTGGACGCGACAATCCAGTCGCTCATTGGATGGTACGATCCATCCAATGACGCTGGATCGCCGCCGTTCCAAGCTTGTCTTTGTGCTCGCCAGCGTAAGTTGGGTCATCGGGGCTTTGGTTTGGCCTGCCCAAAGCATCGCTCACGGCACCACCACCGACACCACGCCGCCCAAGAAGGTCAACTTCTCCCGCGACATCTTGCCGGTTCTCTCCGACAAGTGCTTCAAGTGCCACGGACCCGACTCCGAGAGCCGAATGGCAGGCATGCGCCTCGACCGCGCGGACGGCGCCTTCGCGAACCGTAGCGGCAAATTCCCGATCGTTCCCGGCAAGCCCGAGCACAGCATGGTCGTTCAGCGTATAACGAGCAAAGACGCGCCGATGCCGCCGCCAGATAGCGGCAAGACTTTGTCTCAGGCTCAAATCAAGTTGCTCATCGAGTGGATAAGGGAGGGCGCCGAATACGACAAGCTCTGGTCGTTCGAGCCTTTGCCCAAGACGATCCCGATCCCGCAGGTTAAGGGCGCCTGGCCGAGGAACGACATCGACCGGTTCGTCCTTGCCCGGCTTCAGAAAGAAAAGCTGTCACCCAGCCCGGCCGCATCTAAACCCAGATGGCTGCGCCGGGTCACCCTCGATCTCACCGGGCTTCCCCCAACCGAAAAGGAAATCTCCGATTTCCAGAAGGACGACTCCCCCGCAGCCTACGAGACCGTCGTCGACCGCCTTCTCGCGAGCCCTCACTTCGGCGAGCGCGCAGCCGTCGACTGGCTCGACGCCGCACGGTATTCGGATAGCTACGGTTACCAGTCCGACCTTATCATGCCGGTCTGGCCATACCGGGACTGGGTGATCAAAGCGTTCAATCAAAACCTTCCCTACGATCGATTCTTAACCGACCAGCTTGCCGGAGACCTGCTGCCGAACCCGACAAGAGACGAAAGAATCGCGACCGCTTTCAACCGCCTTCATAGGCAGTCGAACGAGGGAGGGTCGATCGCTCTCGAATTCAAAACCGCCTATGCCGCCGACCGGGTGGATACCTTCGGCACTGCCGTTCTCGGTCTCACCGTTGGCTGCGCTAGGTGTCACGACCACAAGTTCGATCCAATCACCCAGCGCGAGTACTACCAACTCTTCGGCTACTTCAACTCGATCGACGAGTACGGTCTGCTGCTTAGCACCGAGATCGTTCCGTCGCCATCGATGCTCCTTCCGACTCCCGACCAGGAAGCCAAGCTCAGAGATCTTCATTCCGCCTGCGGCGCCGCCGATGACAAGCTGACTCAGGATCGAGCTGCCGCCGAACCTGCCTTTGAGTCGTGGCTGAAGTCCAGGCCGCTCACCTCGACGATTCCCGACGTCGTCGCCCATTTCGGTTTCGACAAGCTTGACAAAGACCATTTCCAAAACGACCTTCCCGGCCCCGCTTTCGGCGAAAAGCTCGGCAGCGTCGACACCGTTACCCACAAGTCCAGAAAAGCTGTGTCTCTCGACGGCGACAACGGGCTCGCCATCCGGGGACTTCCGGCTAAAGAGCGATCCGATTCGTTCACATGGTCCTTCTTGGTCGACGACACTCGGCGCGACCCCACCGCCGAGGTCCTTCTTCACCGAACGGGCGGCACCGACGTCGGCTTCTGCGGATTCGATCTATTGCTCGAGGACGGGCATCTCACCGCCCGAGTCATGCGAGCCTGGCCCGGAAACGCGGTTGCGATCCGGACAAATGGACAAATCCCGAAGGGCGCCTGGAGTCATATCGCATGGTCCTGGGACGGCAGTGGACGCGCCAAAGGCCTAAAGCTGTACATCGATGGACATCTGGCCGAATCGACCGTCCTGGAAGACTCGCTCTGGAAGAAGATCAACGCCTACGGCGACCTCGGCGACAGCCGTGGCGACTGGACCTTCTCCCAGCGTTTCCGCGATAAAGGATTCAAAGGCGGCGAAATCGCCGATGTCGCCTTCGCCACCAGAGCGCTCAGCCCAATCGAAGTAGCCCAACTCGCCGACGGCCACTCCCTGACGGATGCCCTCGCCTCTCACACTCCGATCCAACCGCTCAAAGAATATTTCGAGTCCGCGATCGACCCGAAGATCCGCGCCGATCGAGCTCTTGTGAAGTCCGCCCAGCTTGCGCTCGCCGACGGCGAAGAGCCCGTATACGAGATGCCGATCATGCAGGAGACCAAAAAGCCGGTCCCGGCATACCTACTGGCAAGAGGGAACTACGACTCTCCACGCAACGCGCAAACCCTTGTTCGCCGAGACGTGCCGAAAGCCTTGCCCCCTCTGGAGTGCGTTGGCCCGAACAACCGGCTCGCCCTCGCTAAATGGGTCACGCGCCCCGACAATCCGCTGACCGCCCGCGTCGCCGTCAACCGCTTCTGGCAGATGATGTTCGGTACCGGCCTCGTCGAAACCACCGAAAACTTTGGAATTCAAGGTTCCCGACCCTCGCATAAAGAACTGCTCGACTACCTGGCCTTACGCTTCATCAAATCCGGCTGGAATGTTAAGGCGCTCGTAAAGACGATCGCTCTTTCCGCGACCTACCGCCAGGATTCCGGACGCAATCCCAAGCTCAAGGACGCCGATCCCTCTAATCGACTCCTCGCCCGCGGTCCCAGTTTCCGGCTCTCCGCCGAGATGATCCGCGACACCGCATTATCCGCCGCCGGACTGCTCTACGACAAGCTCGGCGGCGCCCCCGTCAACCCGTATCAGCCGGCCGGAATATGGCAGGAGAACAATACGATGAGTCCGCCCTTCGTTCAAAGCAAAGGGCCCGATCTCTTCAGGCGCAGCATCTACTCGACATGGAAGCGCACCACGCCGGTGCCAACTATGCTCCTTTTCGATGCGACTTCCCGAGAGGCGTGCGTGGTGCGCCGCCCAATGACGAATACCCCCCTCCAAGCGTTGGCACTGCTTAACGACGTCCAGTACGTGGAGGCTGCCCGAGTGCTCGCTGAGCTGGTCCTGAAGCGAGAACACTCGGACCAGGCTCGCATCGATCTCGCCTTCGAAAGGCTGGCGGGCAGAAAGGCAGACCCGGCCGAAATGGCCATCCTCATGCAGACTCTCAAGGAGCAGCGAGAGATCTACGCAAAGACTCCCGACGATGCCGCAAGGCTCTTGAAGTCCGGCTCGACCCCACCCGACGCATCGCTCTCCCCCGTCGAGATCGCCGCCATGACGGTTACCGTGCAAACGATTCTCAACTCCGACGCCGTGATCTGGCGCAGATAACCAAAGGCATCCAAGATGAACCAATTCGACCCTGAAGATCCCGTAAACCGCTTGCTCGGTCTAACTCGACGCGAGTTCTTTGGCCGCAGCGCGCGGGGCGTGGGAGCACTCGCGCTTGCCTCCCTGATGCCGAGCCTTGCGCTGGCCGACGTTTTCCAGCAATCCAAGGGCGCCGTCAAGTACGACCATCTGCCGAAAGCGAAGCGGATTATCTATCTGTTCCAGGCCGGCGGCCCCGCCCAGCAGGATCTCTTCGACTACAAGCCGCTTTTGAACAAGCACCAAGGCGAAGATCTACCCGCCACCGTACGCGGCAACCAGCGCCTGACTGCGATGAGCGCGAACCAGGCCATCTTTCCGCTCGCCGGCACCCCGTTCAAGTTCTCTCAGCACGGCCAGAGCGGCGCCTGGTTCAGCGAAGTTCTTACCCACCTCGCCGACTGCGCCGATGACCTGTGCTTCGTCAAGTCCGTCTTCACCGACGCGATCAACCACGACCCGGCCATCACCTTCTTCCAGACCGGCAGCCAGCTTGCCGGGCGGCCCTCCTTCGGCTCGTGGGTCTCGTATGGCCTTGGCACGACGAACGAGGACTTGCCCGCGTTCGTGGTTCTCGCCAGCGTCAACAAGGGAGACCAGCCGCTCTATGCCCGCCTTTGGGGCAGCGGTTTCCTGGATTCGCGCTATCAAGGCGTCCGATTCCGCTCAGGCGGCGACCCCGTCCTGTATCTCTCCAATCCGGACGGCATCTGCGGTTCCGGCCGTCGAGCCATGCTCGATCGCCTGGGCGAGCTCAACAAGCACGAATATCGACAAGAGCTGGATCCCGAGATCGAGAGCCGGATCGCCCAATACGAGCTGGCCTACAAAATGCAGACCAGCGTCCCCGATGTCACCGACATGAGCAAAGAGCCGGCCGAAGTCTTTGAACTGTACGGCCCCGATGCCCACAAACCGGGCACCTTCGCCTCAAACTGCCTTCTTGCCCGTCGCCTGGCCCAGAAGGGGGTCCGGTTCATCCAGCTCTACCACCAGGGTTGGGACCAGCATGGCGGCCTCAAAGCCGGCATCACCCAGCAGTGCAAAGACACCGATCAGCCCACCGCCGCGCTTATCAAAGACCTCAAGCGGCTCGGCATGCTCGAAGACACTCTTATCGTGTGGGGCGGAGAATTCGGCCGCACCAGCTACTGCCAGGGCCCCCTGGGGATCGACTCCTTCGGCCGCGACCACCATCCCCGCTGTTTCACCGTCTTCATGGCCGGCGGCGGCGTCAAGGCCGGCACGACCTACGGCCGCACCGACGACTACGGATACAACATCGCCGACGCCGACGGAAACATCATGCACCCGACCAAGGATGTGTTTACGAAAGGCGCGGTCCACGTTCACGACCTCCAAGCCACGCTCTTGTGGCTAATGGGCGTCGATCACACCAAGCTCACCTTCCCCTTCCAAGGCCGAGACTATCGCCTGACCGACGTCCACGGCCACGTAGTCCAGGATCTGATGGCATAAATTCCGGGTCGCTGAATGCGGCCGCACCGGTTAAGCGAAGCGCGGCCTGGGTACTCGACCGGCCTGACAGGGCCCCGACTGAGCCGTGAAACTCCCCCCTTGCCGTAGCACCGAAGATATCGTCCGGACGCAGCACGCGCATATGTACAATAAGATCGTGTCACCCGGCGTCGATCACCTGCTGTCGGAAAACCGGCAAGAAATGGAACGTCTCTGCAAAAAGTACGCGGTCAGGCGGCTGAAACTATTTGGATCGGCAACCGGCTCGGAGTTCAACGACAACAAGAGCGATCTTGACTTTCTCGTCGAGTTCGGCCCACCCCCAATCGGTATGCGCCCGGGCGTTCAGTTTTTCGAGTTTGTCGACAAACTCGAGGAGATTCTAAAAAGACCCGTGGATCTCCTCGAAGAGTCCGCAATCGAGAACTCCCACCTTAGAAGAAGCGTGATGGCGTCAGCGGTGACCGTCTATGCGGCGTGACTCGGGCAAGTGGCTCGAGGATATCGTCACGAACGGCAAAGACGCTCTTGAGTTCCTGGAAGGCAAGACAGCCGAAGAATACGTCGAAAGCAAGGCGTTGCGAGCCATGGTCGAACGCAAGCTGTATGTCGTCGGAGAAGCGGTAACCCAGATCAAGAACGAATACCCTGATGTCGCCACGCAACTACCCAAAGTGAGCGACATCGTAAGATTCCGAAACTTTCTCGCCCACGGATACTTCGCGATTGACCATCAGCGTGTTTACGATATCGCGTTGAACTCCTTGCCAGAGCTGATAGAGGCCGCCGAAAAGCTAGATCCGTAAGGGAAGCTGATGGCTTAAGCCGTCAATCCGCTCAACGGACCCGCGCCGCAGAAATCAGGATTGCCGAATCGGCTGATCCGGTGCCCGAAACCTTCGGCGAGGCTCATCAGCAGCCGATTGTGTGCCACGTTCGAATACTTCAAACTGCGGCCCATCTTGAAATCCAGACCGTTCCCGACGAGCACAAACGGGATGTTGTCCAGGGTGTGGGTATTTCCCTGACCGAGTTCGTTCGTCCAAACCAGCAGCGTATTGTCCAGCAGCGTCCCCGAACCGTCCGGCTCCCGAGTCTCTGCCAGACGTTTCGCGAGGTACGCGACCTGCGAGCAATACCACTCGTTGATCTTGGTCAGCTTGTCCTGAGCCGCCGCATTCGAATCCGGTTCGTGAGATAGGTCGTGCTGCGCGTCCTTGATCCCGAGCCAGGTCATTCGCGCCTGACCGACCGAATTCGTGAACTGGAACGTCGCGACCCGCGCCGAGTCGGCCACGAAGCTGCTCACCAACAGGTCGATCTGCAGCTTGCTGATCTGAGGCATCTTGTCGTTCTCCATCCGCACGCCCGGCTCGATCACGGGAACCGCGTGCCCGACGTCCGACGTTCGTACCGACCGGATCTCGGTCTCCATATCGCGAACCAAAGAAGTGTGTTCGTCCAAGATCCGTCGATCCGCCGGACCGACGTGAGCCTTCACCTTCGCGATATCCGACTGAAGATCGTCCAAAACGCTCTTCAAAGCCTCCTGATCCTTCAACTGCCCGTATAGCTTTCCAAACATCTGATACGGGTCGTCGATCGGCGCGATCGGCTTGTTCGGCCCCGAGTAGGACATGCGCGTCCAGGTATCGGCATGGTCGGGAACCATGACCCCCATCTCGAGCGATCCGAACCGAGTCCGCGTCTCCGGCGAACTCTGCAGGTAGTTCTTGATCTCCTGATCGATCGAGATCCCGCTCGACCAGCCCGCAGGCGTGTCCGATCCGCCCTGTACGTTCCCCGGAAACAGCTCGGCGCCGGTCAAAAGGCATCCGATACCCCGCATATGGTTGTCGCCGTCACCCCGAACGCGATCCGATACGCCGTGCAGCACCAGCGTCTTGTCCTTGAACGGCTCTAGCGGGCTCAAGGACTGTTTGAAAGTAAAGCTCTCACCCACCGCATCCGGCCAAAAGGTGCTCGGAACAACCCCGTCCGGGCTGAACAGAATCACCAGACGCTGCTTACGGCGCGACTTTCCCGTCGCCGCAAAGCAAGGGAGGTTCGTTACGAACGGCACCATCGCCGCGCTCAATCCAAGGTTCCTCAGGAAGTCCCGGCGCGACTGATAACTCATCGAATCCCACCGGGCAGCGTTGCCAAAACGATCTGTGACATGAGCTTACGAATACTATAGCGGTTGTCCGCGAACGATCGAACTAGAGTTGGCAAAGCTTTCGGACCATAAGCCGCGATCGGCTGCTTGATCATGTTCTGAAACAGCTTCTCGACAAACGCGGTGTGCGATTCGTCGCTGTTCGCCAAGTACTCCGCCAAGTCGTGGGCATCCGAAAACTTCACCGTCGATCCTCCAAGCGTCTTATAGCTGCCGCTGCAGTCGACTGGCCTTCCCTTATCCTCGGACTGAAGCCGGCCCACCGCGTCGTACTCCTCTAGCGTAAATCCGATCGGGTTGATAATCCCGTGACAGGCGGCGCACATCGTCGGCTTGGTCTGCAAACTGATCTTCTCCCGATTGGTCATCTCCGGATGTACGCTTGCCGGCAAAGGCGCAAATGCCGCCGGCGGAGGATTGAGCACCCTTCCGAGAAAGTTTCGAACGATCAGAACTCCCCGATGAATCGGCGAGCTTCGATCGACGTACGCGTAACGAGTCAGCACATACGGGTTGGTCAAAACGCCGCACCTGGTTCCGTTGTCGATCGTCACCGCCTCAAAGCCCGCATTGGCGGCAAGCTTTGCCCCATAAATCTCAGCCAGGTGGCCGTTCATGTAATCCTTCGGACTCGTCATCAGTTCCCTATAGTCCGACGCTTCGCTCCAAGCCGTGTTCTGTAAGAACAGTTCTAGCGAGGTCCTCAGATCGGAAACCGTCGAAGCGTCGAATGTCGGATATTCCTTCCCGTTCTTCACGATGTCCGGCACCTCGTCCAACTTGAGCCACCAGAACAGGAACTTCCGCAGCTTGTTCCACGCGCGAGGATCTCTTGACATTCGATCCGCTTGCGCTTCAACGTCAGACCGACTCGAAAGCGCGCCTTTTGACGCCAGGTCTTCCAGTTGAGCATCGGGAGACGTATCCCAAAGTCCAAACGACAAATCCGACGCGATCGCGTAGTCGTCGTGAGCGGCTGCGGTTCCCTCCGTGTAATCCGGATAAAGGAATCGGGGAGACAGCAGCGCCAACATCACCACCCGCTTTGCCGCCGCCGCGGGATCGGCAACGGCGTCGAACTGCTTATCGACATACAGCTGTTCGACCTCTTTGGACAGCGGGCGACGAAAAGCATCCTGAACGAACTGCTTGAAATAGTTCCGAAGCTTCGCCGGACGGTCCTTATCTTCGTCTTTCACACCGGTCAGGGCCGAAAGATTGCCTGCAACGTAGTCGGCCGTCTCGATTGCCGCCGACGTCGTCGCATCGTCCCATTCCTTCGAAACCGAGTCTCCGCGCTCGAACCCCATGCTTCGATCGTCGGGCGGAAATTTGGTAGTCAGGACAAAGCTTTCGCCGACCGTCTGGGTGAAAAGAAACTGCGGTTGGATGAGCTCGGTGGTATGAAACGGCCGAGTCCAAAGCAGGGAAACCGAGGCCGGCGGCGCCGGTTTTCCCTTCTTTTGAGCGGCATCGTCCACCCCCTGACTCGCCTTGGAGAATTCGAGGCGAATCGGATAAGCCCGCCCGCCAAGGAGATTGATCGTCGCCCGAAACTCCTTGTCGTTCGCCGATCTGACAAAAGCGTCGATAAGCGGATGCTTCCACCCGTTCACCCAAAGCCGCACATCCTGGTCCGAGCGCACGACGAACTCGTACTCACCGGTGTCCGGAGCCAAGACGCTTCCCTGCCATGCGATCGAGAAGAAGTGTGGATCGAACTGGTTCGGAGTCGGACCGTCCCGCCCGAAGTCAAAGCTCACTTGAGGATCGATCCGCTTGAAGACTCGCGACTTCTGGTCCATGTCGCGGCCCTTGTAATATTCTCCGTAGAGCCCCCCGGGAGGATCGGATGGTATTGCCGGACGGAATCCCCCGACCAAATCCGTCACCGAATTGCGAAACTGATCGACGGTCAAACGGCTGAGTTCCACCCTCGGCGGGCGATTTCGAGCCTGGGCTACCGGCGAATAGAACGCGTTGAAGATGTAGGGCGCAATCTTCATGGCCGCCGCTTTCGAGCAGTGAACCGGCCCTGGCGGCATCGACTTCGCAATGAACGCATTGAGCTGATCGACCGATTTGCTTCCGATCAACGGCTTCGGATATCCCGCTGCCCCCTCGCCATGCGCTCCGTGGCACGAAGAGCATTGCGCCCGGAAGAGCTTTTCGCCCTCAGACGGGGGCTTCGGTTGCTGGCCGAAAACCGGCAGCAAAGCGGTAGAGCCCATAAAGAGACCCGACACAACCAAGCACAAGACCGACGCGGAGGGTTTGAACGTGAGCACGGCCCGTTCCTGAAGTCAGAATACCGCCGGTGCGCCACGCCTCTCGCGCACCTTAAGGCTTTGACGCTATAGTTAGCCAATCATGTTGCCGATTCTTGTAGCGCTTGCGCTTAACCCGACCCTGCATTTGGGCCACTCCCTGCATCTGGATTCCAAGATCATCGCCCCGGGAGCCACTCTGCAGAAGCTCGGAGGCGGTTACGCGTTCACCGAGGGCCCCGTGCCCGACAAGCAAGGCGACGTCTACTTCACCGATCAGCCCAACGACCGGATCATGAAGTGGAGCATCGACGGCAAGATCGAGACTTGGATGCAGCCGTGCGGCCGCTCGAACGGCATGTGCTTCGATCACAAGGGCAACCTGATCTCCTGTGCCGACAACAAGAATGAGCTTTGGTCGATCACGCCCGACTATAAGGTCACCGTCCTCGTGGATAACTTTCAGGGCAAGCTGCTCAATGGCCCCAACGACGTCTGGGTCCGCCCCGACGGCGGAATGTACATCACCGACCCGCTCTACGTCCGGCCGTATTGGACTCGCGACCCCAAGCCTCAACAGACCGTAAACCATGTTTTCTATCTGCCACCCGGCAGCCATGTCCTGACTAGTGTTATCGACGACTTGAATACGCCAAACGGCATCGTCGGCACCCCGAACGGCAAAGCTCTCTACATCGGCGATCTAGGGCTCGAAGAGACTTTCCGCTACCTGATCCGCAAAGACGGCACCCTGTCCGACAAAACGCTCTTCTGCCACCTCGGCTCAGACGGCATGACCCTCGATCAGGACGGCAACGTCTATCTAAGCGGCAAGGGAGTAACGGTATTCGACGTCACCGGAGTGCAGATCGAGCACATCGACGTCCCCGAGGACTGGGTCGGCCACGTCTGTTTCGGCGGCAAGGATCATAAGATGCTGTTCATCACCGCAACCCACGGCATCTACGGCCTACAAATGCGCGTCCGCGGCGCGTATTAAGAAGCTCCGGGCGCCGCCGGCGTAGCCCCGTCGGTGGGTTCGTACCGGCGTAGGTTGTATCCTTATCACCTTCCCGCGAACCATGACGCCCCCAAAAACCAAACTCGACCGAATCGACCGGACCATCGCCGGCCTCCCGAAAGCAGTCTACGAACCGGTCGCCGACCTCGCGGTCGAGGCATGGGTCACCCGAGAACCGGTCGCCTATGCCGATAGAAAACAAGGCGAACACAAGGCGATCAAGGTCGGCGAAACCTGGGGCGAGCTATGGGACTGCGCCTGGTTCCACCTGTCCGGCCAAATCCCCGACGATGCCAAAAACAAGAGCCTCGTCCTCCTCATCGACTTCAACGGCGAGGGCCTCGTCGTCGACGCGAAAGGCAACCCCCGCCAGGGATTGACCGCTATCAGCTCCGAATTCGATTACTCCCTGGGTCGGCCCGGCAAGCGAGTCGTACCTTGGCAAGGATCGAACAACGTCGATCTCTGGATCGACGTCGGGCTCAACGACCTGTTCGGAAGGCTCCCAAACGGTGGCCGCCTCGAAGAGGCGAGAATCGCGATCCGGCGCGAAAACCTGCAATCCCTGTGCTTCGACTTCGAAGTGCTGCGCGAACTGCTCAACCAACTCCCCAACCAGAAGGCTCGCTACGCTACGATCCTGCAGGCCCTCTATGACGCCGCCGTGCTGCTCGCCACGGGGCTCACCGACGATGCCGTCAACGCAGCCGCACAGAGGCTGAAAGAAGAGCTCGACAAGCAGGGTGGAACGCCCTCGCTGACCATAAGCGCCCTCGGACACGCCCACATCGACCTCGCCTGGCTCTGGCCGCTACGCGAGACCATCCGTAAAGGCGCCCGCACCTTCTCCACCGTCCTGCGCATGATGGAGCGGTATCCGGACTACAAGTTCGGCGCCAGCCAGCCCCAGCTCTATCAGTGGATGAAAGATCACTACCCGAGTCTTTACAAGGAGATCAAAAAGCGGGTCAAAGAGGGGCGTTGGGAGGTCCAAGGCGCGATGTGGGTCGAGCCGGACTGCAATATCCCAAGCGGCGAGTCGCTCGTCCGCCAGATCCTTTATGGCAAGCAATTCTTCCTCGATGAGTTCGGCAAGGATGTCACCAACCTCTGGGAGCCGGACGTTTTCGGCTACTCGGGAAGCATCCCCCAGATCCTGCGCAAGGCAGGCATCGACACCTTCATGACCCAAAAGCTGTCGTGGAGCACCTTCAATAAGCACCCTCACCACACGTTCCATTGGGAGGGCATCGATGGCAGCAGCGTGCTCGTCCACATGCCTCCCGAAGCGACCTACAACAGCAGTGCCGCCCCCCGGGCGATCGCCCGCGCCGAGAACGACTATCTGGATAAAGAGGTGTCCGGCAACTGCCTCCTCCTATTTGGAATCGGCGACGGCGGCGGAGGTCCCGGCGAGGAGCATTTGGAGCGGCTTGCCCGAGAAAAGAATCTGGACGGCCTTGCACCGGTCGTCCAAGAGTTCTCGGAGGTCTTCTTCGACAGGCTCAAGATGGACTCCGACAAGTACGCGAGGTGGCGCGGAGAGCTCTACCTGGAGCGCCACCAAGGCACGTTCACAAGCCAGGCACGCAACAAACGATTCAATCGAAAAATCGAACTCTCCCTCCGAGACGCCGAGCTTGCTTGCGTTCGAGCGATGCTTGCCGGCCACGAGTATCCCTCCGCTGCCCTCGAAAGAATCTGGAAGGAAGTCCTCCTCCTCCAGTTTCACGACATCCTCCCCGGGTCGTCGATAACCCGTGTCTTCGACGAGTCCCGTGCTCGCTACGCCGCGATGCTTGCCGAAGTCGAGGAGCTAATCGACGCCGCCGACCATGCGCTGCTCGGCTCCGGCTCGAATTCCGCCGTTGTAAACTCCCTCTCTTGGCCTCGCAAGGAGTGGATCAAGGTCGACGGGTCCTGGCGTCTTGTCGAAGTCGATTCATTTGCGATTTGTCCCTTGCCGGACCCTTCCGAATCGTTGGGATCTGTGTCCGCGACTCCCGAACTGCTCGACAATTGCATTTTGCGGGTTCGGTTTGACGCCATAGGGAACATCGAGTCGATCTTCAGTACGGATATCGGGCGGGAGATCCTCCGCCGGGATTCGCCGGCCAACGTGCTCGCCGTGTACGAAGACCGAGGCGATGCATGGGATTTCCCGTTCGACTACGATGCTCCCGGTCATACCGTGTTCGAGTTGGTCTCAACCGAAGCGTTTGTCGATGGCCCGAAGGGTGTGATCCGTCAGGTTCGAAAATACGGCAACTCGACCCTCACGCAGGAGATCAGCGTCGTCGAAGGCAGCCGGCGTATCGACTTTAAGACCACCGTGGATTGGCAAGAACGGAACAAGATGCTACGGACAAACTTCCCGGTCGCCGTCCACGCCGACCGAGCCAAATGCGAGATCCAGTTCGGCCACATCGATCGCCCGACTCACGGAAACACGAGTTGGGACTGGGCGCAGGACGAAGTCTGCGCCCAGAAGTGGATCGATCTCTCCGAACCGGGTTACGGAGTCGCCCTCCTCAACGACTGCAAGTATGGGCACCGGATCAAGGACGGCATCCTTGACCTAAACCTGCTGCGCAGCCCCTCCTATCCGGACCCCGCCGCCGACGAAGGCGAGCACGAATTCACCTACTCGCTGCTGCCACACTCGGGCGATCACGTCTCTGGACATGTCGTCCAAGCCGCCTACGAGTTGAACGTACCGTTGAGGCTCGTCGAAGGCGTCGAAACCACCGACGCCCCCTCCCTAATCCGCATCGGCGATTCCTGCTCTCAGCAGGAGGTAGCCGGCGAATGCATCGTGCCGCCGTCCGGACACCCGGAGGCGGCCACGGGACCGACCCCGGAGGGGTCACGTAAATTAGCCCGGTGGTCGAAGACCCCGGGTAAAGACGACGCCCTGGAGTCCGACCCCGAAGGGGTCGCGGAATCGCAGGGCGTCATCGTCGAAACAATCAAAAAGGCGGAATCGAACGACGACGTCATTGTGCGCCTCTACGAGGCCCATGGCCGATCGACGTGGACCAGGCTTCGACCCGGATTCCCCGTAACGGCCGTCAGATCCGTGGACTTGATGGAAGGCAACGGGCAGTACTTCTTCCCCTCCCCCGACCCATACGAGATTGGCCTGAACCCGTTCGAAATCGAGACGCTAAGACTGGTTCGCGGTTAGGGCCGCGTGAGCGGCCCCTCTAACAAGGCTAACCCTTCTTTTTCTTCATGATCTCGCGGAGCTTCTTCTCCCCATCCGGACCCCAATACTTGCAATCCAAGCGGAAGAAAACAGACGTGTAGGGGAGTGTCATATTGGTCTTCAGAATCACGACCTTGAACGTCTTCCCCGCCTCGTCCAGCCGGCTGATCAGGCTTTCGTGAAGCACGCCCTGCACCGGCCGACCGCCGAGTATCTTGTACAGATCGCGCCGATACCGGCTGATCCCCGGCGTGAGCGTGTCGTTCAAATACTTTAACTCGTCGTCGACGTACACGATCGGCGCAACATGGATCGACTGCCCCAGATCCCGCAACACCTCTTGCACCGCTTCGAGCTGCGACACGCCTGTCTCGATCGTGACGATGCCAGGACTCGTTTGGGCAGGATAGGCCGAGTCAGCCACAACGATCCAGTTCCGGTGCCCCAAAAGCGGAAGCTGCTGCTTGAGCGCGGCTCTCCAGCCGGCGCCATGAGCGGGCGCGTCGGCGGCAAGAACCGAACAGGCGACAAGAAGCGCAAACGCGACGATGAGATTGGCTTTAAACATAAGAATTCCTCGCAGCAACCTTACCGCTTCCGTCGCGATCCCGGAAGGGATTTCCGTTTGGTATGTCCAAACGCGCAGGATTACGGTAACCTGCGCTCAATTCCGCCCAAGTGGCGGCCTCTTAACAGGAAGCAGCGTGAAACTTCACTTCATTCGATCCGCATTCGCCATTTTCGCCGGAACCGCCTGCATGCTCGCGGTGGCCACGGCAGCCGCTCAGGACCAGTCGGTCGACGCCACCGTCAGTACCACCATGCAGAGCAGCCACTTCAGCGTGGACGCCCGACCCGAGTTGGCGATGGACCGCAACCAGAAGACCTACTTCCTGTCCGACAGGTCCGCCCATACCGGCGACGACTTTCGAGTTGTGCTCTCAAGCCCCTCCCATGTAACCCAGATCGCCGTCACGACCGGCGACAAAGACGGCGCGGATCAACTTCAAGCCGGGTCGGTGGAGATTTCCGAAGACGGAAGGGAGTATCGCGAAGTCGGAACCTTCTCCAACGGCCAAGCCAAAGTTTTCGTCGATGCGCCTTCCATCGTTGCGGTTCGAATCAAGCCGACTGCCAGCCAGGACCAACCGCTTGCCATTCGCGAGATCACTTTGAGCGGAGTACGGATCAACCGGGTCACTCGCGACCCTCGCATCGACTTCGACTACTCACTCGCGCCGGACCTCGGCTCGTGGGCGCAACAGGCGGTCGAGATTGCCGAGAAGAGTTACCCGATGATCGCGAGGGAACTGAACAGCCCTGGCTACTTGCCCCCGAACCATGTCCACATCTGGTTCAACACCGATTACAACGGCGTTGCCGCAACCGGCGGCGAAGTGATTGAGATCTCGCCTACCTACGTTCGCGCCCACAAAGACGACTTCGGCATGGTCGTCCATGAGCTCACCCACGCCGTTCAGCATTACACACACGGAGACAATCCGGGCTGGCTGGTGGAAGGTATCGCCGACTGGATTCGATTCTACAAATACGAGCCCCAGGTTCCTCGACCGAGGATCAACCCCGCCCGCGCGAAGTACAGCGACGCCTATCGCACCACCGCCGCCTTCCTCGCCTACGCAGAGGAAAAGTACGACCGTCGGCTTGTCTGGCAGCTCAACGAAGCGATGCGCGAAGCCACCTACAGCCCCGACATCTGGAGAAAGTACACCGGCAAAGAGCCCGGCGATATCTGGACAGAGTTCATCGCCGATCTCCAAGCCGGAAAAACCAAGCTCGCCCGTCTGGCGAACTAGAGGGATCGCGAGTAGTAACGGCTATACGGTCCTCAGGGACCGTATAGTCGCAACCACATGCTGCGAAGGGTCGCAACCCTGTTCACAAGCCGACTCCGGCCATTCGCTATATCTAGGCTTCTTGACTCCACAGGGCTTGAGCCTTATCCTCACCCCATGTTCCTCGGGCTGTACCAATTAGCCATGCCCTATCTGGATGCGGAGACCATTACCTCTCCATCAGGGTCCTATGCCCTTAGCATCGCCGCCGGCGAGCCTAATGGCGGCGGACCCTGCACCGCCGTTCTGTCTAAACGTGGCGCAGTGCTGTGGCGCAAAAAACTTCCGTACTTGCTTGGAGAGGCAACAGTCGATGATCAGGGAAATGTCGGCGCGGTTGGCGAACAATGGGGAATTGGCTACCAAGGCACTCCCATGCACTTCGTCTTCTTTGACCAACGGGGCAAAATCCTCGGCGATCGAACTCAGAAGCGGCATTTCTGGGCATCGGATGTTCCGACCGCTCCCCTCGTCGGCTCGTTTGCCGCGGCGCCTAGGCGACATCGTCTTGCCATCGAGTTGTACGAGATGGACGAGTCAGACTCCGCCCCAGGGTCGTGGAAGCGTCAATGGACAGAATACGACCTGAGAACTGGCCAAGTTGTGAGCCAAAAAGAATCCGATACCTATCGTGAAACCTGGCCTGTCTCAACCGAACCCACGCCGATATCCGATACCGACCAGTTCGGCAGCTACAGCCTGAGCCAAGACGGCGCCGCGACCGTCACGCTCTGCGACGGAATGGGCAAAGACGGATCGGCGATTACATTCCCATCGTCGTTGATTGGCGGATATGAGCAGGCGGAACAGTTTAAACTGGTCCCGGACGGTCCGAGGAAGCTACTTCTGAAGTCGGCGGATTCGGAAAAGGAAGTCGAATTAGTGCTCGATCGAAATTCGAATGGGGCGCTCGCATTTCGAAAGCCGCGAATGCTAACTGGCCCGATGCCGCACCTGGTCGCGGGTTCCGGCGACTTCCGCACCGTCCTTCTAAAGTCGACTGGCGGCATTCATCTGCAGAACGCATCCTCGACCAACCGATCCCATGAGATTGCCGATGCTGCTCAACCGGTCGAAAGCATTGGGGATATTTCCCAGTTCCGAGTCGGGCCCGCTCCGCGAATTGTCTTGATCGACAGCCGGACCAGAACAGTCCATGCCTACGACCTGTCCGGCAAGAGTTTATTCGCCACCCAACCAAAGGCATTCATGGTCGACGACGAGCCGATCTTTATGGAAACTGTTGGCTGCAGCCCGTTCGGGTGGATCGTGATCAAAGGCTTCAAGTCGTCAGTCGTTCTTGATCCAACCGGACGCGATTTATCCGAGAGCGAGACGAAGCCATCGCTTCCGGGGCTCGCCTGGACCGATAAAGGCTTGGTAGACTCGGCCGGCGCTATCGTCGTGCCCGCTCTGCGCCGAGCCGACGGAAAGTGGATTCACGAAGGGAAAGACTTCGCAGCGGCTCCGGATGGATCGGCTGCGATAATCGAAGGCTTGTATGACCGCTACGAGCCTCAAAGAATCACCGTCTTTAGCCCGAAGGGAGTTCCGTCGCACACCTTCGCCCTGAAGTCCGACTTGATGTTATGCGGAATCGCATTCGACGGAAAGACCATCGTCGTCACCGCGCTAGAAGAGTTGCACGCGTTCTCGGTAGCCGGAAAGCCACTCTGGAAGGCAAAGCTCCCCGGCGGGTCAGAGAATGCGCTCAACAGGATTTCGATCCTGAACGGCAAGCTTTACGGACTGAACAGAAAGCAGCAGATCGTAACGTTCGCCATGCCCTGAACATGGCCGTTTCTCTAACAATCGCGCGTCAAAAAGGTCCTTACCCTCTTGAGTTGTGGAATCCGCACCGATGACCTGTTAAGTCGCTTCGGCGACTGCCAGATGTTTATCGCCATCGGTGGGCCTCAACCGATCGAAATGGGCTTTCGTCTCGCAAATCCCCCCAACTGGAGACCGAAGTGAGCAAGTCGAATGCCCGGCTTGGCCGTGCCCGGCCTAGGACAGAAGTAGTCTTTCTCGGATGGATTGCGATCGTCGCTGTGGCGATCTCGGCATGGATCCACTTCGCTCGCCTCGCCGATGAAGCTGCCCTCAAAGAGCAGCTTGATCTTGCCCACCGCGAAGGCATGTCAACCACCTGGCAGGAAGTCCTCGACGGCACACCGGTTCCAAAGTCGGAAGAGAATGCGGCGCCGATCTATGTCGCCCTCTTCAGCTTTCCAAAGCTGGATATTCAATCGATCGACGAGAGCGATCGGACACTACTCGATAAAGCTACGCCGGAAAGCATCCGCCAGGCGTCCGAAATCGTAGCGGCATTTCCAAAACAGCTCGAACTGATCGATCGGGCGGCAACACTGCCCCGCTGCCAGTTCATTGGTCGAGACAAAGGCCCCCTCGAATACTTCGGAGTGGATAGCTATCGCTTGAGTGGCGCTGCCAAGCTCATCGCCTTGCGCGGATCGATTGCGGCTACCCGTGGAGACGCCCTGGTCGCCGTCAAGAACGCGGAGGAAATGATGGCGATCGCTCGCCACATCGACGACGACGGGCTTGAAAACTCACGGATCGCTAGCGATGCCGTCGAAGAAAGCGCAGTCGCCCACCTCCTGACATGGCGCCTCCACCACCTCGGAGAGAAGACTTACCTTAACGCCGTTCGAAGAGCGCTTCAATCCTGGGAACCACCCGATCTCCGCCGCATGTTCCGAGGCCAAATTGTCCTGGCCCTTACCGTCGCAAACGCGATCCTGACTCCGGATGGCCGAAAGGAGCTGGGTTTCAAAACTGACGACTACGGCCTAACCGAGAGCTTTCTCGCGTCCATCCGGAGTCAGCCGAAGGGCCGGATCGCGTTAGTTTCCGCCGGGCGGAAGGTTTGGCGAGCTCTTGCGTTGCCAATCTCCAAGCGGCGACCGGTATTGGAGGAGGCCGACGACCGAATCGAGTCCGCCATGGATGCGTTTCCAACGCCACACATCGAGGTCGAACGCGATCCGGTCGATCAGTGGATGTACGACCAATACTGGCTCGCCAAGATCCAGCTCTACAAAGCCGCGCTTCGCGCCGTGAGCGGAAAGACCGTCGCCAAATCCATCCGCACCACCGATCTCCCAAGCCCGTTCGACGGCAAACCTCTGACTTTCAGCTTCGACGGCAAGCAGATGCTTTTCGTTGTAAGCAATTCAAGTGGCCACGGTGACGGCCCCCGCCTCAAAATCGGCCCCGATCCTTAACACCAAGCTAAGAGTCGCCTCGTCGTTTGGCCCCGCGGCAAGAGTCCCGGCGAAATCGACGTCGAAGACGTCGCAGCGAATAGTCCTACGTGCCTGCACGCAGGGAAATTAGAACTTCACGATCTGAGCGAAGGTCAGCGTCGTCCGCTGGCTCGACGGGCCGCCCGAGGCGTCGAAAAAAGGGTGGCTGGCGAAGTCACGGCGCAGCTCTAGGCGAAGCAGGAGGTTCTTACTTACCGAGTAATCGTAGGTTCCGGTTATCGAGTGCAGAATCATCCCGCCGCTAAAGAATCGCAGTCCGTCGTCGTCCTCGGCTCGCTCGACGCGGACACAGGCCGCTTGCCTTGAATCGATTTGCCGGCGGTAATACACCGCTTCACCATTCCAAACGCCCTTCCCGACTGCCGAGGCATAGGTACCGTCGAACGCAAGCTTATCCTTCGAATTCGGCTGATAGACCGTGATAAGATTGCCCTGCGTCACCCAGGAGGCCCCCGGCGTAGGAAATCCGATGCCGCCGTACGATCCCGCGTCGTTCAGCTTGTCGTCGCTCTCCTTGCCGTTATAGCCCTGCAGCGTCGCAGTCAGTTTGTCTGTGAACGCGTAGACCACTCCCGCGCCGGTCATGGTCGTGGAGTTCGAGTTCTTGACCTCGTTGTAACCCTGGTACAGATACCCGTTGAGAGTTAGCATCGGAGTCACCGCCGACGTGATCCGGAACCCGGTCATGTAGTCCGGTTCGAGGGAGGTAAAAGTGAAGGAGCGCGAGTAGTTATCTTGGGTTCGGCTATCCAACCCCTCGTATCCCACGAACGCGTACCACTTCCCGAAATCCACTGTCGTCACCGGTTTGATCGGGACAAGGTAAGTCACAAACGCCTGCGAGAAGTCCTTGTAAGTCTTCACACCGCCCGGCTCGGTCGCCGCCAAGATGCTCGAATCGGAGCCTTCTAGAATCGCAACCGTAAAGCCAAAGCGATTTGTTGCCGTGACTGGCTTGGTCGCATCCACCTCCGCTGCCGCAAGCTGAAAGGAGTCGTGGTTGATGTCGTACCATCGGCCGTTTACGGTCTGAACGTGCGGAGGTCGCCCGAAATCCATCTGGTAGTAGAAATCCAGATAGCCGCTAACCGTGATGTCTTTGCCGATCGGGGTCGATGGGATCGCTTGGATAAACAAGCCATCATTGTTTCGCCGGTCGCAGGCATCCCTGCGTAAAGATTTCGTAAAGGCTGTTTACCTAAACACCCGCACCGTTGCCGAGTCGCCTGCTGGGCTGACGTCGATCGACTGAATCCCGGCGGAGTCCTGCGCACCGATCGTTGCCGAACCGGAAACCGCTTGCGTCTTCACCGGCGCCTCCGACCAAACGCTGATCGTGGCTTTTTTCTCCCCGCGGCCGAAATGAACCTTGAAGACAAGGCCGCTCGCCGCATTCCGAATAACCTCGACCCGCGCCGAGCCGGTCGGGACCAGCTTGCTCAAGTCGCCAAGCAGAGCCGCCCCAACCCGTGACACGGGCGCAACCATCCAATACGAGTAGGCGTCGCTGGTGTCGTGCAGCGAAGAGCCATCCCCCAACCGTCCCCCATGCCGGCCGACAAGATCGTAGGCATAAGCGGGACCAGCCACACCCAGATCGTGCAAAGAGATTGAGAAATCGTGCCCGCCCCGGGGCCGAGGAAACGCGAAGAGATACGCGGTCCGAACTCGCGACTGAAAGGTGTACGTCGACGCCAAGAATGGCGACGTGGCACCCGTCGCCCCATCCAGGTATGTCTGATCGCACGGCACGATCGGGCGATCCGGTCGCACGATCGTCCCATCCGGCAGACAAGCCGACAGGATGTTCGCCTTATTCTCTTTCCCCATCGCATCTCCGGTACCCACAGGGCCTCCCGACAGCACGGCAAGCGTCAGATTCCCCAGCTCCGAGCTCTTGAACACGTCGCACCAGGGCCAGATGCCCGACCCAAGAGCAAGCTGCGACCCGTACAAAAAGTCCGCCCATTTCCGCGGTTCAAACCGGTCGCCGCTCGTGCGAATCGTCGTTAGGTTCGGATACTTGACGCCCTGCAAGAAGAACCGAGGCGTTGCCATGCAGTACTGCATCGTCATGAAGTGGCTCCGCGCCGACGACGCCATGTCATCGGTGAAAGCATCCGCAACCCCAACCTTCGACGGCATCTCCGGACTGTTCGCATAAATCGGATCGAGCCAGTCCTGTTCGTAGCACGTCACTCCGGAGGACGACAGATAGTCCATCGTGTCCTTCCACCACGCCGGATCCACGGAAGCGATCCCCGAGATCTTGTACTTCTCATGGTACGGACTGTCTCGGTCGACCCATCGATTGTGGGTCGCCATCGGCAATCCGACCAACTTCTGAAACGCGGATAGCCCGCTCGGAAACAGATCCGGATCGGCCCGGTACTCCATCAACCCGCCGTACCGGTTCCAGGCTCCATAAGGAAGCCGGTTGCTCTTCTTGGCCCCGCCCGGCTTTCCACTCGGATCGTTAATCGACTTCTCATACCACCAACTGTCGAGTTGGAGATAACCCAACGGGATCTGCTCGTCCCGGTACCGCTTCACCAGATCCAACAGCGTGTCTGCGTAGCCCCGATCGAGGTCGTAGTTGTAGTAGTAGTCCGCGCCATTATCAGTCCAATAGCCGAACCTTTGAAGCAAAACATCCGATGAGGGCGGCGGCATTTTCTTCCGGTACAGCGCGCACAGCAGATCGCCCCAAGCGCTCCA
>Ga0206874_1103_pt1 | contig 21403 bp, 27 predicted proteins | sample Alteio_BWOrgCont_12_FD_152629 | JGI IMG/M metagenome (GOLD analysis project Ga0206874, IMG submission 152629) | Enriched cells from forest soil in Barre Woods Harvard Forest LTER site, Petersham, Massachusetts, United States -... | ecosystem: Environmental > Terrestrial > Soil > Temperate forest >...
AGCTCGGCAGTGAAGTCTTCGTCGAAGTGCGCGACCAGAAAGTAAAAGCGCAGGTCGTGCCCACGCCGTTCTACAAAAAACCGAAGAAGACGCAACCCGTCGCCGAATTGCACGTTCCAGTCTCTTAAAGGTGTCGTATGCCAATCATGCAAGAAGCTGAGCTACTGGCCTTCGCACCGAGTACACAAAAGCTCATTGACTGGTTCGGTTTTCTTCCATCGTTTCATGATGCGGAAATTGTCAGCATTGAACTCCATCGCCTTGGGCCATCATTTGTGCGCGTCCACACTTTTCGTAGCCTCAGCGAAACGAATGAGAGCGGACACTATAAAACCGACCGGCATGCGATTGTGAGTATTGTTGTTGATGCGATCTCCGACATGCAGCTTCTAGGCTTTAGCCATCAGAATGTTATTTCTGACATCGTGTTTGAAAAAACCGCTGATGGCATCAAGATGATCCTCGGCGGTTGTTTTGGCGTTGAAGGCTACATCATCGCAGGCGGATTTGCGTTCGAAATCAACGCCGGAATCCCTCCTGCAAGTATCTACGAAACGGCGAGTTAGACATCGCCCAGTGCATTGATGTCCCTCACCTCAAGCACGCTCTTCGGCGCGCCATCAATCGCCGCGCGAATCATCGCTCGTCCTACCTGCTGTAGCGTGCTTACCCAGTTGGGTGCCACCAGCCGCGCCAGCGGATACAGCCACGCAATAGCGTAATACCCACGCAGCAAATTGCGCTGGCCGGGATACGCCTTCATAAACCCCGGTCGAAAGTTATATTCGGCACGAAATCCGCAACGGCCCAGCGCATTTTCCGTGCGGCCTTTCACGCGCGCCCACATCGTCTTGCCCTGTTCGGTGCTGTCAGTACCGGCTCCAGAGACATAAATGAAAACCATATTCGGCTGCACGCCAGTAAGCACCTGCGCAAAGTGCAGCGTCGTGTCATACGTAATGCGCGTGTATTCGGCTTCAGACTTGCCCACCGAACTGATACCCGCGCAATAAAAGCAGGCGTCGTAGCCGGCTAGCTGGTCTGCGACGGTTTCAATCTTGAGGAAGTCGGGAACGATTAACTCTTTCAGCCTGGCATGCTGCATCGGGTACGGACGCCGGTTCACCATCAGCACCTGCTCCACAGCAGGATTCGCGAGGCATTCAAACAGCACGCCTTCGCCCACCATTCCAGTCACTCCGGTAAGGATGATCTTCAGCTTCGTGTCGCTCACGCTTTATTTCTCCTTGTTCGCAAGCGTAGCAGCCTGCGCCGCCAGCCCAATCGTCTTCAGCACCTGCCGCACCTGCACGCGCTCAGCCGCCGGCACGTCCTTCATCACCTCTTCCAGATCTTTCAGGTGCCGCGCAAACAGCCGCTTAATCATCGCAGCACCATCCGGCGTCAACTGCACCAGACGCACGCGCCGGTCTTTGGGATCAGCGATGCGCTCCACCAACTTTTTCCTCTCCAGCCGGTCCACGGCCGCTGTCATCGACGCGTTCGCTAAGAGGACTGCATCGCACAGCGCCGACATCGTCATCGCGCCCTTATGCAGCAGCGCCTCCAGAATCATGAAGTCCGACAAGCCAATGCCCAGCGCGGCGACAGATTTTTCGACGAACATCTGCATCGCGCGATAAGCGCGGGCAAGCACTACCCACAACCCTGCACTATCGCTCGCCTGCGCCATTGCTGCCTCCTTCCGCCCGCTCACGCGAACGCTCCGGCCAGCAGCGCTCGCGCGCGCTTCACTTCATCCGCGGAGACGCTATGCGGCTTGCCCGGATAGCACACTGTCTCCACCTTCGCGCCCATCCGCTCCAGCTCCTTCGCCGAATCAACCACCCGCTGCCACGGCACATGCGGATCGTGATCGCCAGCCATCAGCAACGCAGGTGTCCCCGCCAGATCGCCCTCGTGCCGCAGGTCCATCCCCAGCGGCCCAATCAGCCCGCCGGTGAATGCAATCAAGCCTGCATAGCGCGCCGGATTCGACGCCACGAACTCCGTCGACAAACATGCGCCCTGCGAGAAGCCCGCGATCACAATGCGTTCGCGCGGAATCCCCGCCGCTTCAATGCTCGCGACTACACTCGCCACTATGTCCAGCGCCGAGGTCAGCCACGGCTCATTCTCTTCACGGGGCGCCAGGAACGACATCGGATACCACGAGTGCGCAGCCGCCTGCGGTGCAAGATAAGCAAGGTCGTCGCGGCCAAACGCATCCGCCAATCCAAGAATGTCTTCTGCAGAGCCACCGCGCCCATGCAGCAGCACCACAGCCCCGCGCGCCTCCGCCAGCGCCGCACCGGCTTGCAACACCGGCTGCCCCGCATGCGGATACATCTCTCTCACTGCACTCGTTCCGTTCACGCTGTCACCTCTTTCTTGCTGGTCGAACTTTGCTTCAATTCAATCGGCGCCAACCGCGCCTCAATCAGTGCGCGTTGCGGCTCCAGCCACTCCGGCACACGCAGCGCCTCGCCCAGCGTCTCCGCAGATTCATCAATCCCAAACCCGGGATTGTCCGTCGCCAGTTCGAACAGCACGCCGCCCGGCTCGCGAAAATAGATCGAGTGGAAGTATGTGCGGTCGAGCACCGGCGTCACGGAAAGCTGCTTCGCAATCTCCTCTCGCCATGCCCACTGCGCCGGATCGTCCTTGGCGCGAAACGCAATGTGGTGCACCGATCCCGCACCCGGCCGGCCGTAGCTCGCCTTCGCATCGACCACCACATCGATCTGGTTGCCCAGCGTCGTGCCATCCGGCGAAGCGAACCGCACCCGGCTTCCCTCTTCCGCAATTTTCCTGAAGCCCAGCAGCGCCAGCGTCTTCTCCGTCGCCGCGAGGTCTGTCTCCAGCATGGTCACGCCGAAGAATCCGCGCAGCGCATATTCCGCCGGCACATCCGCATAACGCCCCGGTGTAATCGCCGGAACATTCGCATGAGCCACTAACTCCAGCTTCATGCCGTCGGGATCGCTCAACGTCAAAACTTCTTCGCTGAATCTCTTTCCCGTCCGCTCAGCCGGCACACCGTGGTCTGCAAGCCGCTTCTCCCAATAATCGAGCGAACCAACCGGCACGCTGAACGCCGTATGCGTCACCTCGCCGGCTCCGGCGTGTCCGCGCCGCGCATGCGGCCACGGAAAGAACGTCAGGATCGTGCCCGGCGACCCGGCATCGTCCCCAAAATAAAAGTGATAAGTTCCAGGATCGTCAAAATTGACGGTGCGCTTCACAAAGCGCAGCCCCAGCACCTGCGTGTAAAAGTCCAGGTTGCGCTGCGGTTCGGAGGCAATCGCCGTCACATGATGAAGTCCGGCAATAGGTTCTGGCATGGTTTTCGTGCTCCTTTCAAGCCTACATCCAAAAGCTTCCATACCATAAGATTCGATATCGAAGGAAAAGATTCAACTCTCCTCAATCGCCGGAGATTTTCAACACCTTAGGCCTGCAAATCCAATATGCAGAACGCTCTACAATATCTCCATGAGCTATCCCGAAAACTACCGCTACGCCAAATCCCATGAATGGCTGCTCTTAGAGGGCGACAACGCCACCGTCGGCATCACGGACTACGCCCAGAGCTCGCTCGGCGACATCGTCTTCATCGAGCTGCCCAAAGTCGGCCAGGAAATTGAAGCCGGCTCGACCTTCGGCTCGGTCGAAAGCGTCAAGGCGGTCAGCGATCTTTACTCGCCCGTCACCGGCGCCGTCACCGCCGTCAACGAAGCGCTCAACAACGCGCCCGAAACCCTCAACGCCGACGCCAACCACACCTGGATCATCAAGGTCGACGCCAAGAGCCCCGCTGCTGTCGACAGCCTGCTCTCCGCCGCCGACTACGAAAAGTTTGTGAGCGAAGAGACCGGCCACTAGGTGCACATGAACGGCGAGCTGCACTTCAGTATCGACTTCACAGGCTACATTCTTGGTCTGCCCATTCTGTTGTGGGGGTTGTTAGCTAAGCGATATCGCGGCATCCGTCCAGTTCCAGTCAGCCGAATCATCTGGATCATTCTTGGCTTAGTTTTAATCGCCGGCAACATCGGCCAAAACATCATCGAGTTTCGGAACCTCTAAACCATGCGCTACTTACCTAAATCTCCCGCCGACCGCGAAGCCATGCTCGCCGAAATCGGCGTCGCTTCCATCGAAAACCTCTTTGAGACCATTCCCGCCGAGTACCGCCTCAGCGAAGATCTCAAAATCCCGCGCCAGCATTCCGAAAGCGAAATCCTCGACCGCTTCCGCGCTTACGCCGCCAACATCGCTTCGGGTGACGACGCCAAGATCGAAAACGGTCCGCGCTACGCCAGCTTCCTCGGCGCCGGCGCCTATCGCCATTACCGCCCCGTGATTATTGATTCATTGGTCCAGCGTGGCGAATTCCTCACCAGCTACACGCCCTACCAGCCAGAAATTGCGCAGGGCACGCTGCAGGCCATGTTCGAGTTCCAGACCATGATCTGCGAGCTCACCGGCATGGAGATTGCCAACGCCAGCATGTACGACGGCTCAACCGGTTCCGCGGAAGCTATCCTCATGGCCTGCCGAGTCACCGGCCGCCAGGGCGCGGTCGTCGCCACCACCGTGCATCCTGAGTACCGCGAAGTCCTCAAGACCGTCACGCAACATCAGCAAATTCCTGTCACCGAATCCGGCTACGACAAAAAATCCGGCCGCCTCGACCTTGCCGCACTCGACGCCGCCATCACCGACCAAACCGCCTGCGTGCTCATTCAGTCGCCCAACTTCTTCGGAGTCATTGAAGACGTCGCCGCCATCGCCGAGATCGCGCACAAAAAAGGCGCGCTGCTCATCGTATCGATCGCGGAAGCCGTGTCCCTCGGCATCGTCAAGCCTCCGGCCGAGGCTGACATCGTTTCCATCGAGGCCCAAAGCTTCGGAGTCCCCGTCGGCTATGGCGGCCCTTACTGCGGCGTCATCGCCTGCCACGAAAAATTCCTGCGCCAGATGCCCGGCCGCCTCGTCGGCGAAACCAAGGACGCCAACGGCAAACGCGGCTTCGTCCTCACGCTCTCCACGCGCGAGCAGCACATCCGCCGCGAGAAAGCCACCAGCAACATCTGCACCAACCAGGCGTTGGTCGCGCTGATGGTCACCATCTTCATGACCGTCTACGGCAAGCAGGGCCTGCGCGAGCTCGCCGAGCACAACCTCGCCAAAGCTACGTACCTAAAGGACGCGCTCAACAAGGCCGGCGCCAAGCCGCTCTTCACCGGCCCCACCTTCAACGAGTTCGCCGTCGCGCTTCCCACTTCCGCTGAAACCACCAACGCCAAGCTGCTCAAGTCGCACATCATCGGCGGCCTCGCGCTCAGCAAGAATTATCCGGAGCTCGGCAACAACGCCGCCCTCTGGTGCGCCACAGAACTCACAACGAAAGCGCAGATGGATTCCGTCGCCGCATCGCTTTAAACTTTGCGCCCTTTGCGTTTTCCCATTGCGTACTTTGCGTCAACGCTTTTGCTTTTGTTGTTGCATGTTCTTGAGGATTTATGGACGTCACCGCCATCGAAGGCCAGGAACTAACCGCTGTTGAATTCGTCAGCGACTACCTCCGCCTGCGCTTCGGCGAGGGAGGTCCGGCGCTGACGCTCTACGCCTGGCCGCACGTCCTGCTTTCGGATTTCTCCATCGCTTTCGGCGAGCCCGAGTACCGCAACGCCCTCTGCGCGCAGATTGGCGAGATAGTCGCCAAGGCCTCGCTCGAAGAAAATGAGGCTCTTACCGTCGAGCTCGAATCCGGCACAGTCATCGCACTCAGCCTGCGCGAAGAAGATTTGGACGGTCCTGAAGCCGGAAACTATTCGGCAGATAGCAGCAGTAGTGGTGAGTTGGAGTTTTAGCGATGGATCAATTTCTGCAGGATGAGTACAAGGAGCAACAAAAAGAAAAGAACACGCCCGGCACTTGGGCATCGATGAATGATATTCAGAAAACAGGCGTCATTGGTTGCTTTGTTTTAGCGTTTGGGAGTCTTTTTTCTGATGACTCGCATCATGCTCTCTTCGAAATAGCCGCAGGAACTTCTCTCTTTCTGGGATGGGTGGCAGGATCTTTATGGAAAGTGAAACGCGCACTTCATTTTTGGTGGTCATTGCTCGTCGCAGTCGCTGGGCACCTATGTCTCCTACCAATTTACCTTCGAATGACACGCTACCTTGATGCGAGCCACGTTTCGGGGAGAGCTTATGGAGTAGCTCTTGTCGGCTCGATCGCATTAGAGACAATTATCTTCTTGGCTTTGCTAAAGAAGATTGCGATGTTGCTCCATCGAAAAATACACGAAACTTCAAGGAACACACATGCTTGACAACAAATTCATCGGCACACCCATCAAGGCCACCACCCACGTCAACCAGAACGAAGACCTCATGTTTGAGAAGTCTTCTCCCGGCAAGAAGGGCTACCGCCTCGCCCAGCTTGACGTGCCCGCCGTCGACGCTGCCGCGCTGCTCGGCGACGCCGCCCGCACGGACGGCCTCGGCGTAATGCCCGAACTCTCCGAAATCGAAATCATCCGCCATTTCACGCGCCTCAGCACCTGGAACTATGCGATCGATCTCGGCATGTACCCGCTCGGCAGCTGCACGATGAAGTACAACCCGCGCATTAACGAAGCGGTTGCCCGCCTCGAAGGCCTCGCCGAAGCCCACCCCTACCAGCCTGAATCGCTCTCCCAGGGCGCGCTGGGCATCATGAAATTGCTCAGCGAGTGCCTGATCGAAATCACCGGCATGGACACTATCACGCTGCAACCCGCCGCCGGCGCGCAGGGCGAGTTCACCGGAATCCTGCTCGCCCGCGCCTTCCACCAGGCCAACGGCAATCCGCGCAAAAAGATCCTCATCCCCGATTCCGCGCACGGAACCAACCCTGCAACCGCGGCCATCTGCGGTTATCAGGTCGCCAATCTCAAATCCAACTCGCAAGGCATGGTCGATATCGCCGAGCTTACTCGCCTCGTCGATGACGACGTCGCCGCGCTCATGCTCACCAACCCTTCCACCATCGGCGTTTTCGAGAGCGAGATTCACAAGATCGCCGACATCCTGCACGCCAAGGGAGCGCTGCTCTATATGGATGGCGCCAACATGAACGCGCTCTGCGGCAAAACCCGCCCCGGCGACTTTGGCGTCGACGTCATGCACCTCAACCTGCACAAAACCTTCTCCACTCCGCACGGTGGCGGCGGCCCGGGCTCGGGGCCTGTTGCGTGCAAAAAAATCCTTGAGCCGTTCCTGCCCACGCCCGTCGTCAAGACCAACCCCGACGGCTCGCTTGCGCTCGATTACAACCGCCCGCAGTCTGTCGGTCGCGTGCGCGCGTGGTACGGCAACTTCGGCATGTTCATCCGCGCACTGGCGTACATCCTCGCCAACGGGCCCGACGGCCTGCGCCAGACCACCGAAGACGCCGTGCTCAACGCCAACTACATCCGCGCCAAGCTGCTCGACACCTTCGACCTTCCGTACAAAGCTCCGTCACTGCACGAGGTCGTTTTCTCGGACAAGCTGCAAGCCAAACACGGAGTAAAAACCGGCGACATGGGCAAGCGTCTCATCGACTACGGCTTTCACGCCTACACGGTCAGCTTCCCGCTGGTCGTTGCCGGCGCGATGATGATTGAGCCCACCGAGAGCGAATCGCGCGAAGAGCTCGATCTGCTCATCGACGCGCTCAAGCAGATCGCCCGCGAAGCCGAACAAAATCCCGAACTCGTCCAGACCGCTCCGCACAACACGCGCATTCAGCGTCTGGACGAAACCACCGCCGCCCGCAAACCCATCCTGCGCTGGAAAGCCCCCGCCGCATCCACTTCGCTTACTCCGGATACCGCCGCGAAGGAGTGGTAGCTGATGGATGAAGCCCAGCTAAATCGCCTCGGCACATCGGCTCTGGATTGCGCCTTCAAAGTGCATTCAGAGCTTGGGCCAGGACTGCTGGAGAGTTCGTATAAAGCCTGTCTCGCCTTCGAACTGGCGCAGGCTGGACATATAGTCCTAATGGAAGTTCCTGTCCCGCTTGTTTATCAAAGCCAGAAGCTGGCAGACGTCGGCTATCGGCTCGATATCCTCGTTGATGAACATTTGATCGTCGAAGTCAAGTCAGTCGATGCGATATCACCTATACATAAAGCCCAGTTACTGAGCTATCTGCGCTTGTCCGGCAGAAGACTGGGCTATGTGCTGAATTTCAACTCAATCATGCTCCGTGACGGAATCGCTCGCGTAGTCAATAAACTGTAACTGTCCTGAAAGACAAACGCAGTGGACGCGGCGAACGCAGCGTTAACGCGGCGGCATCCTCGCAACATCCAATTATCTCTTCCGTTTTGTTTTTCGCTGCGTTCCTCAGCGCCCGCTGCGTCCGCCGCGTTTGCAGTTGCAGTTGCACTACTTCGCCTCGATCTTCACCCACGCGTCCGTTGTCTCCCACTTCACATGCAGCTCGGTCGAGTTAGCTGTCGTCTTCTCGAAAGTGATGCTCATCCCCTCCTGCGGCGCTGCTAACGCAGCTTCCTTCATGTCCGTCCGCCCCAGGTCACTGCCCTCCGGGTAAGGGATACCCCACTCACCCGTCTTCGTGCTCACAATAAACTTCCATTCGTGCGCGCTCACCGGCAGCGTGAACAGCGTGTACGTCCCTGCCGGAACATGCAGCGTGCCAATCGTTAAATCCACCGGCGTCACAATCGTCGTCGCCGAGTTTGCACCCGTCCGCCACACCTGCCCAAACGGCACCAGCTCTCCCATAATCTTGCGACCGCGCATTTGCGGCGAGCTGTACTTCACCGTGATCGCTTTGCCCGCTAGCGTTACATCCGCCTGCGCGGGTGGCGACTGCGGTGGCTTTTGCGCGCCAGCAACAACGGTTAGTGTTAGAGCGAAGACGGTGAGCGCTTGGGTAAGAGTTTTCATAGCACCTGCAGGATACTTCATCCCGCCGCGGCCTTTGTCACCGTGCCGGTTTCCAGCCCGATTCTGCTAACCTAGAGTCAAGCGCCCGTAGCTCAGCTGGATAGAGCGGCAGCCTCCGAAGCTGTAGGTCAGAAGTTCGAATCTTCTCGGGCGCACCACTTCCCCCAACTCATCCCTCAACGCTCGTATGGCGTTTCCGTATCGACAAACGGCGTCCCTGGCAGGGCTACATTCGCCGGCGCATCCGGATGAGTTGGATCGAATCGGACCTGTGGCTCGCGCAAAAATTTCGTCAGCGGGATTCTGTTCTGCTGCATGCCCAGCACAATGCAACGAGCAAGCTCATAGGCGCCATAGTTGTTGAAGTGGGTATCGTCATGCAGCGCCACCGTCTGCCCGGGATACGTGTTCGCCGCCGCATAGACAAACAGGCTGCGAGAATCCTTTTCTCCAACTGCTTCATATAGTGTCTTGCTCATTGCGTTCAAATCGATCAGCACGACATGTTCTGACACAGCAACGGCACGCATCGTCTCGGGATACGGTGCCAGCGAGTCCGTCACGTTTCCTGCATCGTCGAACGTGCGCCGGTTCATACTCGTCACAAGAACCGGCAGCGCACCGCGCTCACGCGCCATCGCAATATATTTGCGCAACAGCTCGGTGTACATCTCGGGAGAAACATACCCGGCGCCTTTCTTCTGATCGTTATGCGCGAACTGCATGAACAGGTAATCGCCGCTCTTTATCGTGGAGAAGATTTTGTCGAACCGTTTTTCGCCAACAAAACTACCGATTGTCTCCCCTGATTCAGCATGGTTGGCAATCGCAACACCTGGCCCAAAAAATGCCGGCAGCATCTGTCCCCATGCCGCCCAGGGCTCATTGTCCTGATCCACAACCGTCGAGTCACCCGCTAGATAAACGGTAGGCACCTTCGCTGCGGCAGGCCGTATCTCAATGCTCCGCACCGAGGGCTGCTGCCCTGAAAACTCGAGCGTCAGCTTGTCATCCCAGTTGAGCGATCCCATCTCGCGCGGCTTCCGCTTCACCACGCTCCCGGCAGAAATCTCCGGCCGTCGCACATTCACAGTAAAGCTCTCAGACTGTGCATGCCCGGCAGAAGTAGCAATCCTCGCCAGCATCAGCCTTCGAGCTTCTGCCCGCACAGTCGTCACTGAGCTTGCACTTCCACCCAGGACAACTGTCACCGTGTAATTACCTTCAGCAAGAGGAGCGGAAAAGAAAAACGTTTTGCTGGAACTACACCCTGCCGCATCCACATTCTCCGGCGCTGTACCAAGATCGAAGCCTGCCGCCTGCGGGGACGACTTGGACGAATAGAGCGTTCCCTGCGTCAAGACCTGAATGCTGTGTGAATGCGATCCACCACCGCCGCAAATATACGTCTGTGCCGCGAGCGCCGGCGTCAGCAGCAATAAGGCGGCAAAATATTTCATCATCCAAGTCCTCTGTCCGAGCAGTACTTCAGGCTTTCACACCCACGCATCCACTGTAACCGCGTGCGTTGAAGTTCCTGCAAACCGGTCCAGCAGCGCCGCTGTCGCGGCAATCGTTGCAGAACGGTTCGCTTGCACATCGCTCTGGTGGCCGTCATGCAGCAGGATGTTCGTACCGCGGTGCCAGCGCCTCGTCCGCCGCATCCCCTTGTCAATATTCTGCAGAATCTCCTCCGCGTCGATCGGTCGCCAGTCGAACCCCATCGTGTTCCACTGCACCGTGCGCATGCCCATCGAGTTCGCAATACGCAGCACCGCCGGCCGCCGCGCACCGTGCGGAGGCCGCAGAAAATGCACAGGCTCTCCGATCACATCTTCAATCAGCCTGGAGCAACCCGTCAGCTCCTCGCGAATCACATGCGCGGGCTGCCACGCCAGCCACGGATGCGTCATCGTATGATTGCCGATCACATGCCCCGCCGCATGCACCGCCCGCACCAGCTCGGGATATACGCGAACGTGCTTGCCGATCATAAAAAACGTTGCCCGGGCGTTGTACCGTGCCAGCACCTCCAGCAGTTGCGGAGTAGCTGTTGGGTTGGGGCCATCGTCATAAGTAAAGGCGACTTCCGTCGCATCCCGCCCCGAGATCACGGTGCGGCCAAACAGCTGCGACTCCGGCCCAAACGCAGCATGGGTCACCAGGGCGCCGGCCGTGGCCACGGCGCCTGATAAAGAAAGTGCGGTGGTGAGCGATGCGTGCATCTAAAGATTGATTACTTGCGTCTTGAGTGTAGCGCGTACCCGCCAGACCGCAATATTACTTCCACGGTTCGCGCGCACATCTAGGAGGAGATTAATTGTGACGACTCGATCGAGGATGCCGCGCACAATTCGCACGCTGCTCAGCGCAGCACTGTTGCTGGCCGCGCTGCCCGGGCTCGCACAGAAAACCATAGCCGGCCGGCCCACAGATACCGCCGTGCAATCCAGCCCAATCCCCGGTGAATCGCCCACCCACAATGTGCGCGCCGTCGATGATTCCATGCAGTCCAGCCCGATTCCTGAGCACAAACCGGGGGATATCTGGCTCGCGCCGCACACTGCTCTCCCCATCGCGCTGAACGAGGCCATTGACTCAGGCAGGCTCAAAAATGGAGATACCGTTCGCGCACGGCTAACCGCCGCCGTCTCCGCGCACGGCAAAACCCTCCCCGCCGGAGCGCCTGTCGAACTCACCGTAGTGGCTACCGTACCTGCCGGAAAATTAATTGCCGAAGGTGAGTTCAGCCTGCAGCTTGAAAGCGTAGCAGGCGTGCACGCCTACACGGATACCCAGACGTTCCGCGGTACACCCGGCGCTCGCGATGTAGCCGACGCAGCACCCGCGATTGGCACCGATGCAGGTTTGGCGAGTGGCGCGCCGCTCACCTTCCACGTGCTCCCCGCACCGGTCGAGGCCACCGCGCCACCCCCAGACGTCCCCAACCCACCCGGAGCAGTGAACGGTACTGCCGTAGGCGGCCCACCGCCGGCTGGCTCATCCCCCAGCCTCTCCGCTGAAGAAAATCGAGTAGACATTACCCCCAGCGGCACCACGAACAATACCCAGCCCGCCACGCAACAACAGCAAACCGTAACCCAACCCAACACCACGTCGCATCCAATTCGTGGAGCGCAACCGCATTAGCATCGTTGCTTTTCTCTACTTCTTGTCCTTCAGCAGCGCCAGCACCTCTTCCGCATGCCCTTCCGGCTTCACATTCTGGAAGACGTGCAGCAGCTTCTGGTTCGGCCCAATCAAAAAAGTTGTCCGCTCAACGCCCGTCACCGGCTTGCCATACATCGTTTTGTTTTTCAGCAGGTCGAAACGCTTAATCAGTGTCATCTGGTCATCTGCCAGCAGCGGATAATTCAGGTCATACTTTTCCGCGAATTTCTTTTGCGCCTTCACCGTATCGCGCGAAACCCCCAGCACCACCACACCGGCCTTCTGCAGCTTTTTGAAGTGATCGCGAAATCCGCACGCCTCAATCGTGCATCCCGGCGTGTCCGCTCGCGGATAGAAAAACATCACGACCGGCTTGCCTTTGAAGTCCGTCAGGCTCACATCGTTGCCATCCTGGTCTTTCAGCGTGAAATTCTCAATCTTGTCGCCAGCTTTGGGCTGCATATGCGTCGTCTCCTGCCTTCAATATAGCCGCCTCGCAACAGCGGATAAACCGTAGTAACCCCAGCGGATTACGACCTAGCCACACGTCTCCAGACCTTCAGGGGATGTTCCCTCTGTCGCATTGCTGCGAACGTTGGAGCGTAGCTTGCGCTAGGAGAATCTCGAATGGCCACCATGACCGCCACCGCCGAACAGGTAATGCAGTGCGACCGCACCATTTTTCAGCGCGACCTCAACGTTCTCCCCTACGAAGTCACACACCGTCTCGCCGGTCATCCGCTCTTTCAGCTCGAAAAACTTGTGGAATTGGCCCAGCGCGTCGCCGCCCGCAAGAATCCGCACATGAGCGGAGGCGATGCCTACTTCAACGAGGGCGCAATCGAAGCCGGCACCAAGCCTAACTACAACCGCCCAGAAGAAGAGCGCGCCGCTGTGGTCGAACTCGTCCGCAAGATCGAATCTGCCGAAGCCTGGTGCATCCTCAAACACATCGAGCGCGAAGACGGCTATCGCGAAGTGATGGAGGCCGCCGTGTGCGACGCCCTCTCACTCGCCGGCGAAAAAGGCCGCCAGCTGCTCAAGAAAATTAAGTGGTTTGAGGCCATCGTCTTCATCACCTCGCCACACCGCGTCACCGAATATCACATTGACCGCGAATGCAGCTGGATCTTCCAGATACGCGGCGACAAGACCATCAACCTTTTCGACCGCGCCGACAAAGACGTCGTTCCCGAGCCCGAGCTCGAGCGCTTCTACACCGTCGACAACCACGCCTCCGAGTACAAGCCCCAGTTTCAGGACCGCGCGCTCGTCTACGACATGACGCCCGGCACCGGTGTTCACATCCCCGTCAACACGCCGCACTGGCTCAAGAACGGCGACGATGTCTCCATCACCCTCAACGTGAATTTTCAATTTCACGATAGCGAAATCGCCAACCTCTACAAGGCGAATTACTATCTGCGCCGCGCCGGCTTCAAACCCGCCATCCCCGGCACGCACCCCGCAGTCGACCGCGCGAAAGCTCTTGCCTTTACTAGCGCTCTTGCCGTCAAGCGCACCTTCAAAAAAGGCGATGGCATCGTCCCACCCGAAGCCCACGCCCAGAAAGCCCGCATCGCCGCATTAATCGCAGCGCGATAACTTTACTGAACTTGTCATCCTGAGCGAAGCTGCGCGAGCAGCGCAGTCGAAGGACCTGCCACCACATCTGCAGCCGCACTCCCATTGGGACCATTCAACCCCAGAACTCCCCGCGCCCTCCGCGCAACCACCGCGCCCTCTGCGTTAAAGCCGTTGCTTTTGCTTTCGCATTTCCTAATCCCTAATCCCTGTGCCCTAATCCCTACCTCCCCGCTACAATCATCCTCGTGACTTCCTCGCGCCTCGAACAAATCCAATCCGCCATCCGCGACCAGCATCTCGATGGCTGGCTCTTCTACGACCATCACCACCGCGACCCCCTCGCCTACCGCATCCTCGGCCTCGACGAAAATAGCTTCGTCTCCCGCCGCTGGTTTTACTTCATCCCTGCAAACGGCGAGCCGCGCAGGCTCGTCCACCGTATCGAGTCCGGCAAGCTCAACGTGCTCCCTGGCTCCAAGCGCGCGTATTCCTCCTGGCAAGAACTCGAGTCCGAGCTGGCCGCGATGACTGAAGGCGCAACAAAAATCGCCATGCAGTACTCGCCGCGCAACGCCATCATGTACGTCTCCATGGTCGATGCCGGCACCGTCGAGCTCCTTCGCTCCTTCGGCAAAGACATCGTCAGCTCCGCCGACCTCGTCAGCATCTTCGAAGCCGTCCTCACCGAAGCCCAGATCGAATCCCACTTCGTCGCCCAGCGCAAACTCGACGAAGTCCTCCGCGCCGGCTGGCAGCTCATCTCCGACTCCACAAAAGACGGGGGCCACACCGACGAATTTTCCGTCGTCGAATTCCTGCAGCGCGGCATCACCGCCGCCGGCCTCTTCACCGACCACGGCCCCAACTGCTCTGCTGGCCCCAACTCCGCCGACTCCCACTACGAGCCCACGCGAGACTCCTCCCGCCGCATTCAATCAGGTGATTTTGTCCTCATCGACATTTGGGCCAAGCTCGCCAGCGCCGGCAGCTCCACGCATCCCGAGCCTGACGCCGTCTGGTACGACATCACTACTACCGCCGTCGTCGGCCGCGAACCTACAGATCGCGAACAGCAAATCTTCTCGACCGTCCGTGACGCACGCGATGCCGCCATCAAAACCATTCAGTCCGCCTACGAAAAGAACCAGCCCATCGCCGGCTGGCAGGCCGACGACGCCGCGCGCAACATCATCCGTGGCGCCGGCTTCGCAGAATTTTTCACCCACCGCACCGGCCACAACATCGCCGTCAGCTTGCACGGCAACGGCGCGCACCTCGATAACCTCGAGACCCACGACGAGCGCCTGCTGCTGCCCAACACCTGCTTCTCCGTTGAGCCCGGCATCTACTTCCCCGGCGAATTCGGCGTCCGCAACGAGATCAACATGATCACGCGGCCCGGAAAAGCAGTCGTCACCGGGCCGATGCAGAACGAGCTTTTCCGCCTTTAGCTACCGGTCCCCCGCCGCGGGCTTCACCGCCGCTTTCCTCTTCGGCAGCGCCATTACCAGCGCCAGGTCAGCCCAGTTCGTTCCCGCCGGCGAAATAAATTGATCGTGCCCATGCGGAAACCCTGCATCAGAAATTCGGCTATAACCGCTCGGTGAGACTGGCAAATAGGCAAGGGACAACTGAGATAAGCGCGTTTATGAGACCGAATCTGACCTTATCTCGGTGGCTGAGATTGCTGATCGAAGCCGGATCAGTAACGACAAGTGCGCTTCCAGAATCAGGACTTCATATTGAACTCCGGCCCAGAATCTCTTCGCCAAAAAAATTTGTCTACTTTCCGGCCAAACTCCGCATGTCAAGCCCCCATGCACACCACAAATCGCCAAAACCCCTGTCAACACTGGCGATTTCTTACAAAAAAAGTTGGCGTAGTTACCCCCTGCCATTCGGTATCCTTAAATCATGGGCAATCTCGTGCCCGCTGCCGGGCAGCTACTAGCTAACTGCTTTATTTTCAATCATCAAACCTGGAATCAATTATTTAGGAGCATCGATCAATCATTTAGCCCCAACCCTCCTTTAGAACCAATTATTTGCAGAAAACAGGGGGGGTGGGGGGTGCCGGTGCCACTGGTAGAATCGAATTCGCATGCCCACTGAAGCTCAAAAAATCTCGGCGCCAGCTCAGAACTCATCCCTCCCCTGGCTGGTGCTCTTTGCCGGCTGGCTCGTTCCCGGCGCAGGCCACGTCCTGCTCGGCAAATGGGTTCGCGGAACGCTCATCTTCGCTGCAATCCTCTGCATGTACCTGCTCGGCCTCGGTCTGCAGGGCAAAATTTACGTGCCCAACACGGGTGACATCCTGGATATCCTCGGCTTCCTCGGACAGATCGGCATGGGCATGGGCTACTTCCTGGCGAGACTCTTCGGCTGGGGCGCAACCTCCGTGCTGCTCGCCGTAGGTGATTACGGCACCAAGTTCCTCACCGTCGCCGGTCTGCTGAACATCATCGCCGCAGTGGATGCGCACTCGCTGGCCAACGGAAGGAAGGCTTCCTGATGCTCACCCACTTTCCTGCCGTCCTGCTCTTCGCGCTGTGCGTCTCGGTAATCTTTGGAATCACGCAGCGAGCCGAACCCAAAAAAATGATGCGGTTCGGCGCCTTCACATTCGCCTGCCTGGTGGGATCGGTGATCGTGATTAGCTGGGTGATGTACGCCATCAAGCACTAGGGAATTTAGTGCGGGGTTGTGCTGCCCGGCGTGCCCGAGTTCGTTCCTGAACCATTATTCGGGTTCGATCCACTGCCGCTGTTCGACGTTCCATTCAGGTTGTTGCCGAACTGGCTTGCACTTGTCGAGCCCAGGGTGCTCGATGCTCCCGGAGGCCCGCCTCCACCCAGTATGTTGACATTCTTTTTCAGCAGCTCGATGCGCGGGTCATACCAGAACTCCCACGTCTCGTAGGTGTCCTGCGCATTCGGCGTCAGGATCGAGCTTCCTGTACGCGATGTTCCCACGCCCTTGATCGGGCCTCCATTCGAGTCGCCGAACATGCCTGTATCGCTGCTGCTTCCACTCGATCCACTGCTACCGTTGTTGCACGTTTGGGCTCCGTTGAAGCCGCTGGCGAGACCGCCTGCGCTCACGGTCGCGCAAGAGCCAGTACTGCCCGTCGCGCCGGTCGGAGCTCCAGGTGTAGCTCCCGGTGAACCTGCCCCGCCAATCGGCCCAGACATTCCAGGAGTCTGCGCTCCATTCGTCGAGTTGCTCGAGCCAGATGTCATGCTCGCAGCCGAGCCCAGGTTTGCGACCATGCCCGCGAGCTCCTGCCCAAAGAAGCCCTTCACCGTGGTCTGCGGCGTGTGAATCAGCCGCCAATCGCTCTTGCCCGTAAGCGGATCGACATATTCCTGGCGCAGGAAGCGCACATTAGTACCCTTCTCCAGCGCTTCCATCGACGGCGGATAGTTGGTGCACTTGCAGGCCCGCTGATAGAGCTGGATCGCGCGCACGTATTGCTGCATGCGATGCACACTCTCGACTTCCTTGTCGCGGCGCAACTGTTTGGCCATCACCGGAACAGCCACGGAAATCCCGATCATCACAATCGCAACCATCACTACGGCAAACACCAGCATGAAGCCGGCTTCACCGTTGGCTTGCGCTGTTGCCTGCCCGCTCTGTGCTCTTGTCTTCACTACGCTCTACTCTCTACGCTCTGCTTCACTGCTGCAACGGCAGCGTCTGCGTGTTGCCATTCGACAGGTCTTCTACCTGGATGCTGCCCGCGGCAATGCTATGGATCTTGTACTTGTGTGCCACGATGTCGCCCTCAGACGCCAGGAACACATCCTCACCCTGCAGCAGGAATGCCTGCCGCACATTGCCGCGCGTCGCCGTCCCAAAGAACTTCAGGTTGATCGGCGGGCAGCTCGGCGGACATGTTGGCGGAGGTGGCGGAGGTGGCGGCGGCCCGGTCGGCACGATACGCGCACTAGGTATCACCTTCGGCATCACAGGCATTGGAGGAGGCGCAGAAACCAGCGAGAAGATGTTGCGCCCGCTGCCCGAGTACACTAGGCTCTCCGTCCGCAGCATCGCCGCCTCATCCAGCGTGGGATCCAGGCTGGAAGATGTGCTGGCGAGCTTCTGCGCATCCACCCCCGGAATCGCACCCAGCCCACCAACTCCACCGGCCTGCGCAGCCTTGGCGCTGGGTGATGATGCCGCAATATCCTGCTCAGCCTTGGTATTCGCACTCGTAGCCGTTGGTTGAGGTGCTGGAGTGCTATCGCTCGACCCGCCGAAGTTGGAATAGAGAACGTAACCCGCGGTACACAACAGGATCACGCCAAGCGAGATAGCGATGATGGTCTTGGTACGGTTTTCTGAGCCGGTCTTCATCGCTTGGCTCCTGTCTGCTTTGGCGTCGCTGGCTTGCGCGGCGCACCTGCGGAGTTGGGCGCTGTAGATGTATCAGCCGCATTCTTTGTCGTCTGGTCTTGCGGCAGTGCCGATTCGTTGTTCATCTCCGTTGCATTGGGATCACGCAGATATGTGGTCATGCGGAGACGCAGATTGACCTGCCCGGTCTGCTGTCCGGTGAGGTTGATGCCATTGATAACGAAGAACTGCTTATCGCGCTCGATAGCATTGATGAACTGCACCACCGGCCGGTAGTCGCCGGAGATGATGGCATCGATGCGCACCTCAGTGAGTGCGGAAACACCCGGGACAACCGCCTGGGTGTAATGCACCTGGCCAAGATGCACGTTGGCTTTTTTGGTGAGCACGCCAAGTTCCGCGGCAACTTCTGAATATCCATACGGCAAACGCGTCGCATAAAACGCGTCCGCATCTTCGGTGGACTTCAGCAGCTTCTCATCCAGACCGCGCAGAGGTTGCGCAGCGATCTGCGCTGAACGCATCGCCACGCTCTGCTTGTACATCGCGTTTGCATCACGCGCACTGAGCGCCTGCCACACAAAGATCATGTGGATGAGCAGATACAGCACAACAATGGCCAGTGCAGCCAACGCAGCAAAGTGCAAGTTGATTGCCGTCACCAGCGAGCGCATTCGCGACGTAAAACTCGGCTCCGCCAATGCAGTTCCATTCGGCGTAGAAATCGTAGCGGTGCTCATCGCTGGACTCCTTTCGCCGGCCTAACTGGCTTCGGAGTTGCAGATGCTTTGCCCGGTGATTTGGCCGCGTGGTGAGTCGCAGCTCCCGCGTTCGCACTCTTATCGGGCTTCACAGGCGAGATCGGCTCATCCTCACGTAATGGGTTGTAGCGAGCTAGGATTTCGAACTCAACACCCGCAGGCGCGCCATTGTTGGCGACTGCTCGTCCCTGCTGGCCTGTCTCCTTTGCCGCTGGAGCTTCGCCCGTAAGCTGTGGCTGCAGAAAGCGCTTTGATCGTTCGAGATTGCGAACCAGTTGAATGGCGCGGTCGCGGTCGCCGCCCACGCGCATGCGGATGGTGACATCGCCATCCGACGCTATCTGTGGCTCGATAGCTGTAATCTGCACGCCGCTGGGCAGAACGGTTTCCAGGTCCATCATCACCGCTGTCCACGAAAAGCTCTTGCGCAGGAAAAGCGCATTGAGAAAATGCGCGCGCGTGAGTACAGCCGAGTTGTCCGGCTGATGCATTTTGCTCTCATTCGCAGCTTTTTCGTTTTGCGCTCTTTGCGTCGCAGCCTGCAGGTTATCCATCTGCGCGCGAGCTACCAGCAATTTCGCATTGAGGGCGTGGATCCCGACCATCAGTCCCACAGCCACCACGGCCAGCACAGCCATCATGATGCGCAGGCGCAGAAAGAACGGCCGCAGCTCAACAAACGGCTTGCTCGCGAGATTGACACGGATGCGCATCAGGCTCGAAGTGCCCCCATCACACCTGACAACCATGCACGCGGTACGGAAGATGTAACCGCACCCGCCAGCAGATCTTTAGAGTCCACCAGTTCGCGCACGCGGAGGCCATCAGCCTGTGCGACACCACTGGCGGTCAGAATCCGCGAAAGCACCTCTGCGCCCAGTGACCCAGCGCTCAGTATCAAGTGCGGAGGTTGAGACAGCGTGTCCTCAAAATAAGCAGCAGCCACATTCACTGCCTGCGCAATCTCTTCCCCCAGAGGAACGTGCTGCCAATCCTCCGCGATCGAAGCTTCCATCATCGCCGCCGGAACGTTTGCCGGAACGCCGTCTGTATGCTCCTGCATATCCACGCTGCGATGCAGCAGCAAAATTCCACTGCGCACAATCGCTGTAGTCACGCCCAGCGAGTTCGCATTGACCAGCAGGCTCGCGCTTCCATCTTCAACCGCAGCCAGCGCAGCCAGCGTGCTCGGCAAAACGCAGCCGGGCTCAAACCCAGCTTCGCGCACAACTGATTCGTATTCGTTCAGCACGTCGCGCGGAATCGCAACAGCAAGAACCCGCACACCACTCTTGCTGTTGCTCATAATCTGAAAGCTGACCATGGCGTCATCGGCGTCAAAGGGCAGCAGCTTTTTCAGACGGAAGCGAACAATAGGCAGCGCCTCAGACTCTTTGCTGGAAAGCGCATCGAAATCAAGTAGCAGCACGCGGACGGCGGCATCCGGCACAATCAGCGTAATGTCTGCATGGCTTGAGTTGGCGCGCAGCCCCAGGCCTTCGAGCGCGCGGCCAACCGCAGCAGACACGGCCACACGGTCCACTACATTGCCCGGCTTCAAGCTCGGCGACAAGGCGCCAGCAGCGAGCTCTGCGCGGGCAACATCTGCCAGCGGCGCGCCGGCAATAGCAGACTGCCCCGCGACCACGCCTTGCGCGGTAATCTCGCAGGCCACACGCGGACGGTTTCCGGAGGCTTTGGGAAGTAAATTCATTCGGACCTAAACAGGATACCTTGCAGCATACATTCCAGGCAGCCCACTCCCGTTGGACGCGCAAGAATCCAAGCCGTTTACGGGATTTGCTGCTCTATCGTCCGGTCTCGATAAATGTAACCTTGTTGATCTCGCGCAGGGTAGTAATTCCGGCCCGCACACGCTCCAATGCCGAATCGCGCAGGAAAGCCATGCCCTTGTCACGAGCCTTTTTGCGAATCTCAGAGCCGGGACGCTTCTCCAGCAGCATTTCGCGAATCTCGTCGTCCAGCTCCAGCAGCTCATGAATCGCCGAGCGGCCACGGTAGCCTGTGCCGCCGCACTCGATGCAGCCCGGCCCTTCCTTGAACACCACATCGCGCCACTCAGCCGGATTGAGCCCGTTCTCTTCAAGCTCTGCATCGGTGTAATGCACGTCCTTCACACAGAAGTCGCAAACCTGGCGCACCAGCCGCTGCGCAAGAATGCAATTGAGCGCGCTGACAAAGTTGTAGGGCTCAACGCCCATATTCAGAAAGCGACCCAACACATCCACCACGTTGTTGGCATGGACGGTTGTGAAAACAAGATGCCCGGTGAGCGCCGAGTTGATAGCGATCTGCGCCGTCTCAGCGTCGCGGATTTCGCCGACCAGAATCTTGTCTGGGTCATGGCGCAGGATGGAACGCAAACCGCGCGCAAACGTAAGCCCCTTCTTCTCGTTCACAGGAATCTGAGTGATGCCGCGAATCTGGTATTCGACCGGGTCTTCAATCGTGATGATCTTGTCTTCTTCCGATTTAATCTCGTTGAGGGCAGCATACAGCGTTGTTGTTTTGCCGGATCCCGTCGGTCCCGTCACCAGCACCATGCCGTAA
>Ga0206874_1123_pt1 | contig 20692 bp, 7 predicted proteins | sample Alteio_BWOrgCont_12_FD_152629 | JGI IMG/M metagenome (GOLD analysis project Ga0206874, IMG submission 152629) | Enriched cells from forest soil in Barre Woods Harvard Forest LTER site, Petersham, Massachusetts, United States -... | ecosystem: Environmental > Terrestrial > Soil > Temperate forest > O...
AGCAGATGGCCGCGATTAATCGTCCTGAAGTGAAAGGCAAGAATGAAGTCGTAGACAATGCGCGCCCAGAGCTGCGGAGCGACGGAGAAGGATTCAGGAGGCACGGTGGATAGACGCTTGAGCGCGAGTAGAGATTGCGGCGGGAGAACCAGCGACCAAATCTCTTCAAGATTGGCGTAGGCGAGGCGAAAGTTCTCCACAAAGGTCTTGATATCAGCTGGAATAGCTTCGTGGACTTGTACATCCGAATTTCGCGTACGTTGATTGAATCCTCGGGCACGCTGCCAGAACGCAGCCTTGATTTCGATGTCTGCGAACAGCGACCCTGCAACGGTCATGAACACTGCATTGAAATCAGAGTCTGAGGGCTGTGGCAATGTGCGTTCGCCGGCGTCTGACTGGCGCACGGTGAGACCGGCAATGACTGCTTCAGAGACAGGCCAGAGCAAAGCTTCCGTCGCGCCATCACGGGAGAGGCGGCTGGCAGCCGCTCCAAGACGGTCGGCGGCGCGGCGCGAAAATACAGCATTGAGCGGTAATGGAAAACGCGTATCCAAACCAAAGAGTGCGCGCGTGAGCGGATAAAGAAGCGCAGACGTTACCAGACCGTCGGTAGGACCGGTGGTATAGCGAGGCAACACAAGATCGATTTGATGTGTACGGATCTCTGCAACCATGGCTGCCAGAACAGCGGGGGCGATTTCGCCATCTCCGAGCAAGACTATAGCGTCAGAGTTTTTCGCGAGGGCGAGATCGGCGGCGGCAACATAATCTGCTACTGCTAGAACCCAGCCAGCTTTTGAGCGTGGATGAGGGTAAGGAAGAAGTGGTGGCTGAGAAAGCATGTTTTCCTGCGAGCACTCTGGAGACGCGAGGAGCACAGTTTCCGAGGGAAAAGCGGCTGCAATGGTAGCGCAGATGCGTTGGAACGCTTCAGCCGGCAGCGATGGAAGACAGATAAGAAGACTCGCGGGGGCTAAAGCTGCCGGGGTTATGACATTGTCGCTGATGGGCGAAGCGGCCATTGAAGTAGGAGACGCTCCTCGGCTAGGAAGTTGGCTGCAAAGAGTTGAGGTTGGCGAGCGCAATCAGGCCGTTGAGCGGAAGTGACAACCACTCGGGACGGTTATTGAGTTCGTAGAGCAGTTCGTAGAGTGCTTTTTCAAGCAGGAAGGTGAGCAGAAGACCCTGTGCATGCTCTGGCTGTGGCAGCAGATCGGGATGCGCTGTCATGGCTTCACGGTACCCGGTGAGAAATGCATTCGCCGAAGCATTCTCCCAGAGCGACGACCACGCCAATTGTGACGGACTGGGTGAAACGGGAAGAGCTGAATGTGCCGCGTAACTGAAGCTGCGCAGCATCCCGGCAACATCTTTGAGCGGGGAATTCTTGCGGCGACGTTCGGAGAGCGAGCGTGCAGGCTCTCCTTCGAAGTCCACTATCAGGAAGTCTATTCCAGTGCGCAGGAGCTGGCCGAGATGGTAATCACCGTGAATGCGCATACGCGCTCCGAACCCGGTTAGAGCTCCAGATGGCTTATGTACCAGTGCAAGGATTTCCTGACGCTTCTCCAAGAGCCGAGCAGCGAGAGCCTGGGTTTCGGAAGTAAGGTGAGCAAGGCCTGCCTGTAATGCATCGAAGGCTTCTGTTGCCTGGGCGGCGATACTCTTGCCGAGCGCTTCAATATCGTTGGCGGTCAGGCTCTCAACAGTGAAGGCAGAGTTGTCGCTGGGAGTTGCCAAGGCCAAGTGCATTTCCGCGGTACGCTTGCCGAGAAGTTTGGCTGCTTCGAGATAGGAGCCCGCGTATTCATTGAGGTCAGTGTGAGCGATGCCGGGCGCATTCAGGTTGGGCAGCAAGGTAAGCCCTTCTGGCGCGGAAACATCGGTAATGGCAGTGTAGAAGTGTGACAGAGAAGCAAGCGTCCATTTCCAACCGTCGCCCTTGTTGACAGCGAAGGTCTGCAGGAATGCCAGGGTGGTGTCGTCCGATGCCAGATGCAGGTCACCGAGGTAAGCAGGAGTGGACTGAAAGTGTGCGACATTAGTGAGAAAGCGCGAGACCTCGACATCGGGGTTTTCTCCGCGCTGTATATGACGGTAGAGTTTGAGGATGGCCTGGTCGCCATAGAAAATGCTGGTGTTTGACTGCTCAGCGGAGCTGACGCGAGACGGTTGTGAGATGAGGCTTGTGAGTTCCACAGCAGATTGTGTAGTCGCGAGTGAGCTATCTATTTCGTCGGATGTATGGGTCACTATGCGAAGGAGCGCGGCTCGAAACTCATCACTGGCGGTTGCATCGTAGAGGATGTTGCCGTTCTTGAGCGTGGCGATGACAGCGTATGGCAGCTGGGCGGTGAGGGTCTCGGCCTGCGAACTTTCCGCCACGGCAAGAGGGAGCTGGTATAGGCTTGTGCTGCTGTCCTTGTGCGTTACTTCCACTAGACAAAGCGCGGATGAAGTTTGCAGCAGCGGGGCAGAAGAGACCAGGCGAACCGAACGGATGCCGCGTGATTTACCACCGAACCATCGCTGGCCAGCGATATACGATGGCAAAACGCGCTCGAGCAAAGTAGCATCCGGAGCGAATGGTTGTGGAGAAGCTGCAGTTGAGGGTGCTGATTCAAGAATTGGCTCGGGAGATTGAGCGGCGGATTGCAATTCCAACCAAAAGAAGGCATAAGGCGCGAGTGTGATGGTGTAGGTCATGTTGCCAATTACAGGAAATGGTACATAGCCGAGCATCTCGACCGGTTGCATGCCCACAAATCTCTTGAGATCAAGTTCAACAGGCTGGGCGAAGCGTGACAGGTTCGCGACGCAAAGCACGGTCTCGTTGTGGCCGTCCGGCGCAATATAGGAACGAATGTAAGCAAGCACTTTGCGATTTTCGGGATACAAGAACTCAAGCGATCCGCGACCGAATACCTGGAATAGTTTGCGCAGGTTAATCATGTTACGCGTCCAGTGGAGCAGAGACGAGGGGTCGCTTTGCTGGGCTTCGACGTTGATGGACTGATAACCCCAGATCGGGTCCATGATGACCGGGAAATAGAGGCGAGCGGGAACGGCCTTTGAAAAGCCGGCGTTACGGTCGGAGTTCCATTGCATGGGAGTGCGCACGCCGTTGCGGTCGCCAAGATAAATGTTGTCACCCATTCCGATTTCATCGCCGTAATAGAGAATCGGCGTGCCGGGAAAGCTCAGCAGAAGCGAGGTTAGCAATTCAATGCGGCGGCGGTTGTTATCAACCAGCGGTGCAAGGCGCCGCCGAATGCCGACGTTGATACGCATGCGCGGATCGGCTGAGTAGGCGAGGTACATATAGTCGCGCTCGTCGTTGGTGACCATCTCGAGCGTGAGTTCGTCGTGATTGCGAAGAAAAAGGCCCCATTGGCAGGCGGGTGGAATGTCCGGTGTTTGTGCCATGATGTCCGTAATGGGCAGGCGATCTTCCTGGCGAAGTGCCATGTAAATGCGCGGCATAAGTGGGAAATGAAACGCCATGTGACACTCGTCGCCATCGCCGAAGTAAGGTCGAACGTCTGCCGGCCACATATTTGCTTCGGCGAGGATGAGCCTGTGCTCATACTCGGCGTCAATGACCGCGCGGATCTGCTTGATCTTCTCGTGAGTCTCGGGAACGTTCTCGCAGCTGGTGCCTTCACGCTCGACGAGGTACGGAATCGCGTCCAGGCGCATTGCATCCACACCCATGTCCAGCCAGAAGCGCATGGCCTTCAATATTTCTTCCATAACGACTGGGTTATCGAAATTGAGGTCGGGTTGATGGGAGAAAAAGCGGTGCCAGTAGTACTGCTGAGCAACGTCATCCCAGGTCCAGTTGGATTTTTCCGTGTCCGTAAAGATAATTCGGACACCCTCGAAGAGCTTATCGGTATCACTCCAGACGTACATATCACGCTCAGGTGACCCTTTGGGTGCGAGTCGCGCCCGACGGAACCAGGGATGCTGATCGCTGGTGTGGTTGATAACCATTTCAATCAACACCTGGATATTTCGCGAGTGAGCTTCGTTAAGGAGCTGGCGGAAATCATCGAGTGTGCCGTAGGAGGGGTTGACGGACGTATAGTCGGAAATATCGTAGCCATCATCGCGCAACGGCGATGGGAAAAAGGGCAGAAGCCAGAGACAGGTGACACCGAGCTCCTGAAGATAGTCCAGCCGGGAGATTAAACCCCGGAAGTCGCCAATGCCGTCGGCATTGGAATCCATGAAGGCCCTGACGTGCAACTCGTAGATAACCGCATCTTTGTACCAGAGCGGATCGGTAGCGCTGCATGGCTTCTTCACTTGCTTCACGCCTCAGTAATGTTTTGGCCCATTGGTTTTAGATGCAGATTGAGGCTGCAACAGCACTGAAGAATGCATCTAAACGAGTGATTCTGCAAGAAAGCTGTTTCACCACCTATGTGCTGAGATTCGGATGCTCCCAGTTAGGAGTGGTTGCCTGGAGAGTTGTATCAGGAAGGGGGGACAATTGCTCAATTGGATATCTGGCAGAAAGCCGCAGCAGAAATGCAATTTACGAATTGAAGATTACGCCATGATTGGCGACTGCGAGACAGCTGCTCTGGTCAGCCGCGAGGGCTCAATCGATTGGCTATGCTGGCCGAACTTTTCTTCCGGTGCATGCTTCGCTGCGCTACTGGGTACGCAGGAAAATGGCTTTTGGAAATTGCGGCCCGCGGGCGAAATCCAGTCTGTACAGCGAAAATACAGGCCCAGCACGATGATTGTAACGACTACTTTTACCACAAAAGACGGTGAGGTGTGCCTGATCGACTTTATGCCACCGCGCGGCAAACACTCCGACGTGGTCCGCATGGTGGAAGGGGTACGCGGCAAAGTAAAGATGCGGATGGAGTTGGTGTTGCGGTTCGACTATGGCCTCACAGTGCCGTGGGTGACGATGCACAAGAATGAACTGCGCGCTGTTTCGGGACCGAACATGGTTGTACTGCGAAGTTCATGCAACCAGAACGAAGCTGCCGAATTGCATGGAGAAGGAATGAGCACGGTCAGTGAATTTACGGTAAAGAAGGGTGAACGCAAATGTTTCACGCTGACGTATGCGCCCTCAACGGAAAAAGTTCCAGAGCCGGTGCCGACGGACGATGCACTTGAAGATACACAGCAGTACTGGACGGAATGGGCTGCACGAGGTACTTACCGTGGAGCGTACGAGGAGGCGGTACGGCGCAGCTTACTCACGCTGAAAGCCATGACCTACAGGCCGAGTGGGGGTATTGTCGCGGCTGTGACCGCGGGGTTGCCAGAAGAGATTGGCGGAGAACGGAACTGGGACTATCGCTACTGCTGGTTGCGCGATACATCTCTAACGCTGTTGGTGTTGATGCGCGGCGGGTATGTTGAAGAGGCTATCGATTGGCGAATGTGGCTGCTGCGAGCAATCGCGGGTGCACCGGGGCAGTTGCAATCGTTGTATGGCATTTGCGGTGAGCGCACGCTGGTGGAATGGACGCCGACTTGGCTTGCGGGCTACGAAGGCTCTCGCCCGGTGCGCATTGGGAACGCGGCTGCTGAGCAGTTTCAGCTCGACATTTTTGGCGAAGTTGCTGTGGCACTCGACCGAACGCCGGAAGCCGCTGAAGATATCCGCGTACCATCAATCGAATTGCAGGCTACGCTGATCGATCACTTGTGTGAGGTCTGGAAGCTGCCGGATGACGGCATATGGGAGACACGCACGGAACGCAGGCACTACGTGCACAGCAAAGTGATGGCGTGGGTGGCTCTTGATCGTGCGATAAATTATCATGAACGCTTCGATGGGTCAGGAAACGTGAAACTTTGGCGCAAGAACCGCGCCGTGTTGCACAAAGAGATTTGTGCGAAAGGTTTCGACAAGAAACTGAATTCGTTCACGCAGTCCTACGGTTCTCGTTCGCTGGATGCATCCTGCCTGCGGTTGCCAATGGTGGGATTCTTGCCTCTCGATGATCCACGCATTGTGGGAACTGTGGATGCGATTCAAAAGCACCTGACGAAAGATGGCCTGGTGCGCCGCTATATTCCGGAAAAATCGCCCGATGGAATGAAGGGCGGTGAGGGCACATTTCTACCATGCAGCTTCTGGCTGGTGGTATGCCTGCATTTGCTGGGACGTAAGGATGAAGCCAAGGCGATGTTCGAACGCCTTCTAGCCTTGCGGAACGATATGGGGCTGCTTAGCGAAGAATATGATCCGGTGCAGAAGCGTATGCTTGGAAATTTTCCTCAGGCATTGACGCATCTTTCCCTTGCGCACGCTGCATATACATTATCTGGACAGTGGGCGCCAAGTGCCGCTACGCCGCCCTAATGGTTGAATGCGTGCAACCTGCCGTAAAAAAATTGCTTCTATCCAAGCAGCCTACTTCGTGGCATGAAGTGTGTCCATGCTGCCGACTGCAGCAGAAAAATATCTGTGAGCAAAATGAAACACTTTCCGGGATCAACATACCGCTTGCAGTTTCATAAGGGCTTCACGCTCGACGATGCGGCAGCCATCGCCGATTACTTGAAGAGGCTTGGAGTTACGCACGTATACAGCTCGCCTTACCTGCAGGCAGTCTCCGGCAGTATGCATGGCTATGACGTTGTGGACCATCGCCGCGTGAATGAAGAGTTGGGCGGCGAGGCAGCGCATGAACGGTTTTGCAAGCGACTTGGCGATACCGGGTTGGGGCAAGTGCTGGATATTGTGCCTAATCACATGAGTCTTGGTGTGCAAAACCGATATTGGTGGGATGTCCTGGAAAACGGCACAAATAGTTTGTATGCGAGTTTTTTTGATATTGACTGGAACTCAAGCGAAGAACGGCTGCGCGATAAAGTTCTCGTTCCCATTCTCCCGGACCAGTATGGGCGCGTTCTTGAGACTGGTGGAATCCAGCTTACGCGTAAGGGCCATAGCTTTGTTGTGGAAGCTGCAGGGGAGGTGTTGCCTGTAGCACCTCAGACGCTTGCTCCGCTGCTGATCAAAGCAGCGGAATATGCGCGCAACGATACACTTGAGTTTCTTGGTGAAAGTTATGGACGCCTTCCTTCACTGGATGTGACCGACCGCCGTACAGCGCTGGTGCGGCACCGGGACAAGCTGGTCTTGCATCGCCTGCTGCAGCGGTTATGCAGTGAGGAAGAAGATATTCCCAAAGCAGTGGACCGTATGATTGCTGAACTCAATACAGACTACGATGCGCTGGACCAATTTCTCTCGCAACAGAATTACCGCATTGCTTTCTGGAAGACCGCCGACCAACAACTCGGATATCGCAGATTTTTTGATGTAAATACGATGATCGGGCTTCGGCAGGAACGGGATTATGTCTTCGACGAAACCCATGCACTGCTGATCCGCTGGTTGCGCCAGGGTGTAATTGATGGCGTGCGTGTGGACCATCCGGATGGTCTTCGTGATCCATTGCAATATTTCCGGAGGCTGCGTGAAAAGGCTCCGGAAGCATGGATAGTTAGCGAAAAGATTCTAGAGCCGGGCGAGTGGCTACGAGATGACTGGCCAGTGGAGGGAACTGTTGGCTACGATTTTCTGAATGTCGCCCTCGGTGTGCTGATTGAGCCGGAAGGATTACAGCGGCTTGGCGAACTCTACAGAGACTTTACCGGCGATGACCATGCATTCGCTGAGATTGCGCACGATAAAAAACTGGCGGTTGAGCAGGAAGCACTGGGAAGCGATGTAAATCGTCTCACGAATCTATTCGTAGAAATCTGCGAGAACCATCGTGAATATAGAGATTTCACGCGAACTGAAATTCGTAGAGCCATCCGTGAGATAGTCGGATGCTTTTCCGTCTATCGGACGTACGTGGTGCCAGACCGGGGAGAGATTATTGAAGAGGACCGCCGTCGAATCGATAGAGCTATAGAATGCGCAAAAAAAAATCGCACAGACATTGATGCGCTGTTGTTCGACTTTATGCGGGATGTGCTGGAGTTGAAAGTATCGGGCCAACAGGAGAGCGAGTTTGTTTACCGTTTTCAACAATTCACCTCTCCTGTAATGGCGAAGGGTGTTGAGGACACGGCTTTCTATTGCCACAATCGGTTGCTTGCCATGAACGAAGTTGGTGGAGATCCCGATGGCGAAGGCTTGAGCGTGGCGGATTTTCATCTTTATAACGAGCGAATGCAGAAAACCTTTCCCGATACCATGGTGACTCTTAGCACGCACGATACCAAGCGCAGCGATGACGTGCGAGCGCGGCTGGCGGTGTTGAGCGAAAACCCTGAAGCCTTCATCGAAGCTGTCCGGCGCTGGAATGAGATGGCTGCACGACACGATCCGGAAAGGATTATCGATCATACGACAGAGTGGTTTTTGTACCAGACGCTCGTGGGCGCATGGCCGATTGATGGTGAGCGGCTACGGACCTACATGCGAAAGGCGATGCGTGAAGCAAAAGTACGCACGAGCTGGGTGCTGAATAATGCTCAATATGAGGGAGCATTGAATGGGCTTATTGACGGACTGCTTGGCGACACCAGATTCGTGGGCTGCTTAGAAGAATTTGTCGGTGTGGTTGAAAGCGCGGGTCGCATTAACTCGTTATCTCAAACGCTTATGAAACACACGGCACCTGGTGTTCCCGACCTTTACCAGGGCGGCGAACTCTGGGATCTCTCGCTGGTGGATCCGGACAATCGCCGGCCAGTGGATTACGAGCTGCGGCGTAAGCTGCTGGTCGAAATAGATTCGATGCATGTAACTGAAGTGATGCGACGCAGCGATGAGGGTTTGCCGAAGCTGTGGACAATTCATCATGCACTGCAACTGCGAAACGAACATCCAGAATGGTTTGGCCGGGAGGCCGATTACGAGCCGGTATTGGCGCGCGGGCCACGTGCCAAACATGTGATTGCATATCTTCGGGGGGGCAACGTGTTGACGGTGGCCCAGCGATGGACGTTGCGAGGTGAACCGTGGGAGAGCACGGCTGTCGATCTGCCAGAAGGCAAGTGGCGGAACTGGTTGACCGCAGAGCATATTGAGCATCGTGGAGGAGAGATAAAAATTGCAGATTGTTTTTCGGAGTTTCCGGTTGCGTTGCTGGCACGTGTTGATTGAAATGCTGAACGCCTTAGAGTAAGGGCAGGTCAATATGCAGCGATTCACAGTATGGGCTCCTCGAGCGAAGACAATGTCACTCCAATGGAGCGGTCATTTTCTACCTATGCAAGGACCGAGCAAGCGTGGCTGGTGGACACTTGAAGTGCCAGAGGCAATGTGTGGAGATGAGTACAGCTACCGCATTGATGATGACCCTACTCCGTACCCAGATCCGCGCAGCTTGCGCCAGCCTAAAGGCGTGCATGGTCCGTCGCAGCTCTACGATCACTCAGCATTCGAATGGCATGATCAGTTATGGCGCGGTTCGCCGAAAACTGGTGCAGTGATTTATGAGCTGCATGTGGGCACGTTCAGTAAGGAAGGAACATTCGATGGAGCAATCACCCACCTCGACTACCTGGCAGATTTAGGAATTACTCATGTCGAGTTGATGCCAGTGGCGGAGTTCGCCGGCGATCGTGGTTGGGGGTATGACGGTGTAGCGTTCTTTGCAACCCATGAGCCCTATGGTGGGCCGGATGGCTTGAAACGATTTGTCGATGCCTGCCACGCGAAAGAATTGAGCGTGATTCTGGACGTGGTTTACAACCACTTCGGTCCAGTTGGCGCTTATGCCAATAAGTTTGGCCCTTATCTGACTGACCGGCACAGGACGCCGTGGGGTGATGCAGTCAATCTGTCTGAAGGCGGCAGCGATGATGTGCGACGCTTTTTCGCAGACAACGCATTGATGTGGCTTAAGGATTATCACTGCGACGGTCTGCGTCTCGACGCGATTCATGCATTCATGGATTATTCCGCCGTCCCATTTCTGGAGCAACTCTCGACAGAGGTTGATCGACTGAGCGCAACGTTGGGCCGGGAGTTTTTTTTGATTGCCGAAAGCGATCTGAACGATCCACGTGTCATCCGGCCATGCGAGGCCATGGGATTTGGCATGGACGCGCAATGGAGCGATGACTTCCATCACTCGCTCTTTACACTGCTGTATACCAAAGAGCCGGGAAAGGGCTATTACGATGACTTTGGAACAATGGCAGACCTGCACAAGGCGCTGAAACACGCCTATGTCTATGACGGTTGCTATTCAAAATACAGAAAGCGGAAGCACGGCCGGCCAGTGGAATCGCTTTCTGCACATCACTTTATTCACTTCGATCAGAACCACGATCAGATAGGCAACCGGGCGCACGGAGAACGGTTAGAACACCTCGTGGGCCTGGATGCTTCCAAGGTAGCCATCGGTCTGGTGCTGATGGCGCCGTATATCCCGATGCTTTTTATGGGTGAGGAGTGGGCGACAAGCTCGCCATTTCTCTACTTCGCAGACCACGAGGATGAAGAGATGCGAAGGTTAGTCGCTGAGGGTCGTAAGCGAGACTTCGCGCTTTTCGGATTTGATGGCAATGTGCCAAACCCTGAGGCTCCCGAAACATTTGAACGGTCGAAGCTATGCTGGGATGAGATTGGTAAAGGCAAACATGCTGAAATGCTCGACTGGACAAAGTCGCTCATATGGCTGCGGCGCTCTACTCCAGCGCTTAACGATGGCATCATGCATCATCTGCGTGTCTCTACGGACGACCGGATGAAAACGCTAGTGCTGCAGCGCGATGAAATACGCGTTGTGGCCAACATTGGCACTGAGGCTTATGGGTTCGATTTACTGTCTGGCGAAGAGCTCACGTTGGTCTCGGTAAGCGGAGTTGAGGTGTTGGGTAACGCGCTATCCTTACCTGCGATGTCGCTTGCGGTGCTGGTATCTAGCAGGGAACATGCCGAAGACCGTGAAGTAAGTTGATGCCGAGCGTTTCCATCGAATTCCTGATGGTCGCATAACAACCTGGTGTGGCCATCCCACCTACAGTGTCTGCCGTCTTATCTCTTGGTGTGTCAACGGGCGTGGAGGCTTAGAGACATCATGCAAATCACAGCCTCGTTGCATCACGACGAACGTTGGTTTGACCGGCTACTGGAAGGTTGGAAGGTTGACCTGCTGCATTTCACCGAATACGGTCTGCCGAAAATAATCTTCGCGTTCGCTTTGACGTTCCTGTTGCAGCAAGTTGTGCTGTTTTTTGTGCGACGCTTGCGGCGTCATGCCGATTCGCTAGTGGCCAATGCACAGCGCGCATCGCAACTTCGGACCATGGCGGCCATTATCCGCGCTACGTCCTATGGCATTCTTGGCTTTTACCTGCTCACGCAGATCCTCGGCGGAATCGGCGTGTCTCTAGGGCCATTCATTGCCTCAGCCGGAGTCATTGGCCTTGGCATCAGCTTTGGAGCGCAATCTATCTTCAAGGACATGCTGACCGGAATTTTTATCCTGATTGAAGACCAATACTCTGTTGGCGATACCATCAAGATCGCATCTCTGACAGGTACGGTTGAAGACCTGTCGCTTCGGGTCACACGTTTACGTGATGGCGACGGCACTCTTCACATTGTGCCCAACTCCCAGATAACCACAATTTCAAACCTCTCTCGTGATTTTGCCGCCGGAACGCTGAATATCTCAGTCGATGCACGCGAAGATCCTGACCGTGTCATCCGTGTGCTCAAATCTGTAGCTGATGCTATCCGCCAGGATGAGGCCTTCAAAGACATCGTTATCGCTGACCCGGATATCCCGGGCGTCGATCGCATCTCCGGCAACGAAGTGGTCTACCCAATTACGCTTCGAGTGATGGTCAATCAACGCGATGGTGTGATGCGCGAACTACGCCGCCGTATTCTGCTCGCCTTTGCCAAGGAAGGCATTGCCTTCGGCTCCGCCACCAGCATGCTGCTTAGCGACAATCGTGGCCCATCCAACCCACCCAAGCCGTCTGCCGACTTGAACGCTTGACAGACCCGAAATCGCAGCGCACTGGCTCGATGAATTCTGTCGACGCGAGTTGTTGAACCTGTGTAGCGGATATTTGCTATATCATCTGCAATTAACCTAACGCTTCACTGGTTTCTCTCACTCGAAAGGTCCACATGCGCTTTCCTCGCCACCACGCAACGCTGGGAGCAGTTTTCGTCCTGTGCTCCATGGTTTCGTCTGTAGCACAAATGCCGCTCGGCGGTAATTTCGCTCGAGATCCGAAGCAGCCTATCGACCAGACCTACACGGACCGCATTCATAAATATACGACCGAGCCGCGATTCCTTTCGCCGCTGGTAGAGTATCTGCCGGCATCTTCAACCGTGCCTACGCCAGAAAAGGTGCTCGGAGACGTTGCAGGTGCTCCCGATATGCTGCCGTATGCCGAGGACGTTTACAAATACTTCCGCCTGCTTGAGAAATCATCGGACCGCGTCAAGGTTGTGAGTATTGGTCACAGCGAAGAAGGCCGCGAGATGATTGCAGTCGCGATTGCTGACCCGGAGTTGCTGAAGACGCAAAAGGAAAATGACGTCCGACTGGCACAACTCGCTGACCCTCGTACGATCGGATTGGACGACAGCAAGGCGCAACCGCTCATCGACAAGTCTTTCCCGGTTTACTACATCACAGGGACAATTCACTCGACGGAGACCGGCGCACCAACGGCTTTGATGGAGATGGCCTATCGGCTAGCTGTAGATGACGCACCGTACATCAAGTACATCCGTTCGCACATGATCGTTCTGATCACACCGGTGGTCGAGGTCGATGGGCGTGACCGGATGGTTGACCTGTACAAATGGCACAAGGCGCATCCAGGCGAGACATGGCCGCGGCTCACTTATTGGGGCCACTACGTTGCCCACGATAATAACCGCGACGCCATGGGTATGACTCTTGCACTGACGCGCAATGTGCTTGGAACCTACTTGGGCTGGCACGCGCAAGTGCTGCATGATCTGCACGAATCGGAGCCGTTTCTCTATGACAATACGGTGGGTGATGGTCCGTATAACGCGTGGATCGATCCGACGCTGGCCGATGAGTGGGAAGAACTAGGCTGGAACAACGTAGCGCAGATGCAGACGCTCGGCATGCCTGGCGTTTATACGCATGGCGACTTCGACACCTGGAGCCCCGGGTATTTGATGTTTCTCGCGGGCATGCATAACGGCATCAGCCGCCTCTATGAGACATTCGGCAATGGTGGCGCGGACACGGAGAAGCGCGAACTCACACCTGAGGAATACTCTCGCACCTGGTATCGCCAGAGTCCTCCGCCGGCTACGGTTGTGTGGTCGCAACGTGACAACAATAACTATGAAGAAACCGGGCTGCTGACAACGCTGTCTTACTTTTCGCACAACACGCACCACTTTCTTGAAAACTATTACGCCAAGAGCAAGCGATCCGTGCAGAAGCCCTCACTCGAAGGACCGGCAGCTTATGTGCTACCTGCCAATACCGCTGAGGCCAACCGCCAATTGCAACTATTGAAGGTACTCGAGGCGCAGCATGTAGAGATTCAGCAGCTCACCGCGGAGGTCGAAATTGCGCTTCCCGCAGCCAGGAAAACGGAAAATAGAAACGATCCAAAGGAAGAAAAGCCGGCCACGAAGGACGACAAGTCGCCGAAGAAGGACGACAAGCCGGCCTCCATTAAGTTTCCCGCGGGCAGCTATGTGATTCGCCTCGACCAACCGTATTCACGAGTGGCTGACGCACTTCTCGACAAGCAATACTGGGCGCCTGACGATCCACAGAAGCATCCCTACGATGACACAGGCTGGTCATATAGCCAGCTATTCAACGTCAAAGTGACACGCCTGACCGATCCAAAGTTTTTGCAATCCAAGATGCAGCTGGTCACTGATCTCGACGCCACTGCCGGCAAACTGACGGGGAGCGGATCGACCTATGCCATTGCAAATACCGGGCAAACGTCACTGCTGTCGCTGCTGTACCAGCTCAAGCAGGCTCACTTTGCATTAGCGGAGAAGGCGTTCGATGCGCAGGGGAGTCACTTTGGTGCTGGATCGCTGCTGATCACCGATGCTGATGAGGCTGCTCTAACCAGTGCACTACACAAACTAGCGCTGGACGCAGTTCGACTTTCGGTAACACCCGCTGTCCCGTCGCACACGGTAACTGCTCCGCGTGTTGCCTTTATGCATACATGGCTGGGGACGCAGACTGAAGGCTGGTGGCGGCAGGCATTTGACCGAGCCGGAATTCCCTTCACCTACATGAGTACGCAGAAGATTGCCGCTGAAAGTGACCTCAACAGCAAGTTCGACGTCATTGTTTTCGCGCCTGTGGGTCGAGCATCAAGCACCGACATCATTGACGGTATGCCGATGTGGTCGAATCCTCTGCCGTGGCAGAAGACTGACCTGACTCCGAACCTGGGTCTGATCGATGAGACGGCAGATACGCGTCCCGGCCTAGGTTATGCCGGGCTGGAGAAGCTCAAGTCGTTCGTGAAGAAAGGCGGTCTGCTGATCACCTGTGAAGACACAGCGCAGTTCGCGATCGATACAGGACTTGCTCCGGGGGTCAGCATCGCTGCGAAGGCAGATAATCGTGTCGTCGGCAGTGTGCTTGGTAGTGTTTTTGTTGCGAAGAACAGTCCCATCGCTTACGGCTATGGCGATTCGCTTCCGGTGATGAGCGCTGACGGAATGGCATTCAATATCAGCAATACTCTTTCTCGTGGTGGCGGTCGTGTCTTGATGGACCCTTACGCGCACCGTCCCACAGGCAGGGGAGGGCCGGATGAAGGCGATATACCGCAAGGCCGTGTGAATGTGGAGCCTGAAACCCCGGCCAAGCAGCAGCCGTGGGAGGCTAAAGTGCTCACCGAAGAACAGACACGCAACAATCTGCAGGTGCTGCCAGCGGCCTTCAGACCCCAGGTGGTACTGCGCTTTGACGAAGCCAAGAATCTACTACTCTCCGGACTGCTCGATAAAGGCGGTGCAATTGCAGAACATGCAGTTGTAGTGGATGCGCATGTCGGCACGGGCAATGTATTGCTGTTCGCGATCAACCCGATCTACCGCGGAGAAACGATCGGCAGCTACAACCTTGTCTTCAACAGCATCCTCAATCACGATCATTTGAACTTGCCCGTCACCGAGCAGACTAAGACCACCCACAAAGAAGGAGAGGAGGATCGTTAGTCTGCCGCGGTGAAGAGGTCAAATGACTTTAGCGTTTCACTTCCCAGTCTTGATCGAGATTGCGGGCACGTTGCTATCTCGTACCAGCTTGTTGAAGGCAGCGACGTCTCCGGTCACGATTCCATGCAACTGTGCCAGTTGGACATCTAGAGCGGCAGACAGTTCCTTGAACACGGCGTAGCTTTGTTCGGTCGGTGAAGTGTCACTCTCTGTCACCGTTCCCAGTACCGCTGCCAGTTTGTTGTTTAGTTTAATCGGGAAGTTCAACGCATCTTCGCTCGCGCGCAACTTGGTTTGATAGATTGCCTCTTCAACTCCGGTCAGTTTCTCCGCAATGTGCTTTGCATCGTCCTGTACCTTACCTGTTGACGTGCTGGCATATGCATCAAGCTGCTTCTTTGCCGCGCGTATGTCGATCACTGCCTGATTGGCTGCGGTCAATTTGTCGCGGATCTCGAGCGCGAGTGCGAGTTGCTTGCGATAGTCTTCAGTAGTCGAACTCACGCGAGGATCGGCCTTGAGCTCAGCCTTTACCATCTGCGTGTGTCCGTCAACCGAGACTTCTACCGTGTACGTTCCCGGGACTGCCTGCGGCCCGCGCACGCTGCCCGCCCAGAAGATCATTCCTGGGAATTTGGTGGCATCCGCATAACGTCCGTCCCACACAAACCGGTTGATTCCGACATTCGTTCCCGGTTTAGCTGCGCCCTGCCTGCGCGGGTTGTCGTCTTCCAAGTTTGTTTCCTCGCGTGGCTCTGGCTTCGAGCTATATTCGTTCACCAGTTTGCCTTGCGAGTCCTTCACCTGGATCGTCAGATCGCCCTTCGGCTTCGCTCCCAGACTGTAATAAAGCGACACACCTGCGGGTGAGTTCTGTCCTGCTGCTCCGCCGCCGCCCCCGCCAAATCCGCCCCCGCCTACATAGCGGTATGAAGGCTTTGGAGCGAACACGTGCAGCGGCTCCTCTGGGAGCTTGCCTGCAGCCAGTTCACGCACCAATGGCATATCATCCAGTACGTAGAAGCCACGTCCCTGAGTCGCTACAACCATGTCGTCCATATCTTTCTGGAAGGCGACATCAGTGATCGGCACATTCGGCAGGTTTAGCTGGAACGGATGCCAGCTATCACCATCATCGTAGGAAATATACAAATGTGCTTCTGTACCGGCGATTAGCAGGCCCTTCTGTTTCGGGTCAGGCCGTATTGTGCGGGTAAAGTCGTCAGCCGGAATTCCGGTCACGATCTTCTTCCACGTCTTGCCGTAGTCAGTCGTCTTGTACAGAAACGGCCTGTAATCGTCGCTGAGATACATTGTGGCGGCCACATACGCTGTGCCTGGATCGAACGGCGATGCAGCAATGCAATTCATCCTGATCCATTCGGGTGCATCCTTCGGCGTTACATTCGCCCAGGTCTTGCCACCATCGCGGGTCAAATGGATAAGGCCATCATCTGAGCCAACCCATATTTCGCCCTTCGCAATTGTTGATTCATCAATCGTGAAGATCGTGTCATAGTACTCGACTGCCGTGTTGTCCTTGGTCAGAGGTCCGCCCACGGGTCCTTGTTTCGTCTTGTCGTTCCTGGTCAAGTCGGGGCTCATCACCTGCCAGCTATGGCCATCGTCTCGAGTACCCAGCAGTACATTGCTGCCCGCGTACAACAGCTTTGGATCGTTCGGCGAGTACAACAGAGGGAAGCTCCACTGGAAGCGATATTTCATTGCTTCCACACCAGAGCCCATAGGATTATCCGGCCATGCGGTGACGTTTCTCAGGCCGCCAGTCTTGTTGTCGTAGCGGGTCAAGAGACCATCGTAAGAGCCGGCATACACAAACCGTGAGTCGGTGGGATCGGGAGCAATCCATCCGCTTTCGCCACCGCCGACCTCGTGCCAGTCCGACTCCGTGATGGAGCCGGTGTTGCTACGGCTGGTAATCTCAACCGTTGTGTTGTCCTGCTGCGCACCGTAGATGTGGTACGGAAAATCCTTGTCCATCACCACTCGATAGAACTGCGCTGTCGGCTGGTTGTTTTCTGAGCTGAAGCTCTTGCCGCCATCGAGCGAAATATTGGCTCCGCCATCATTGGATTCGATCATCCTGTCCGGATCGTTGGCTGCAATCCACAGATCGTGGTTATCACCATGTCCGGTACGAATCGCCTTGAACGTTTTTCCGCCATCGGTAGAGCGGTAGAAGCTGGTATTCAAGGCATACATTGTGTCGGCATTTTTGGGGTCGGCAAATATGCGCGAGTAGTACCATGCCCTCTGCTTGATTTCGTTTTGGCCATTGACCTTCGTCCATGTCGCGCCTGCGTCATCGGAGTGGTACACACCGCCGTCTTCGGCTTCGACAATTGCCCAAACGCTGCCGGACTTTGCGCCCGAAACAGCAATGCCAATGCGCCCCAGAATGCCTTTCGGCATTCCCGGCCGGTGTGACAGCTCTTTCCACGTATCGCCACCGTCGGTTGACTTCCAGAGACCGCTCTCCGGCCCGCCGCTCTCAAAGGTCCAGGGCTTACGGATGAACTGATAGATCGATGCATAAATAACGCTGGTATTCAGCGGATCGATCTCCACATCGATCGCTCCTGCGGTATCGCTCTTGAAGAGCACTTTCTGCCATGTTTTGCCACCATCACGGGTGCGAAACACTCCGCGATCAGGGTTGGGCCCGCTCTGGTGTCCCATCGCAGCAACAAAGGCTATGTCGGGATTCCTGGGGTCGATTTTCAGGGAACCAATCTGCTGCGTATCCTTCAAACCGACGTTGGTCCAGGTGTGTCCAGCATCCGTGGACTTGTAGACGCCGTCGCCGTGCGAGGCATTGCCGCGCAGATCGCCCTCGCCCATGCCGGCGTAGACGACGTTCGGATCGGACGCAGAGACGGCAATCGCGCCAACCGAGCCCAGTTTGATCTGGCCATCCGCGACCGGAACCCAGCTCGCGCCGGCGTCGGTCGTCTTCCAGATGCCTCCACCCGTTGAACCCTGGTAGAAGACCATAGGCTGTGTCTCCACTCCGGTTACCGCGCCGACGCGCCCGCCGCGAAAAGGACCGATTTGCCGAAACTTCAGGCTGTCATACACGCCCGCAGGCTTCCGTTCATCCCCGGAGCCCCGCCCCTGCGCTGCCGCCATGCCTACTCCGGTTGCAATCCCGCACGCCGCTACAGCCACACACATCCATCGCATTCCACTCGTCCTCATGATCGCCTCGTATCGTTTCATGTTGAATTTCTGTCTGTTTGCCCGGTAATCAGAGAATATATACCCGAATGCTCTTCGTCACATTTTTTGCTAATGCTCCGGGGTTTTGTAAGTGCTCCAATAGGGATGACCCATACCCTGTATGGACCCATTAATCTACACATCTGCCAATTTCTGATAGATTCTCCTCACACTCCTGATTGCGACTTTGCTGGCGTCTGTCGCGTATATATATCTGACCCACAGATAAACCCGCTGGTCCATAGGCGTGATACACACACGATTCACCTCGTTGGAGGATGACTTGACGAACAGGAACTTTGGGAAGAGTGTCATTGCAGTTTCAACCGCAGCGTTGTTCATGGCCCTGGCAAGTGTGCCTACATGGAGCGCACAGAGTGCCGCTGCACAGGCGATTGATTCTAAGCTCTGGTCGGGCATGCAATACCGCAACGTTGGCCCCATTCGTGGTGGCCGAGTAACAGCGGTCACTGGCGTTGAACAGGAGCCCTACACCTTCTACATGGGTTCGACCGGTGGCGGCGTCTGGAAGACAACGAACGCAGGCCATACCTTTGTGAATATCTCTGATGGTCAGATCGCCGTTGGTTCCATTGGCGCCATGATGGTTGCGCCCACCGATCCCAATATCATCTATGTCGGTACCGGTTCTTCCAAAATCCGCAGTAATGTTTCCATCGGCAACGGCATGTACAAGTCGACGGACGCTGGCAAGACGTGGACGCACATTGGTCTGGACGCCGTAGGACAGATTGCGACTGTGCGTGTTGATCCCACCCATCCCGATATCGTCTATGTTGCTGCGCAGGGCAATCCCTTCAAGGCCAACCCTGAGCGCGGAGTTTACAAGACGATTGACGGCGGCAAGACCTGGAAGCTCGTCTTCCACCTTTCTGACACAGCTGGAGCTGCCGACCTCGAGATTCAGCCTGGCCATCCTAACGTGATCTTCGCCTGCATGTGGCACGCGTTGCGTCAGCCATGGACGATAATCTCCGGCGCGGAAGAGGGCGGCATCTACAAGAGCACCGACAGCGGCGCTCATTGGACCAAGCTCGCTGGTGGACTGCCTACAGGCCTTTTCGGCCGCAGCAACGTTGCTGTTTCGAATGCCAATCCCAATCGACTGTACGCGATTATTGAAGCCCAGCCGGGGCAGGGTTTTTACCGCTCGGATGACGCCGGTGCGACATGGGCACTTGTAAACCACGAGACGGGAATCTCCACGCGTGGTTTCTACTACTCCACGCTGGGTGCCGACCCCAACAATGCCGACGTCGTCTGGCTCGGCGATGAGACCTGGTTCAAGTCGACCGATGCCGGCAAGACCTTCAAGCGTATGCCCATTCCACATGGCGACAATCACGATGTTTGGATCAACCCGAAGAACTCGCTCTACATGATTCAGGGTGACGATGGTGGCGCGACCGTTTCAATCGATGGCGGCACAACCTGGACTCCGCAGAACAATCAGCCAACCGCGGAAATCTACCAAGTCTATGTCGATGACCAGTATCCCTATCGTCTCTATGGGGCGCAGCAGGACAACACAACAGTCATCGTTCCCAGTCTTCCCATCGGCGATGCGCAGGATTTTCGTGAAGGCCCTGGTTGCGAAACAGGTCCGATTATTCCTGACACCAAGGATCCCAACATCGTCTATGGCGGCTGCAAGGGACAGTGGTCTGTACTGAACATCAACACCAAAAACGAAAAGCGCTACTGGGTTGGCGCGCAGTCACTCTACGGCAACGCTGGCAGCGATCAGATCTATCGCTTTCAGCGCGTCGCACCTATGGAGGTTTCGCCCAACTACCCACATGTCGCCTACTACGGCTCGCAGTTTCTGCACCGGACAAGGGATGGCGGCGTTACGTGGGAAAAGATCAGTCCCGATCTAACCGCGCATCCGGAAGGTACGCAGGGCGCTAGCGGTGAACCCATCACCCGCGATGCCACTGGCGAAGAGATTTACAGCACGCTCTACGCCATCAAGGAATCCGCAGCCGCTAAAGGCATCATCTGGACTGGCTCTAACGATGGCCTCGTCTTTGTGACTCGCGACGACGGCAAATCCTGGACGAATGTCACGCCCAAGGGTCTGCCATCCGGCGGCCGTGTGCAGAACATTGACACGGATCCGCACAAGCCTGGCACTGCCTACGTCGCGATCTACCGCTTCCTCAATGGCGGCGATTTCTCGCCGTATTTATATCGCACGGATGACTTCGGCAAATCATGGACGCTGATCACCAATGGAATCGGAAAGGATGAGCCAAC
>Ga0206874_1125_pt1 | contig 20411 bp, 16 predicted proteins | sample Alteio_BWOrgCont_12_FD_152629 | JGI IMG/M metagenome (GOLD analysis project Ga0206874, IMG submission 152629) | Enriched cells from forest soil in Barre Woods Harvard Forest LTER site, Petersham, Massachusetts, United States -... | ecosystem: Environmental > Terrestrial > Soil > Temperate forest >...
CACCGCGAAATCAACAGATATGCAATTGATATTGCAAAAACAGTAATTACTGATCGTACAGTGGTTTTTGGGCCATCGTTAGCATTATTCATGCTATTTTTTTATAAAATCTGATCGGAAAATCTTGTCCCAAAGAGGGGAGCTAACACCGTATCCTTTACCGGGATCCTGGTAATGATGCAGCATGTGGTGTTGTTTTATTTTTTTCCAGATGTTGCCCTTAAAATTAAAATGGTGTATGGCATAGTGCGATATATCATAAATCAGGTAGCCCAGAATAAAGCCCGGAAAAAAACCAAATACATCGTTTACAGGTAATATAGCTTTAAATAAAAAATAGAAGCCGGTGGCTAAAGGTATGCTTACTGAAGGCGGCAAAACCAGGCGCTTGGCATCGCTCGGATAATCGTGATGAACGCCATGAAATATAAAGTGCATTCGCATTGCCCATGGCTTATCAGGCGGCATGTAATGAAATACAAAACGGTGCATTATATATTCAACAAAGGTCCATATAAAAAGGCCGAGGATAAACAATTCCAAATAAGTAACAATTCCTATAGGTGTTTGAAACAAAGCCCTGTAAGTGCAATAAAGAATAACCGGAACAAAAATAAATATAGGAACGGTGAAATGAACCTTTGAAAGGCTTTCCAATAAATCGCTTTTAAACATTCTCACAGATTCCTGCGAGTTAGAAACATAATTTTTTTTCATAGTCTTTCAGGGGTTAAAATGTTTTATTATTTCTCTGCCTGTAAATGAATTATCGATATAATTACTGTGGTTTTGATAATCACAATTAATTACTTCAATTTTAACAAAGTTTTAACTAATTGTAAACGTTTTTGTGTAATTGTTACGAATATATGATATTTTATACCTAAAAGCTGTAATAAACTCAGCCTGGTTCTTATATAGAATTATTCCTGTTCTAACAGAGACCTTTTAGCATCCATTAGCCTGTTAAAAGCAGTGATATTAGTTAACACCGCTAAAATAGCAATTGGAAAAGTAAATATCGACATTGTTTCAAAAACATGGAACTTTATACCTGGGATATAAAGCTTATAATCGCCGCCTATATAACATGAAGCTACACCGCATAATACGGCACATAGGCCAATTGTTATAACCCGTTCGGGCCGTTGCATTAAGCCACCTTTACATTCAATACCCAAGCCTTCGGCCCTTGCGCGTACATAGCTCACCATCATTGAACCAATCAGCGCAATAAAGGCAAAAATGGAACTCAGGAAGTAGTGATGGCCAACCAGATAATAGCAGATCCCTAAAAACATGATGAGTTCGCTATAGCGGTCGAGTACCGAATCATAGAGTGCGCCAAAGGTGGATTTCATATTTCCCAGCCGGGCTACCTGGCCATCAAGCATATCAAATAAGCCTGCAAATAAAATTAAACCGCCTGCCCAGCCTACATAGGTCAGGTCGCCACGGTTACCTTCTTCTGCGCCTAAAATAAATATTACGGCTACGCCAACATTTAAAACAAAGCCGATAGAAGTAACCGCATTGGGTGTAAGCCCTACTTTGATTAATACCTTCACAACGGGATCGATAACTTTATAGATACCTAGTTGAAGATTTGTCCGCATTGATGTTTGCTGTTCCATGTGTGATTAAGCCGCTTTTAAAAAGTAAACTGAACTAATGTACGAATGCCCCATTTAGCAACATCATAGTTATCTAAATAAGTGAACCGCCTAACAAGGTCAACACGTACAAATTTAAAAATGTTTTCGATACCAACACTACCTTCAACATAAGGGGTTCTGCCTAAAGCGTAAGTAATTGGCTGCCCGGTTCCCGTCACCGGGAACTGGTATAATGAGGGGTGTAATGATGGATTGTTTTCATCGCTTACACCGCCGTAAATAACTTTAACTGATGCTACCTCGCGCCATTTTAACTTTTTTAATAATGGGACTTTGTTGAAGAAAAAGCCATTGAAATGCTGATCGATGTTAAAGCTTTCATAATGGTCGCTTACAAACTCTAAAAAGTTCATTAAGTTGTATGAGTATAAGTCATAAGCGTAGGTTTGATTCGCTCTGAATATAGTAAGCAGTGGATAAGGCACCTGGCCAAATATATGCCCGGCTTCAACAGTAACATCGGCATACCCCAATTGCGATAAATATACCCGTTTGTCTATACGGGCATGTAATTTCTCATAGTTGTAAGCTCCGTCAAATACATTTTTTATTCCTTCAGTATAGTCTAACGAAAAAACGGGGTATTTACTTGGTATAGGTATACGGTATATTTTACCCTGGTAAAATTGTTCGTTAGGGGCATAGCGTAAACCGGCGGTAAACTCGGTTGTGGTAAGGCCGTCAATATTATTGGCAACACCATTAACCTCATTTATAAAAGCCAGTGTGCCTGCCGGTGCCTGTGTTAGCCTGTTTACCCCAAAACTATAGGAGAAGTGATTTTCATATTCGTGCACATAATCCACCCGGTAATTATCATCATAAAGATATTTATCGTTATTCCCCCGTTTAAATGAGAGCAAAAAGTTGTCTTCCTGTACAAACTGCAGGTTTTCACCAGGAATATGTGTATCACTCTGAACGCTTGCCCTTATATAATTTTGCGGGAATTTATAAATCGATTTATCGTTGATAGAATAAGTGGCGCTTAAAAAATATTTCCAACGCTCATCCTTAAAACCATAAGCCGCATAAGTTTCAAAATAATAGCGTTTGCTTAATTCGGGCGTAGTACGACCACCAACCCTTAATTTAAAACCTTCAACGGGGTTAAAGCTGTAAAATGTATTTGCAGGGCCAATTTCAAAAGCACCAAATCCTTTATAACCGGCAAATAAAAGCTCGGCTATGGCCATTGTACGTTTGTACGATGGCATGTTTCTAAGGCTATCGGTATTTTTATAAACCTTTGATTCTGCCGCACTCAAGGTATCAAGGCGGTTTTGCACCCAAAACTGATCACTCCTGTGTTTTACTTCGTCCGATACGGATAGTTCCTGGTTTTGATAGGTGGTATCCGGATGCGGCTTATTTACTACGTAATTTTTATAGGTTATCGTTCGTATCCCAAATAACCCTCCCTTTTTGTTTTTCGTTAGCCCAAAGTCTGCTAATGTTGTGCTTTTGCTCAGGTGGTAGCGCCCGTCAGGGTTTTGTTCAAACTCCTGGTTAACCGTCATCGAGTTAACAAAATTGAGGTTAATGTTTTTGTTGATGGTTAAAAAAACTTTTTGCACGGCATAGTTACCATCAAGGGTAACATACATTTTGCCCACAAAAAGCATATCAGTAGTATTACGTGGCGTAAAACTTAACTCAACAAGTTTCTGATTATTAACAACTACCGTATCGGTAATAAAGAAATAGTAAAATGTAGGCGATACGTTAGCTATCGGGCTTAAAAAGTTATTGGTCATCAGGAAAACATCGTTCGAATAAATGTCGACCTTATTGTACATGTGTTTAAAGTACTGACCCAGGCCTTCATTATCTATTGTAGGGCCAAAGTTTACCGTTTTTTCACCAAGTGTTACTGTTTTTTCCTTTTCGGGAGATTTACGATAGTAATAGTTGGATAGCTTTTCGTCGAGGAAAATAGGCAGTAACGATTTACCTGGAACCGTAGTACTGTCGCGGTTCTCAATTATAAATTTATACTTGCGGAAAAACTTTTTGTCGGCTAATTTATCCGAAACATTCACAAACGAGAACTGCATTTTATCATACTCCCGGTACTCCACATAGCTATAAGCTTCAGGGCGATTTTTTTCTTTATTCGCAATAACTTTACGGATCAGTTCAACGGCCGGGTTATCTTTATTGCGGTATTTGATCTTTTTGCCCGATTTTACCACAACTTCATTCAGCTGCTGTGATGCAGGGATTAATTTGATGTTTAAAACCTGTTGGGTTCCCGGTGTAACGGTAAAAAAAGCATCCTTATAACCTAAGTAAGTTACTTTGATTTGGGTGAATGACTGGTCGGAGCTTAGCCGGTATTTACCATCGTTATCAGAGTTAACTCCTTTTGTAGTGCCTGTAATGGAGATAACCACAAAAGGCAGCGTTTGTTTATTGCGTGCATCAGTCACTGTACCGCTAACTACCGTATTTTGAGCGAACAATAATGAAGTACAAAATAAAAAGAATGTTAAAAATGATAACTTCTTGTAGAGATATTTAAAATCCATGTAAATTATGCAAATTGCAAAACAAGCTTTTTATTGAAGTACGTAATTATGTTCCATCCGGTATGTAATTAAACCATTATTTAATATGTGATAATGGGCAACGAAACACTTCAAAAGGTTGATATGGAAACTCCCATTTTAACCGTTTATAAGCCTGTAATTATTATCGCCAAAGGTAAAAAAAAACATTACAGACTATTGTGGTCAAAAAGTCAAATCTCCCTCATAGAAGAGCCATTAAAACAATTTAAACCATACAACGGCATAGAGAAGTATATTAGTATAAACACCTGCCAGTACATCATCCATCATAATTCCCCATCCGCCTGGCAATAGTTCCATTTTACGGATGGAGAGCGGTTTTACGATATCGAAAAAGCGAAATAAAACAAGTGCACACGCTACATATTTAAGCTGCACAGGCAAAAAAAGCAGCCCGACGCACATTCCCGCCACCTCATCAATAACCACGCGGCTTGGATCTTTCCCCCAAATTTTCTCGACAATGGTAGATGACCAAACACCCAACCCGGTTATTAAAAGAGTGATAAGCAGCGAAAGCAGCAGTGGCGGATAATCACCCGCCCAGGCCAGGTACCAGCAAATACAACAGGCTATGGCAGCAAGCGTGCCGCCTCCTTTTATATAACCGATACCGAGGGTAGATGAGAAAAGTTTGTGGTATAACATTGGTTTAGGGTTAATTAAGTTGATTGAGTTAGATTAAGTTGTAAAAACAAAAACTTACGAAGTTTTTAAAACTTCGTAAGTTTCCTTATGAGTGAATGGACTTATTAACTACTCACTTAATCAACCCAATCAACCATTCACTAATTTCTAAAGCACATCAACCAATTCCTGGTAGTAATCCAGGCCAAGGTGTGTTATAAGATCTTCGCCCATAATATGACGAAGAGTGTTTTGTAGCTTTATCAGTTGTTTAAATATATCATTTTCGGGAGGTAAACCAGCCGCTGTTTGTGGCGATTTCAGGTAGAATGATAACCATTCCTGGATCCCGCTCATGCCTGCTCTTTTTGCAAGGTCACTAAACAAAGCCAGATCTAAGGCAACTGGTGCAGCTAAAATAGAGTCGCGGCAAAGGAAATTGATCTTTATCTGCATTTTATAGCCTAACCAGCCAAAAATGTCGATGTTGTCCCAGCTTTCTTTATTATCGCCATGCGGCGGATAATAATCGATACGGATCTTATGATAAAGATCACCATACAGCTCTGGGTTGGCATCAGGGCGTAAAATGTCTTCTAATACACCAAGTTTTGAAACTTCCTTGGTTTTAAAGTTATCCGGATCATCCAGCACTAAACCATCACGGTTACCTAAAATATTAGTAGAGAACCAGCCTCTAACGCCTAATGAGCGCGCTGCTAAACCGGGCGCTAAAATGGTTTTCATTAAGGTTTGGCCTGTTTTAAAATCTTTGCCGGCAATAGGTGTTTCGGTAAGTTTCGACAGTTCGATCAATGCAGGGATATCAACTGTTAAATTTGGTGCGCCGTTTGAAAATGGTATACCTAATTTTAATGCCGAATAAGCATAAATCATACTTGGCGAGATGCGTTTGTCATCATCAAGCAAAGCCTGTTCAAATTTTTCAAGGGTTTGATGAATTTCAGACGCTTCGTAATATATTTCGGTCGAACCGCACCATATTAAAACTATACGGTCGCAACCATGTGTTTCTTTAAAGGTGGTAATATCGTTCATCACCTCCTGGGCCATCTCATACCGTGTGCCGGTTTTAACATTGGTAGCTGTTAAGTTTTTAGCATAGTTTTGATCAAAAGCTGCTTTCATAGGTACTACAACTTCCAGCTCTTCTTTTACCTGGTTTAATAAACCCAGCTCAAGCACTTTGGCTTTTGAGGCTGCTTCATAAACATTATCAGAATATACGTCCCATCCGCCAAAAACTATATCGTTAAGGTTAGCAAGAGGAACAAAATCTTTAACTTTTGGAAAACGGTTCTCTGTTCTTTTTCCTAAACGGATATTTCCCATTTGTGTAAGGGAACCTATTGGTTGCGATATGCCTTTTTTTACAGCTTCAACACCGGCAATAAGCGTAGTAGCTACTGCTCCCAAACCCGGAATTAAGATACCGAGCTTACCTTCGGCAGGTTTAATATTTGTTTTCATTGTTCTATATTGTTGTTGTGTTATATATTAAATGGCTACAGCCATTTATGTTGTTTATACCAATCAAGTGTTTCCCTTACACCCGCTTTCAAATTATATCCGGGATAAAATCCCAGGTCGGCCTTAGCATCCTCAATATCGCAATGCCAGTTAACGGCCATCAGCTCATTCAGCTTCTCCACATTCAGCGTTGATGCTTTATTGCTCAAAGAACTATATTTTTCGGCTATGGTTGCTATTAATTTTACAAAGTTTACAGGTAGATGAAACTTAACGGTTTTTAAATTTAATACTTCTTTAGCTAAATTTCCTAATTCATAACGGTCATAAAAGTTACCATCCGATAGATTATAGGCTTTTTTATTGCCGGCATGCAGTGCTTTAATGGCTGCTTTTGCCACATCGGTAACATATATAAAGCTAAACTTTTGCTGCATATTACCAATATATGGCTCAATGCCTTTTGCAAGCTGTTTAAAAAAAATAAATATATCACGGTCGCGCGGCCCGTATACTCCCGTAGGACGCAAAATTGTATAATTTAACGAGGAAAAGGCCTTTAAATTTTCTTCGGCATGTAACTTACTTGTGCCATAAGCAGTAACCGGGCGTGGGGTAGTCTCCGCGGTTATTATTCCTGTTAAGCTATTTAATGGCCCTATTGCTGCCAGGCTGCTTATTAAAACAAGTTTTTTTAACTTAATACCACTTTGCAGCGAAGCCAGGGCCAGGTTATGTGTATACCCGGCATTAACCAGCTCATACTCTTTTTTTGACCGGGCCTTGGTAATACCTGCTGCGTGAATAATATAATCGTATTTTTTTTCTGTCAATTCCTTTTTCAGGGCTGCAACATCAGTAAAATCGGGGTAAGTATACTGTATGTCAAAATGTTTTAAGTGATCTGTTTTGCTGCTTTTTCTAACTGCAGCAAATACTTCCAGGTTGTTTTTTAAAGCTTCTTCAATTAAATGGTAGCCCACAAATCCGCTCGCACCGGTTATTAAAACCCGCTCTTTCATATTTGCTTTTCGTAGATCCTGTATAATTTACGTGGATCCCCTTTAATCGCTATTATTGCTTCGTTAATAAGCGTGTTGTTTTCCAATGTCCATCCGGCCTCGGCATATTTATAGCCTTTTCTTTTATACTCCTTTATAATGGTACCATACAAACAAGCCTCAATACCCATTTTACGATAGCCATCAATAACTCCAAGCGCATAAATGCGGATACTTTGAACTTTGCTTTTATTAAGCAGTATTTTAAAAATGCCGGTAGGCAGCAAACGCCCTCTTTTTACCTTTTGCAATACTTCATTAAAATTTGGAAGCGCTAAGCCAAAAGCTACAATTTTACCGTTCTGTTCGGCAACCAATGCAAAATCAGGGTCCAATATCAATTTTAAATCCTTCGCCAGGTGATTAAATTCCTCATCGGTTAAAGGAAAAAATCCACTGTTTTTATCCCAGGCTGAATTATAAACCTCACGGAGTTTAACGGTTTCTTCTTTAAAGTTTTTTAAATCAACCTTGCGTATAATAATGTTGTTGCGTTTCAAACGTTCCTGTAAAGCATTTAGTAGCCTTACCGATTTATCATCATAACCATCGCCGTCCCAATGCCATGATATCAGGTCTATCTGTTTCGAAAATCCGCCTTCTTCAATCAAATCAGCGTAGTAAGGATAATTGTAGGTCATCATTAATACCGGCGGGCTATCAAATCCTTTTACTAATAAGCCACAGGCCTCGTTAGTTGAAAAATTTACCGGGCCAATGAATTTTTGATCAACACCTTTATCTTTCAGCCATTTGGCAGCTGTTTCAAAGAGCATGTTGGCAACTTCCTGGTCGTTTATGCAGTCGAAAAATCCCCAAAAACCATCGTTCCTTTTATTATAGGCGTTGTGGTTGTTGTTTAATATAGCGGCAATGCGGCCAACAACTTTATCGCCATCATAAGCTAAAAATGTTTGTAATGACGAATGCTTATGAAAAGGATGGGTGGTTAACAGGTCTCTTTGTGCGATAAACAATTCAGGAACATAATTCGGATCATCCTTATACAGATCATGGGGAAAATCTATAAATGCCGCAAGCTCTTTTTTAGAATTAACCGTTACTATTTTTTTCATTTAGGATGATATACGTTCTGAAACTGTATTTTGAGGTAACCCGGGCAGATGCTGAAAAATTAAGCGCCCGCAACATCATTAACTTTAGGTTGATGACGTTACAGGCGCAAATTGAATTATATTTTTTCTTTAACAGATTCTTTTATTGATGTTACGCCAACCTCTTTGAAAGCTTTTGAAATTTTTTCAATAGCTTCATCAATCTGATCGAAGGTATGGGTAGCCATTAGTGAGAAACGCAGCAATGATGAATCTGATGGAACGGCCGGAGAAACTACCGGATTAACAAATATTCCATCATTTTGCAGCTGACGGGTAACCTGGAAAGTTTTGTGATTATCGCGAACGTAAATTGGCAGGATAGGGCTTTCAGTAGGGCCAAGGTCAAAACCTTCTTCTACCAGTAATTTCATGGCATAATGGGTGTTATCCCAAAGCTTGGCAATACGTTCGGGCTCTGATTCGATAATATCAAGCGCAGCAATTACACTTGCTACCGATCCCGGCGTCATACTGGCGCTGAACATTAATGCCCGTGCGCGGTGTTTTAAATAATCAATTGTTGCAGCATCGGCAGCAATAAACCCGCCTAATGAAGCCAGCGACTTACTAAAGGTGCCCATAATAAGGTCAACTTCATTAGTCAAATTGAAATGTGATGCTGTACCGGCTCCTTTATGGCCTATTACACCCAGGCTATGGGCATCATCAACCATAATATTAGCGCCAAATTCGTCAGCTATCCGTACAATTTCCGGAAGCTTAACAATATCACCCTCCATGCTGAATATCCCGTCAACAGCTATCAGTTTAACAGCTTCTTCCGGCAAAATGCTCAGCTTACGCTGAAGATCTTCCATATCGTTGTGGGCATATTTGATCACTTTTGAAAAGGAAAGACGGCTTCCGTCAATCAGCGAAGCATGATCATATTCATCTAATATTAAATAATCATTACGGCCGGTTACACTTGACAGCACGCCAAGATTAACCTGGAAACCTGTGCTGAATAAAACCGCTGCTTCTTTTCCAACAAATTTGGCCAGCCTGTTCTCTAATTCAATATGAATATCAAGTGTACCGTTCAAAAACCTCGATCCTGCACAACCTGTTCCGTATTTATCAATTGCTTTTTTTGACGCTTCCTTTATTTTAGGATGATTGGTTAATCCTAAATATGAATTGGAACCAAACATTAATACACGCTTGTTATCTATAATAACTTCAGTATCCTGTCCAGACTCAATAGGCCTGAAATAAGGATATAGCCCCATTTCCCGGATGATATTCGCATCCTGGAACTGAGCAATTTTCTCATGTAATTTTTTAACCATGTATTAACCCTGCTTAAATTTTTTGTAAAAATACCATGAATTAGGTAATAACTTATTATTAAGTATGTAATTTTTTTTGAACAACTTTAAAAGCGACATGCTCCCATCCGGCAAATTAATTAATTTTTTTATTTATTTGGTGACACAATTTTTCATTTTTTTATAAAAAAGACAAAAAGGTTACTATTTGATGGTTTTTTGACATACCTGCGTAAAAATTTTATTGTTGAGTTTTTATGAGCGATAAATATAACATATTAGTGCTTCCTTATAAACATAAAAAAAATTATCAGTAATTGTTCTTAAAATATTATGTTTATATTGGCATTTGACTGAACTGCCTATGAAAAAATCAATTCTACGATTAATCTTTAATTTAACATTAATTTTACCTTCAGCTCTTTTTGCCCAAACTAACAGGGATACGGTAAAACTTAACGACACTATTGTTACTTTAAAACAATGTGTGGATTTTGCCTTGCGTAACCAGCCGGCAGTAAGGCAGGCAGCTATTGACCAGGCCATTAATGAAAAAGATATACGTATAAGCCTTTCAGCCTGGCTTCCGCAGGTAAGCTCAACAGATCAGTACCAATACTATTTTAAAGGAAGCCCGGCCGCAGCAGTAGCAGATCCGGCAATTGCAGCAGCAGGCAGCACAGTTAGTCAATACTCTGTATTAGGCGTTGATGCCAGCCAGGTTATTTATAATAATGAAGTGTTGCAGGCCCAAAAAGCATCAAAATATTCCCGTTTATTTTATCAGCAAAATACATTAAGCAGCCAGATCAATGTAGTATCGGATGTTAGCAAAGCTTTTTTTGATGTGCTGCTTTCGCAAAAACAACTGGATATTTTAAATGAAGATATAATAAGGCTGCAAAGAAGTTTAAAGGATGCTTATAACAGGTACCAGGCGGGCGTTGCCGATAAAACAGATTATAAACAGGCCACCATATCTTTAAATAATTCAATCGCTACACGGAAACAAACATCCGAAGCTATTAAAAGTAAATTAGCCTATTTGAAACAAGTAATGGGCATAAGCAGGGATCATAATTTAGCATTGTCTTATGATTCCACTCATTATGAACAGGAAGCGTACATCGATACCAATCAAAAATTAGATGTAAACAACCGTATAGAATACCGTTTGCTGCAAACACAAAAAAACCTGGATAATGTGAATGTAAGCTATTATAAATGGGGATTTTTACCTTCACTGTCGGCTGTTGGCAGTTATGACTGGTATTATTTGAGCAATAAGTTCTCCAACCTGTATAATCAGTCATTTCCTGATGCTTACGTGGGCCTTACATTAAATCTTCCCATTTTTACGGGTACCAAACGTTTACAGAATTTAAGCAAGGCCCGTTTACAGGTTGACAGAGCCGACCTTGATATCGATAATTCGGCAAATACCATCAATACGGAATATGTGCAGGCGCTCGCGAACTATAAAAGCAATTATACCAGCTGGGTGCTGATTAAACAAAATGTTGACCTTGCAAAAGATGTTTATAAGGTTGTGAGCCTGCAATACCGTGAAGGTATTAAAACCTACCTGGATGTTATTGTTTCTCAAGCCGATTTGCGTACTGCTGAACTTAATTATTATAATGCCCTGTTCCAATTATTATCCAGCAAAATTGACCTGGAAAAAGCGCTGGGCACACTTACCGTACAATAAATGAATATGAAAAAAAGAGATATACTTTGGATATGCCCGGCAGTTATGTTATTATGGTCTGCCTGCAATAAACAAGCAAAGCCCAATGCTGCCCCGCCGCCAACGCCGGTAAGTGTTGCTGAAGCAAAAACAGCTGATGCGGTTTATTACGATCAGTACCAGGGAGCTGTAGTGGCGCTTAATTCGGTTGAATTGCGCAGCGAAGTATCGGGCTTTATTACCGGTATATTTTTTAAAGAGGGTGATGTAGTGCCAAAGGGCAAAGAATTGTATGAAATTGACCGCCGTAAGTATGAAGCTGCTTACCAGGAGGCTGAGGCCAATTTGCTAAGTGCAAATGCTAACCTTATAAAAGCGCAGAAAGATATTGACCGTTATACCATGCTGCTTAAAAACGACGCCGTTGCAAGGCAAACGGTTGATCAGGCACAGGCTGCTTATGAAACCAGCAAAAGCCAGGTTGCTGTTGCAAAGGCCGGAGTGTTATCGGCAAAAACAGATTTGTCCTATTCAATAATCTCAGCACCATTTACAGGTAGGATAGGGATCTCGCAGGTTAAGCTTGGTGCACAGGTTAGCCCCGGCACTACTTTACTAAACACTATTTCGAGCGAGCACCCTATAGGTGTTGATGTGGTAATTAATGAGCAGGACATTAACCGCTTTTATAACCTGCAAAAAAGAAGTACCGATTCAACGTTCACGCTGCAAACATCGGATGGTACCCGCTACAACAAGCCGGGCAAAGTGTTGGCAATTGACAGGGGAGTGGCCAGCGGAACAGGAACTATTAAAGTAAGGATACAGTTTCCGAATGAGGATGATGTGCTTAAAGATGGCATGAGCTGTGTTTTAAATGTATTGAACAGTCAATCAGGCGAGCGGGTACAAATTCCATATAAGGCGATATCCGAGCAAATGGGCGAGTTTTTTGTTTTTGTTTCCCAGGATACCATCGCCAAACAGCATAAAGTGAAAATAGGCCCGCGTATAGGCACTGATGTAGTAATTATGTCGGGCCTGCAAGCTGGCGATAAGGTAATAACCGAAGGTTTTCAACGCCTGCGTGATGGTGGAAAGATAACGCTTGGCGGCCCGCCGCAACAGGCGCCGGCAAAAGGGGCAAAGCAATAAATTAGTACGATTAAAGCATAACACAAGAAAAATAATTTTATTTTTTTTCTAAACACAAACGAATGATTGCAGATACTTTTATAAAAAGGCCGGTTACGGCAATAGTTATTTCAATTGTTATTGTAGTGGTTGGTATTTTGGCCATCAATAGCTTGCCCATAGGTCAGTATCCTGAAATTACACCTCCAACCGTACAAATAACGGGCACTTATAACGGTGCCGACGCGATAACGGTAGAACAAACCGTTGCTACACCTATAGAAGTGCAGGTTAACGGTACGCCCGGCATGACCTATTTGCAAAGCAACAGTACCAGCAACGGGCAGATGACCATGACAGCCAACTTTGAAGTTGGAACGGATATTGATATTGCGGCGCTTGATGTACAAAACCGCGTAGGTATAGCAACGCCTTCTTTACCTCAGGATGTACAGCGGTTAGGGTTAATAACACGTAAACGTAACCCAAGTATATTAATGCTTGTGGCCATGTATGCGCCAAAAGGTACCCATGATGTTACCTTTATGGATAACTACACCAACATCCTTGTAAAAGATGCGCTAACCCGTACCAAAGGTGTTGGTGATGTTTTTACGCGTGCCGATGATTTTAGTATGCGTATATGGCTCAAGCCTGATAAAATGGCGGCACTGGGTATGACGGCGGCCGATATTACCAATGCCCTGAATGAACAAAATGCGCAGGTTGCGGCAGGTGTGGTTGGCGTGCCTCCCCAGGAAAAAGCGGAGCCATTTGAATATACTGTGTTGGTACAGGGGCGTTTATCAACGCCAGCAGAGTTTGCCAACGTTATTGTGAAAACAACCCCGGGTAACGGGGCTGTGGTACATTTAAAAGATGTGGCCCGCGTTGAATTGGGTAAATTCAATTACTCAGGCAATTCATTTGTTGATGGTAAACGGGCATCGTACCTGTTAATATACCAGGCGCCAAATAGTAACGCCCTTGAAACTGCCGACAATGTTTACGCTACAATGGAAGAGCTTAAAAAGTCGTTCCCTGCAGATGTTGATTACGTAGTACCATTTGAATCGATAACCGTAGTAAAAGTATCATTACATGAAGTTGTTGAAACACTGGTTATTGCCTTGATACTGGTTATTGTAGTGGTGTTTTTGTTTTTGCAAAGCTGGCGAACCACGCTTATCCCGGTACTGGCAATACCCGTCTCTATCATCGGGACGTTTATCTTCTTTATTCCGCTGCATTTTACCATTAATACACTCACCTTATTTGGCTTCGTACTGGCAATAGGTATTGTGGTTGATGACGCCATTGTGGTAGTTGAATCGGTGCAGCACTATATGGACGAGCAGGGGATGTCGCCAAAAGATGCTACCACACATGCCATGCAGGATATATCGGCCCCGGTTATTGCCATCGCTTTAATTTTGGCTGCGGTGTTTGTGCCGGTGGGCTTTATACCCGGTATTGTGGGGCGCCTTTACCAGCAATTTGCCATAACAATTGCCATATCGGTATTGATATCGGCTTTTGTGGCCCTGTCATTAACCCCGGCATTGTGTACCTTAATTTTACGTCCGCATAAATTAGATAATAAATCAAAGGGGCTGGATAAACTATTTTTTAAATTTAATGAGTGGTTCGAACGGCTAAGCAGCAGGTATCGCCATGGTGTTGATAAAAGTATAAAGCACTCAAAATTCATCATCATTATTTTAGTTTGTATAATTGTAGCTACCATAATGTTGTTTAAAAATAAACCATCGGGATTTATTCCGCTGGAGGATGACGGCCGTATTTATATAACTTATGACCTGCCCGAGGCTTCATCAACCCAAAGAACTGTAGCTGTTTTACATGATATGATGAAAACGCTTGACAGTATACCCGCTATACTGCATTACGCAGCACTTGGCGGTTTAAATGCGGTAAGCTTTGCAAGTAAATCAAACAGCGCCACCATATTTGTTCAATTGAAACCCTGGGACGAGCGTACAAATAAAAAAGACCAGATCACTGCGCTCATTGCTACATTACAAAAACGTTTGGCAAGGTTTAAGGAAGCCAGTGTGGTAGTAATTCAGCCACCGGCAATACCGGGTTTAGGAAATACCGGCGGCTTCTCCTTCATATTGGAAGAAAAAGAAGCTGGTGGCGATATTAAGGTTTTTGAAAAAACGTTAAGAACCTTTTTGGGCCAGGTAAACAAAAGGCCCGAAATATCAAAGGCGTTTTCGTTCTTCACCGCCAGTACACCGGCCTACCAATTAGTGATTGACCGGGAAAAAGCCAAGAAATTGGGCATATCAATTGGTGATATCAATTCGGCGCTGCAAACATTTATGGGCAGTACTTATGTGAACGACCTTACCCTTTACGGCCGAACATTTCACGTTTTGACACAGGCCGATACCAATTACCGAACGAATATTCAAAATATCGGGCAGTATTTCGTGCGTAACCAGGCCGGTACTATGGTACCTTTGAGCACGCTTACAACTTATAAAGTAATTGAAAATGCGCCGTTAATATCGCACTATAACCTGTTCCGCTCTGCCGAAATTGATGGCAACTCTGCCCCGGGATATAGCAGCGGCGATGCATTGAACGCTTTAAAGGAAGTTGCCGATAGCTCATTGCCACAAGGGTTTGGCTACGAATTCTCGGGCTTGAGCCGGGAAGAGCTGTTATCGGGATCAAAAACCATTTATATATTTATGCTTTCCATAGGCTTTGTGTTTCTTTTCCTTGCAGCATTGTATGAGAGCTGGTCGGTACCGTTTTCGGTACTTTTTGCTGTGCCATTAGGCGCTTTTGGTGCGATTTTGTTTTTAACCTTTAAGCACGACATTGCAAATAATATATACGCGCAGATAGGGTTAATAACGCTGATTGGTTTGGCGGCAAAAAATGCCATCCTGATAGTAGAATTTGCCAAAGAGCGTGTGGATAGAGGTATGGAACTGGAAAAGGCTGTATTAGATGCGGTTAAGCTACGTTTAAGGCCAATCCTGATGACATCGCTGGCGTTTATATTTGGCGTACTGCCGCTTGTATTTGCATCCGGAGCAGGTGCGCAGGCCCGGCAAACCATAGGTTGGACAGTTTTTGGAGGTATGCTTGCCGCTACTTCCCTGGCTATATTTATCGTACCGGTATTGTTTTTTGTGATCACCAAGTTTGCTTATGGTAAGGAAAAGCTTGCCGAACTGGAAAAGAACTATAAACCTGACCCGGAACACGATGCACATACATAATATACAAGCCCCGGAAGGGGCTTTTTTTATGCATAATTGCTAAACTTTTATCAATTATAATTACAACTGGCCCACTCTTTGGTTAACATTTTTGCCCTTTTTTAAAGCCAAAAATGTATAATAAGTTATAAAAATTAACTGCAGCAATAATTATTTTCGATATAAATCTATTCCATTTCCGGAGATCCCCATCAATATTATTCTGTTAAAAAGTGATTGATTATCAATGTATAAGCAACTAACAATTGTTAAGAACTATTGAAATTCGAATTTATTAAGTTACGCCAATGTTAACAGATTGCCAAAAAATGGCACGTGTGGCAGAGTATTTGATAATGCGGTGTGTATAATTCTATCTATTTACTAACTAATACACACAACAATGAAAAACACAACAAAACTATTAGCCGCTGCTTTATTTGCCGTCGCTATTTTATTCGGAACAAACGTTAAAGCGCAAATGATTACTCCTGATAAACTTCGCTTTGGAATAGGTGTTGAAGGAGGCGCGGTTACCGGCGCCGCTCACGACTTATCTAATGCGTATATAGGCGGAACAGGCCGGTTGCAATACGGCTTATCAAATAATTTTGCTATTACCCTTACCTCTGGTTATTATAACTTTTTTGGTAAAGACGAACCCGGCACAGATGTTAAATACCAGTCGTTAGGCATGGTACCGATTAAAGCGGGTATTAAAGCTTTTTTTGCTCCAAACTTTTACTTCGGCGCTGAAGCAGGTGCTGGTATTGAAACTAAAACATTTTTACCACAAGGAATAGATAGCCAGGCTGGCGAAAAAGACACCAAATTGATTTTGTCACCAGCAATTGGTTATGCATCTAAATCGTGGGATGTGGGTGTACGTTATGAAAACTTCTCGGGACAGAGTAACAACTACGGCCTGGTAGGCTTGCGTATTGCTTATGGTTTCGGACTGTAAATAAAAATGATTTAATCAGACGTAAAGCATTGCGTCATAGAAAGGTCTTTATCGCATGATAAAGGCCTTTTTTATGGATATAAAACAGAAAAAATAAGAGATAAGGCAACGTTTTTATTAATGTGATGGTAATACCTGATACATACTATCTATTTATAGTAAAATTATACAAATGAAAAAATTATCAAAATTATTAGCCGTAGCATTCACAGCAACGGCACTGTTTTTTACGACAACTGTAAAAGCCCAAACAACACCTGCCCATGCAATTATTTTTGCCATAGGCCCTGATGCAGGTTTGCCAACCGGAAATTTAACAATCGGTTCTAATTTAGTATTAGGTGGTAGCGCCCGTTTGCAATACGGTATTACCGACAATTTAGCAGTTACGCTTGGATCAGGCGCCGATCACTTTTTAAGCAAAATTAACCCGGCAACAGGTATGCGATTTGACAGCTATGGCATTATCCCAATTAAGGCCGGGCTTAAAGAGTTTTTTGTTCCTAATATTTATATCGCTGCTGAAGCAGGCGAAGGCATTGAAGAAACAGACAGTGGCGTTGGAAATAAAAAGCTTATTTTATCCCCAACCCTTGGCTATGCTAATACGCATTGGGATTTTGGTGTTACCTATGTTAACTTCTCCGGTCAAATGGACCCTTATGGCTTTGTGGCCGTGCGGGTAGCCTACGGATTTAAACTGTAGGTGAGTGGATAGAGATTGGAGTTTAGAGGTTAGTTGGAAAGCCCTTAAAAAAAAAGACTTACGAAGTTTTTAAAACTTCGTAAGTCTAACCAGGTCTTCACGATTTTTCTAATCGTTAACCTCCAGCCTCTAATCTCTCTAACTCAATTTTCCCAAAGCCTCTTTTATTCTCTTCATGGCTTCAATCAGTTTATCTTCGGCAGCAGCGTAAGAGATCCGGATAGATTTGGTATCACCAAAAGAATCACCACCTACGGTAGCCACATGAGCTTCCTCTAACAGGTAAATGCTCAATTCATCAGCATCATTAATGGTTTTGCCATTATAGCTTTTTCCGAAGAATGAAGTTACATCCGGGAAAAAGTAGAAAGCGCCTTCGGGAAGATTTACTTTAACGCCATCAATGTTCTTTAACAGGCCGTATACAATATTTCGGCGTTTTTTAAATTGCTCGCGCATTTCTAAAACGCTATCCAGGCTACCTTCATAGGCTGCAACACCGGCACGTTGTGTAATAGAGCAGGTTCCTGATGTTATTTGGCCCTGCATTTTATCGCAGGCTGCAGCAATTTCTTTGTTCGATGCGGTGTAGCCTATGCGCCAGCCGGTCATGGCAAAGGCTTTTGAAAAACCGTTGATAATAATTACGCGATCTTTTATATAATCAAACTGAGCTATCGACTCGTGTTTATCCACAAAGTTGATGTGCTCATAAATCTCGTCCGAAAGGATATAAATATTTGGATGCTTTTCAAATACTTTGGCTAAGCCTTCTAATTCAGCTTTACTGTAAACACTGCCTGTAGGGTTACAAGGCGATGAAAACATAAACAATTTTGTTTTTGGAGTGATTGCGGCTTCTAACTGTGCAGGAGTAATTTTAAAATCCTGCTCAACAGGTGCTTCGATAAAAACACTAACGCCTTCAGCCAGCTTAACTACTTCAGAGTAGGAAACCCAATATGGCGTAGGTATAATTACCTCTTCGCCTGGATTTACCAAACATAATACAGCATTTGCAATAGCCTGCTTAGCACCTGTTGATACTACAATCTGGCTAAAATCATAATCCAGGTTATTTTCGTTTTTTAACTTGGCTGCTACGGCCTTCCTTAACTCAGGATAGCCGGATACAGGTGTATAGTAGGTGTAATTTTGATCCATTGCCTGCTTCGCAGCATCCTTAATATGCTCAGGTGTATGAAAATCAGGCTCGCCGAAGCTAAGGCTGATCACATCCACACCTTTTGCGGCAAGCTCACGGCCCATTTTGGCCATTTTAATTGTTGCGGACTCTGACAGGTTATTGATCCTGTTACTTAATGCACTCATAATTTTTTTGTTATCGCGGCAAATATAGAAAATTAGGCGAAAGGTGAAAGGTAAAAGGTGAAAGGAACGGGACAAACGCATTAAAATGGTATATAAATCAGGCAATTATCTGCATAATTAAAGGAGGATCCCGTGGAGGCCCGCCTGGAGAATAGAAAAAAGAACGTTTAATCAGGCTCCAATCGGCGCCACCTATGGAAAATGCTCATGTGTTGTGCAATTTAATATGTTTGCTCTGGTGAAAGGAAGATATCTTATTGGGCATAGAAAGTTAAAATGAAAGAATACGACGGTTTCCTCACCCTTCACCTTTTCCCTTTCACCTTTTACCTTTAATTCCCATTGTTATTTATAAATTTGGCCGCAAATAATTATCGTTTTGAAGGAACAAAAAAGGATCATACTTATTTCATTGATTACAGGTATAGTCCTGATGCTGGCAAAATTCGGCGCGTACTTTTTAACAAGTTCCAATTTTGTGCTTACCGATGCTGCCGAAAGCATAGTAAACGTACTGGCCAGCTCCTTTGCTTTTTTCAGTATTTACCTGGCTGCCCAGCCACGCGACGAGAATCATCCCTATGGACATGGAAAAGTTGAGTATTTTTCAGTTTTTATAGAAGGATCATTAATTGGGATAGCCGCTATAACCATTATTGTTAAATCGATATACGGGTTGTTTTTCCCCAACCTGATACATGATCTTTTAACCGGTGCTGCAATAATTGGCGTAACCGGTATAATAAATGGTTCGCTTGGCTATTATATGATTGGTAAGGGTAAATCTTTGCCGTCAATTACACTTGAGGCAGATGGCCGGCACCTGGTGGCTGATATGGTTACCAGTATTGGTTTGGTTGTGGGATTATTGCTTATCAATTTCACTAAAGTAATATGGTTGGATAGCGCCTTATCTATATTGGTAGGTTTATATATATTATATAGTAGTTATAAATTAGTTCGCCGGTCGGTTTCGGGGTTAATGGACGAAGCTGATTTTGGTATTGTAACCGAGGTTATAACCGTTTTGAACGAAAAGCGAAGAGACGCATGGATTGATATTCACAACTTCCGTGCTCAAAAATATGGCAATGAGCTTCATATCGATTGCCATTTAACATTGCCCAATTATTTTGACCTGATTAAAGTTCATGAAGAGGTTAAATGGGTTGATTTATTAATTAATAACGAGGTTACCAAAACGGAACTGTTTATACATACCGATCCCTGTGTGCCGCAATGTTGCCATTATTGCAGCATGCCTAATTGCCCCATCAGGTCGGAAGCTAAAACGGAGGAGATAACCTGGACACTGGAAAAAGTTATCCGCAATAAAAAACACTACGAATAATGTATTTTAATGTACGCGTTTACGGTTTGCTGATTAATGATGAAAATGAAATATTGATCAGTGATGAGCAGGAGTATGGTATGCGTTTTACCAAATTTCCCGGCGGAGGATTGGAGTTTGGCGAAGGCCTGATTGAAGGGTTAAAACGCGAATTTGCGGAAGAGTGTAATATGCA
>Ga0206874_1091_pt2 | contig 20301 bp, 18 predicted proteins | sample Alteio_BWOrgCont_12_FD_152629 | JGI IMG/M metagenome (GOLD analysis project Ga0206874, IMG submission 152629) | Enriched cells from forest soil in Barre Woods Harvard Forest LTER site, Petersham, Massachusetts, United States -... | ecosystem: Environmental > Terrestrial > Soil > Temperate forest >...
GTATGGCGCACCGGGCTGAGCTTTGGCGTAGCTGCCAAAGTGCTGGGCGACGTAGTAGCGCGAGCCGAACAGACCCTCCTCCTCGCCGCTCCATAAAATGGCGCGGATGGTTCGTCTCGGCTGGATGTTAAGCGTCTTGAGGATGCGCAGAGCCTCCATCGCAACGATCAGGCCGGCGCCGTTATCGGTCGCGCCGGTACCGGCGTGCCAGGAGTCCATGTGTCCGCCGCATGCCACGACTTGATCCTTCAGGTCGCTGCCGGGCAATTCGGCCACTGTGTTGTATGCCATCAAGTCGTCGGCAAAGAAGCTGACCTTGAGGTCGAGATTGATCCGCAAGTTCTGGCCGAACTTGATCATGCGAACCATGCGGTTGTACTGCTCGGAGGAGACGGTGATCTGCGGAATGGTCTTCGGAGCGCTCTTGTCCCAGACCGACGGTGGTCGAGGGGCCGCGGCTGGCGCGGCGCCGGCCGGTGCCCCGGCGCTTGGCGACACCGGAGGCGCCGGCGGAGGCGGTACGGCGGCCGATTGAACTAGAATCGTCCCGTCATCGAAGCGTGATCCGTCAAATACGGCAACCGCGCCCTCGTCCATGAAGAATCGGAGTTTCGCGCCGTTGAGATTGGCCTGCCCCCGTCCTGCTGCGCCTGCTCGCTGACCACCGGCGCCGGCGGCTCCATTCGCGCCATTGGCCCCGTTAGCACCGTTAGCACCGTTAGCTCCGTTGGCCCCATTTGCGCCATTTGCTCCGTTAGCCCCGTTGGCGCCATTCGCGCCGTTGGCTCCGGCTCGCTGACCGCCGGCTCTGCCTGCTCCGCCCCGAGCGCCGCGAGGCGCCTGGGCATTCTTCATATCGTCCAACTGCTGGTCAGTGAATCGGGTGCCTTGCGCCGTGAAATGTGCGGCCAAGGTTTGCTCGCCGCCGTTGAGGACGATCTTGCCGCGCAGCTTGCCTTTAAACTGCTGGAGTTCGTCGATACTCTGGACGTCGACCAAGACGGCGTCGGCGGTGACCGGCCCGCGAATGCTCGGCGACCATGCCTTCGGGTAGGCGATCAGGGGAATATCGTAGGGAACGGCGACCTGCGCCGAAAACCGGTCAAGTTGCCAGCCCCGGCCGAAGGGTCCCCAGCTTTCGAGATGGGCGTTGGAAAGCCCCCAGGACGTGAACTTGTCCCGCGTCCACTCATTGGCGCGCTTCAGGCTGGGCGATCCGGTAAGTCGTTCGCCGATCACTTCGGTTATATAACCGAGAGTCTGGGCAATCTGCGAATGGTTCAACGCCTCGTCCCGAATGCGATCGATCACGGATGCATCGGGAGCCTGAGGGGGAGAGCCGATGGCGAACAGCAAGAGGCTGATAGGTATGGGCATTAGGAATTCACTCCATTTATTTGGATGCGCAAATCATGGCACGCGGAACGCGGAGTGTTGGTTTGAATCACCGCCGCTGTTCTTGAACCTCAATGCGGTCCATCCATCGGAAGCTGGGTGCTTTGGGGCGGGCCGTGTTATTCTGTGGCTGAGGTGCGCTTTTGAATCCTTTGTGGCTTATGGTTTTCGCGATTGCAAATTGGGCTTCGACGCCGCAGCCGTTTCAGGTGCAGTTCGTTCGGTCGGCGCTTGGGCAGACGGTGACGGTGTGTATCGACGGAGAGAAGGTCGAGCAGACGTTCGCGGGAAAGATGCAGTTCCGGGACGAGAACCATGCGTGGCAATCGGTTTGTGCCGATGTGCGCAGCCCAGTCGCGGCGAAACAAATCTTTACGGTTCGCGCGCTTCGCTCATCGAAGGTCGGAGGGAATATCGCGCTTGCCGGCAACATTGTCGCGAAGTATTTCAATTCGGCTCAGACGCCGGATCAGTGCGCCGGCCTCCAGATCGCGATTTGGAAAATGATTGAAGACGGGCCCGACGCGACAAGCTTCGCAACCGGACGCTTTCAAGTAATGGCAAGTCCGGCGGTCATCGCCTACGCCCAGCAGTACTACCAAGACTCGAAGGTTCCTGGTGAGGCAAGCTTCATCCAGACCTCGTTAGCCCCCGGTCAGAGCCAGCTTTCGAGCTTAACTTAACCGTTCTCGGCCAGGTTATAGATGAGGCCGTACGGGTCGATCACATAGCAGCGCGGGAAGTCCGGCTCATCTTTGAGTATCTGGCACCCGACCTCCGTGAGCCTAGCCTTGGCGCGCTCGACGCTGGCGACCGTCACTTCCAGCACCGGTCCCATTGCGGGACCGCGTTCGATAAAGAGGTTGATATTGTCGCCGAGCAGGCTGATCATCTCCGGTGTTTCGTCCGTCACCGAAAACCCGAGTTCGTTTACGTAGAATGCCGCCGCAACGGAGGGATCTTCGGCTTGAATGAGAATGTCGGTTCCAAAACTGTTCGCCATTCGGTTCGCTCCTAAACTTTGGCTACTTTACCTAGATGCGGTTATGTCGCCACGGAGACGACGGCTATGGGGGCCATCGACGTGCAGCGAAGGCAATTCCTCACTCGTGCAAAACCGCGGCTGGTAACCTAGTTGCGGATGAGCACTCGCACCGAAAGCGACACGATGGGCAAAATCGAGGTCGACTCGAGCCGTTATTGGGGCGCCCAAACCCAACGTTCGATTCAGAATTTCCCGATTGGGCAAGAGCGTTTTCGGATGCTGAACTCGGTCGTTCGAGCGATGGGGATTCTCAAGAAGGGCGCCGCACAGGCGAATCGAGATCTTGGCGAGTTGCCACCCGATATCGCGGACTTGATCGTACAGGCCGCGCAAGAGGTGATCGACGGCAAGCTCAACGACCACTTCCCGTTGGTCGTGTTCCAGACCGGCTCGGGCACCCAAAGCAACATGAATGCCAACGAGGTGATCTCGAATCGGGCGATCGAGATCGCCGGCGGCGAGTTGGGAAGCAAAAAAACCGGTGCACCCGAACGACCACGTTAACCGGGGGCAAAGCAGCAACGACACTTTTCCCACCGCCATGCACATCGCGGTGGTCGAAGAATTGCACGGGCAGCTCTATCCGAAAATTCAAGTTCTCCGCGATACCTTGGCGGCGAAGTCGGAAGCGTTCAGCGACATCGTGAAGGTAGGACGGACCCACCTGCAGGACGCCACGCCGATCACACTCGGGCAGGAGATCGGTGGATGGGTCGCCCAAATCGACTTCAGCATGGAGCAGGTTCGGTTTGCCGAAAGGGGATTGTACGAGTTGGCGATCGGCGGCACCGCGGTCGGGACTGGGCTGAACGCACACCCGAAGTTCGGGGATCTCGCGGCACACTACTTCGCGCAGGAGACCGGCTACCCGTTTGTATCGGCTCCGAACAAGTTCGCGGCACTCTCCGGACACGAGGCGCTGGTCGCGACCTCAGCCGCCCTGCGCACCTTGGCAGGCGCGCTAATGAAGATGGCCAACGACGTGCGCTGGCTTGCCTCCGGCCCGCGAAACGGGATTGGGGAGATCATCATTCCGGAGAACGAGCCGGGCAGCTCGATCATGCCGGGCAAGGTAAACCCGACCCAATGCGAGGCGATGACAATGGTGGTCGTTCAAGTGTTTGGGAACGACGCGGCGGTGGCGTTCGGCGGATCGCAGGGGAACTTCGAACTCAACGTATTTAAACCGGTGATGGTTCACAACGTGCTCACCTCGATCCAGCTCCTGGGTGACACGTGCCAAGCGTTCAACGACAACTGCGCGGTGGGCATCCAGCCCGATTTCGCCCGCATCGAGGCGAACTTGGAGTCGAATTTGATGCAGGTCACCGCCCTGAATCGGCATATCGGGTACGACCGATCGGCCGCGATCGCCAAGAAGGCGCACAAGGAAGGCACTCACCTCAAGGCCGCCGCGCTCGCCTCAGGAGTATCCGAGGAAGACTACGATAAGTGGGTCGTACCGTTGGACATGACGCGCCCATCGGTATGAGGGAATTATGGCCCTTCTCAGTGACAGCCTCTTTCGCGAATTTTTCCTAAACTCGCCGCAGGCGATGTGGATCTATGACCTCGACGACCTTCGGTTTCTGGCGGTCAACAAGGCGGTATGCACCCGCTACGGCTACACCGAAGACGAGTTCATGGGGATGACGCTCCTCGACATTCGCACCGCGCAAGAAGCCGAGCGCTTGCGAGGAGTCATGTCCGTCATTCGCGAGCGAGGCGCTTCCGAGACTCCTGCCGTTTGGGAGCATTGGACGAAGGCCGGCGCGCGAATGTTAGTCGAGATTCTGGCCAGCGTGCTCAACGTTGACGGCCAAACCGTCGGCGTGGCTGTACTTCGAGACGTGACGCACGAACGCGAGTTGGAATCCGAACGCAATCGGCTGTTCGAGCTCTCGGGAGACATCATGGTGATTCGCACCCTCGACGACAAGCTGGTGAGCGTGAACCCCGCGTATGAAAGGATTCTCGGCTGGAGTCCGGAAGAAACGGCAAACTTCGATCCCAAAGACCTCATTCATCCAGAGGATCGAGGGTCGCGAGAAGCCGCGCGAAATGCCGCGCTTCGCGACGGCGGCTCTCATACCTGGGAGTGCCGCGCCCGTGCGCGCGACGGCTCGTACCATTGGTTTCAGTGGTTGGGAACCATCGACGTGGCCAACGATCGCTGGTACAGCGTGGGGCGCGATGTGTCGAAGCTTGTCTCACAAGCGGAACACCTGGCGCAAAGCGAGGCAAACCTCGCGTGGGCCCAGCAAATCAGTCACATCGGCAGTTGGTCCCTGGACGCCACTACTCATAGGTTCACCCTCTCGGACGAGTATTACCGGATCACGGGCCACTGGCCTGGCGGATACGAACCAACCTGGCCTAACATCATTGCCTGTGTCCACCCTGAGGATCGGGCGCTGGTCGAAAAGCGCAGCGCACCTGTAAGACCCGAGACGTGGATACCAGAAGAAATCGAGGTGCGGATCGTGCGCCCCAACGGTGACATTCGGCACGTGATCAGTTTTGTCGACGCGTCGTTTTGGCCAAACGGCGACCTTCGGTTGATGCATGGAACCATTCAAGACGTTACCGACCGCAAGAACGCCGAAGAGGCGCGCAGGTGGCTCGCTGAAATCGTATCTTCGTCCAACGATGCGATTATCGGCGCGTCGCTAGACGGAACGGTGTTGAGTTGGAATAACGCCGCCGAACGGCTATTCGGCTATACGGCCGTGGAGATGATCGGGCAGCAACTGGTAAGGCTCGTCCCCGCCAAGCGGTGGACGGAGGCGGCGGACATCCTCGATCGTTTGCGAAAGGGAGAACGCGTTCCCGAATTCGAAACCGAAAGAGTCGACCGATCCGGCCGCATTTTTGAGGCAAGCTTTATGATCTCGCCGATTCGAAGCGCCGAGGGACGAATGATCGGGGCGGCGGTGCGGTGCCGCGATATTTCGACTCGAAAAGAAGTCGAACGGCAGCTCGCAAGCCGGTTGGCGCAATTGACTGCCCTTCGCAACATCGATGTCGCAATAATGGGCACCGCGGACCTCGCTCACACTCTCGAGGTTATCGTTGCCGAACTTCTGGCGATCACCGACTCGGAGGCCGCATGTATCTTTGTGGCTTCGGGCGAAGGCACCGAGCCTACGCTGGCAGCGAGCGGAAGCCGAGCCGGAGATCCCGTCACGGGCGATCGCCTTAGCTCGGCAAGAAACCTCGCAAATCTTGCCGTCAGCGAGAACCGCATCGCTAGCTCCGCACTCGCTGGAACTTCTTATCTGGGGTTAACCGACAACGACGACCGGCGGGAAGCGTGCGACGCGCGCCCCCTCGTTTCGAAAGGTGCGATTCTGGGAGCGCTCACCGTCCACTACCGGACAGGCGTGCGGCGCTCATCGGAGCAGTATCACTTTGTCGATACCCTTGCCGGACAGGCAGCGATTGCAATCGAATCGGCGAAGCTCTTCACTGGCTCAAAGCTATTACGGGACGGCCTTTCTCAGTAGGTCCGCATGTTTAAGTTGGATCCCCCTGCCGAGTTCTGGCCACTCCACCACTGCAACTTGTGGTGGAGCTCGCTAAAATCGACTGGCTTAGACGTATAGTCGTCCATCCCGGCTTCCAAGCACTTTTCGCGGTCAGCGTCCGTCGCGTGCGCCGTGATCGCCATGACAGGGAGATGGCTTCCGGTTGCCTGCTCCATTCGTCGCAACTCTTGCGTCGCCTGAATGCCGTCCATCTCCGGCATGGAAACGTCCATGAGGACAATATCGAATCTTTGGGTTGAGATGGACCGCAGCGCCTCAATTCCGTTCTCGACGACCACGCACGTACAACCCCATCCTTCAAGTCTGCCGGCAAGGACGATCGAATTCACGGGATTGTCTTCGGCCACGAGGACGCGCAGTTCCAGTTTGGCATCCGGATTTGCGCTTGACTCTTGCGCCGAGTCGGAGACCGGTAGCGGTTTCTTGAATGGAATGTCCATCCGGACGGTCGTTCCTTTACCGTGGATGCTGTCAAGCCGGATCTTGCCGCCCATCAGTTCGACGATCCGGCGCGTGGTCGTCAGGCCCAATCCGGCGCCGTCGTAGCGCCTCGTGAGGCCGCCCTCGGCTTGCGTAAAGCTCTCGAACACCGCCGATTGCCGATCCGTCGCAATGCCGACGCCAGTATCCCGAATCTCGATTCGCACGGTTGCCCCCCCGGGCGACTGAAGCACACATTGCGCGGACACTTCAATCTCGCCTGCGGCCGTGAACTTGATAGCGTTGTCTACGACGTTGGCAACGATTTGCCGGACTCGACTGTCGTCGCCGATCAGCCACTCGGGGAATTCCTCGGGGATCGAGAGGCTAAGGCGAACCCCGCCCTTCACCGCACCTGCTTTTTGCTCAACAACGCCTTGTAGACAATCCTGGATCTTGAAGGGCCGGTTTTCGATCTTGAACGTCCCCGATTCGAGATCGTTGAAGTCAAAAATCGCGTTGATCACTGCCAAGAGGAGTTCGGCGCTGGTTTGCACACCCTTTGCGTACTCGAGCTGTAACGGCGATAAAGGCGTGGCGGTCAGCAGTGAATTGAGGCCGATCACTCCGTTCATCGGGGTCCGAATTTCATGAGTCATCCTCGCCAAAAACTCGCTCTTCGCCTTGGCGCCGGCGAGAGCCGCATCGCGAGCGGCCATCAATTCGTGGGTTTGCTCGATGAGCGTCGTCTCCATGTCGCGTCGCCGCTCGATCTCTTCTCTTGCTTCCGCATGGAGGCGCCTCTTCACGACCACGACCGCCGCCAATTCCGCCAAAGGGAGCATCAGCTCTACCGCCTCCGGAGTGATCGGTCGCATCGTCATCAGGGTGTCGACGGCAAGCACTCCAACCAACTGGGATCCGGCGCGCAGGGGGATCAGGGCATGCGGAACGTTGTTTCTCACCTCGCCACTCGGCAAAGTATCCGAATGCAAGAAGTCTATTGCGAACGGCGCATCGCTTTTCAAGGCAGTGCCGAAGTCACTCAGATGGCTCGTGATCGAAAAGTTCCGTCCATGCTCGTCCGTTAGCCGCCCACGATTGTCGGTGCCCCATGTTCCCCATGCGGTGTCTCCTTCGATCAGCCACACCCCCGCACGATCGACCAAACCAAGCCGCATGATCGCGTCGCGAACCATTTTAAACACCGCGTCGGTGTCTTGGTTCTGCGTCACTGCAACAGCGATGTCCATGAGCTGCCGCTGATGCTTAATCATTTCTTCGCGCTCGGTCCGCAGACGCGAATTAATTACCGCGATCGCGGCTTGTCTTGCGAGAGGCAGAATCAGATCGATCACTTCCGGCGTGATCGCCCTCGAGGTCAACAAGGTGTCGATCGAGACGTAGCCCACAAGCTCGCGGCCGGTCCCGAGCCGGATGACCGCATAGGGAATGTCTTCGCGGACCTCGCCGTTCGACATTGTGAACGTGTGAGCGGGGACGATGACGAATGACGTGTCTCCAACCATGAACTTGGGGTGCTCGGCCGCAAACCGGGCAATTGAATGGCTCATGCCGTGCTCGTCCATTGGGCGTCCCTGCTCGTCGGTTCCCCAGGTTCCGTGCGTAACCATGTCTTCGACGAGCCACACGCCGGCACGATCCGCGCACCCGATATCGAGGATGGCGTCCCGGACCATTTTCAAGACCGTATCCGGGTCTTCGTTCTCGGAGATGGCGGCGGCTATCTCCATGACTTGTCTCTGCTGTTGGACCATGGTTTCCCGCTGTTTGAGCAAGCGGGCTTTTTGGATGGCTACCGCCGCTTGGTCGGCAATCGGGAGCACATCGGAAACCATCCGATCGGTGATCTTGCAGCGGCTGAGGAGAGTGTCGACTGAAATGAAACCGATGAACTCGCCGCCGACTCGTAGGGGTATTACCGCCCGAGGAACATCGGACAATGCCTCACCGGCAGACGTCTCAAACGTCACGGAATCGATTACAAATGGGGCATGGTCCTTCCCGATCGGCGCGGCGCCGGTCGTCATACAGTCAATGGGAAAGCTGAGGTCGTGCTCATCCTTCAACTCGCCCGATTCGTCGGTACCCCAAGTCCCTTGGAACGATCTTCCTTCGGCGACCCACACGGACACTCGGTCGAAAAATCCCATGTCCATGATCGCGTTCCGAACCATGAGGAAAACGTTGTCCGGATCTTCATTCGAGGTGATCGCCAACGTGAGGTCCATGACACGCTGCTGCTGCTTGATCACTGCCTCATGTTCGCATCGCAACCGTGAATTGAGGACCGCGATCGCCGCTTGCTTAGCTAACGGAGCGATCAATCCCAATCCTTCCGAGGTTATCTTCCGCATCGTTAGAAGCGTATCGAGCGTTAGAATGCCGACGAGACCGCCGCTCGCCCGAATTGGCATAACCACATAGGGCACGCTGGAAACCGTCTCGCCGCTCCGCAGCTTCACGGACCGGGTCTCGTGGATCATGAACGAGTCTTCCGCAAGGAGACGCGTTGCGCGCTGAAGTCCAAAGCCGTGGAGCGGGAAACTCGATTGGTGCTCGTCTCGCGGCTTTCCGAATTCATCGGTTCCCCACGTTCCCTTGGCCAAGTCACCCTCGACGATCCATACCGCGGCTCGATCGACGGCTCCCGTTTCGAGAATCGCGTCCCGCACCATCCTGAAAACCGCGTCCGGATCGTCGTGGCCGGCGATGGCTCCGGCGATCTCCATCATCCTGCGCTGCTGCTGGATCACGGCCTCGCACTCGGCGCGCAACCTTTTGACATCTCCGCTGCCGGCGAGGTCGGCGACCTTCCGCCGTGTATTGCTCAACCGGGCGTCACGGGAGGTTGAAACACCTTCCTCTAGAGGCACGCCAAGTTTTTTTGCCATATCGATCCCGATCCGCAGGGTTTCTCTGGAACAAAAAATGAAAATAGTCCCGCGTTTGTGACGCACGTCTTCGTGTTCCGGTTCCTACCTTCTGTCGGAAGGCGGTCCTGATAAATATACAGTGAGGAGAACATTTAAGTAAAATCTAAAGTATAGTGAACTATGACGGGAGTGAACAATGTGTTTGCGGCGATTGCGGCGCCGGCTCGGCGCGAGATGTTGCACATGCTAGCGCACCGAGAGGTCCCGGTCATGGAGTTGGCGGACTCGTTCGACATGACGCTGTCCGCAGTCTCGCAGCACCTTACGGTGCTGCGCCAAGCTGGGCTCGTGACTATCCGCAAAGATGGCCGCCAGCGTCTTTATCGTCTCAACCCCCAACCCCTGCGGGCGGTCAGCGATTGGCTCGGCTTCTACGAGCCGTTCTGGACCGACAAACTCGCCGACCTGGGAGCCTTTCTCAGCAGCACTCGTGAAGAGAACCAACCATGAAAGAAAAACTTTCCTTCGAAGCCTTTTATCCGGATCCTCCGGAACGCGTCTGGCGGGCATTGACCGACCCGGCGGCGCTGAACCGATGGCTTTTGCCGGCCGACTTCGAGCCGCGAATCGGCTTCCGATTCCAGTTCCGATCCCTTGACAGAGGCCAAGGCAACACGGTCGATGGAATAGTGCTCGAGGTGCAGGAGCCGCGCCGCCTATCGTACACATGGGACGATGGCGAGGACGATGCGCCAGGGGTCGTGTGTTGGACCCTGAAGCCAACTGACGGCGGCACCCACCTTACACTGGAGCATCTTCCTGCCGAGGAGCCGAAGCCTTACGTCCTGATCGAGGCGAGCGTGAATTGGAACCACGCCCTTTACGTTTCACTCCCGCTTTTGCTTCGGTTGATGCGAGGAGAAGCGCGAAAGCCGCCGGTCCCAGTGGTGTATGTCGCCGAAGAATCGGAGACAAATGAGGGACCGAGGCGAAGAGCGGGATTCCGCCTGGAGGAACCGACATGCCGCTCCTAACCGGATCCGTGGTACCGATGGTCGTGGAGCAAAGCCCGCGCGGCGAGCGCGCCTACGATATTTACTCTCGTCTGCTTAAGGACCGCATCGTGTTTATTGGCGACGAGATTACCGACGGCCTGGCAAACCTCGTGATCGCCGAGTTGTTGTTCCTCGAAAAGGAGAACCCGGATAAGGATATCGACCTTTACATCAACAGCGGAGGCGGAAGCGTTTCGGCCGGTCTGGCGATCTACGATGTAATGAGCCACGTTCGATGCGACATCGCAACTACTTGCGTGGGAATGGCGGCTTCGATGGCAACCGCCCTTCTCGCGGGAGGGACGGTGGGCAAGCGATACGCGATGCCCAACGCTCGGATCATGATTCACCAAACGAGCGGCGGCTATCGAGGAACGATGAGCGACGCGCGGATCTACCTTGACGAGATGAACCGATTGTTCGAGACTTACGTTGGTATCCTGGCCAAGCGTACGGGAAAGCCGGCGGACGAAATTCGAAAGGATTGCGATCGCGACTTCTGGATGTCGGCGGAAGAGGCGCGCGCCTATGGCTTGGTGGATTCGATCATCGACCCAAAGAAATAGTCCTGCAGAGTGGTCGCAGGGCAGCGTCGGCGTGAAACGAAGGCGGACCGGACGGGGTAGTTATGGATGGCCATGCTGGGACTATTCATCGCAATGACGAGCCTTACAAGCGGTTTGATAGCGTCTCCCGTTGTCGCGGACGTCGACGGCAATCGCCATCGACCGCTACTCGAAGCCGCCGGCAAACCGATCGCGATTATCTTTATCGCGCACGATTGCCCAGTGTGCAATACCTATGCGCCGGAAATCGGCCGCATCGAAACGAAGTATGGCGGCCTGGTCAAGATCGACATCGTTTACTCGGAACCCTCGCTAACTGCCGCTCAAGCGAAAGCGCACGCAAAGGCGTACGGTATCGGACGGGCAGTACTGCTGCTTGATCCCGGGTCCAATTTCGCAGCTTATTGCCATGCAAGGGTTACCCCCCAGGCGGTGGTGTACGACGGTCAGGGACGGTCGGTTTACTCGGGCCGGATCGACGATCGATATTACGCGCTTGGGCAGCAACGCCCGGCTCCGACCACCCACGACTTGGCGCGAGCGCTCGATTGCGTTCTTGCCGGCAAGGTTCCACCATCGGCGGCAGGTCCTCCTGTTGGCTGCTTTATTCTTACTCCTCACTCCACATGAAGCAAATCAGCTATCCCATCGCCGCCTTGAGCCTCGCCGTTCTGTGCGGTGCGGCCGTGCCAGTGAACTCCTCCGCTCCAAAGGAAGGGCACAAGAAAGTGGCGCCGACGTTCGCAAAGGACGTGGCGCCGATTATCTATGGAAAGTGCGCGCCGTGCCACCATGCCGGAGAGGTCGCGCCCTTCACGCTCACAAGCTATCAGGACGCCCGCGCAAAGGCGCCAACCCTCGCTGCCGCGGCGAAGCAAAAGTACATGCCGCCTTGGCAGGCAATCACCCACGGGCAGTTCCAGAACGAGCGAACGCTGACTGCCGAACAGATCGAGGTTCTGGACGATTGGGCCAAGGCGGGAGCACCTTCGGGCGATTTGTCCAAGGCGCCCAAGGCGCCAACCTATACACCGGGTTGGGCGATGGGCCAACCGGATTTCGTCGGAAGGCCATCTCAGAGCTACACGCTTTCTGCCGAAGGGGCTGACGAGTACCGATGCTTCGTGATCCCTACGAATTATTCCGAAGACAAATACGTGACGGGCGTCGAGCTGCGTCCCGGCAATCGGCTCGTCGTCCATCACGTATTGGTCTATCTCGACAAGAGCGGCGTTGCGCGCAAGCGAGACGGCGAGGGCGGTAAGCCCGGATATTCTTCTTTTGGCGGCCCCGGGTTCTTGCCGGTGGGATCCCTCGGCGGCTGGGCGCCTGGCTTGCAACCGGAGACGTTGCCGTCAGGAGACGGCTTGTTGCTACCCAAGGGCGCGGACATCGTTCTCCAGGTCCACTATCACAAGAACGGCAAGCAGGAAACCGACCTTACTCAGATTGGACTCCAGTTCGCGAAGCAGCCGGTCGATAAACACGTCCGATGGGAATCGCTCGACAACGAACTCATTTCGATTCCGGCAGGAGACTCGCATTACGAGCTCACGGCGGACTTGGACCTGCCGACACCGATCACGTTGCTGGACGTGATTCCGCACATGCATTTGCTTGGCCACGACATGACGGTGACGGCAACCCTTCCCGATGGGACGAAGAAAGAACTGATCCACGTCGACCCATACGACTTCAATTGGCAGACGCGGTACACGTACAAACAGCCGGTCCATCTGCCGAAAGGCACGCATCTGGCGATGGTCGCCCACTACGACAATTCATCGGCCAACCCGCACAACCCATTCAACCCACCGAAGAAGGTGATGTTTGGCGAGCAGACGACTAACGAAATGTGCTTCGCTTTCTTCAGCTACACGTTTGACACCGAGCACCTTCAGAAGGGTGTAACGGTCGCCGACTACGAGGGGCTCGAAGCGCACCATGCACGCCTCACCATCGCCAAGATCTTCGACCATTTCGACACGAATCACGACGGCTTCTTGGATCAAGGCGAGCTGGCGGAGGTGATCGATTTCTTCCAATCGGCAATCGAGAATCCCGGCAAAAAGAAGACAGACCCGAAATTCGCGGCGGCCTACCTCATCGGCGTCTACGGAAAGACTGAAAAGGGCAAGCTAACGAGGACCGAGTTCCAAAAGATGACCAGGGAGATGAAGTAACCCCGGTAGCGCGGCGCCCGTCTTGCGAGCCGTTGCGCCTGCGACATTGACCATCGAGGTCAGCGATGCTGTGTAGGTGTAGCCGGTGCCATCGGGGTTGACGGTGGTATCGGTGATTCGTACGTAATTGCCGATCTGGGGCGCCATCCAAATGACGAACGAGTCACTCGTGCCGTTCGAATTGACGACCTTTTGGCTGACGATCCAACACGCGTAAGATCCAGCAGCAGTGTTCACGACCTCAGCGCCGATTACCTTGAACGTCTCAGTGATGGTGACTCCATCCGATAGGGTGATCACACCCGAAGTGGAGGTGGTGCTATCGATCGAGCCGCCGATGGAAAAGGTGTCGCTGGTAACGCCGTAGAGTACGGCGTTCACCATGTCGGCAAGGAGCACGCCTTGTGGGGAGATTTCCGAGTAGCTCGTGATGGTCGAAGGCCCGGTGTTCAGGGCCAAGTTGAACGTTTGAGTGTCCCGGATGCTCGCCAGCCCGTTATAGGTATCGGCGGTAAGCCCTTCGTTCAGCGTTCCCCGATAGGCGCCAAACTGGCCAAAGTTGATGGATACCGAGTAGTTCCACGAATCTCCGACCTGATTGGATCGAAAGGTGGTTGCAGGCTGAACGGACGCCCCAGAACCGCCTCCCCCACAGGAAGCGAGCAGCACTGCGCATGACACAAGCGGGACGATCCGTTTCATCGCTCGCTACAATTTATCACGAAGAAGACGAGTGATCGATATTTCTTTGCGACGTTGCTAGCGTCCGCGTGCCGCAGCCCGTTCCATTCGCGTCGCCTCGCTGATGTCGCTCAAGCGGGTGAGGCCCCGCTCGTCGGACGGAAAGGCCACATACGGCTTGGGACCGCTGCGAATGATGCCTTCGCCTTCGTACTGTGCCCAGGGCGACTCGAAGACGAAACGAAACTTCTGGTCGCACGACCCTAGAAACTCCTGAAACTTCTCCTCGTCGACCTTCGGAATCGTAAATTGGATGCGCCACTCAACGATCGGCGCTTCGGTGGTGGCGGGCCGAAGATAGATAACCGGGCGCAAGACGGTGAACTTGACATCCGTCTCCCCAGGTCGGCATATCCACAAAATCTTATTCTTGAATTCTTGAGCGCCGGGGAACATGACTTAACTATAGCTTTTTGGGCGCCTTTCGTGCTTTCGAGGGTGCGGACTGCGAAATATGCACAAAATCGTGACACGTGCGAACGGCCGCCCGCATCGAGTAAGGCTCGCCCAAGTAGTACGCTTTTGAGTGTGAAATTACCCCGCTTTTTACGGCTGCTGCTGGGTCAGTCGAACCGTAGAAAGATCCGCCGGTCGACGACTATAGCCAAGATTGAAGGCCTGGGATTTCGTGTCGACGATCTCGGGGGCTGGCACGACGGAAAGTTTGCTTCGCGTCGATACCGGTTGATCGACCCAAGCGGAAGAGTTCTTGATAACGGCGGCGAAGGCTTCGCCTCATCCTTTGAAGCGTACAAGGCCGCCCAAGAGGCCCTGAAAGAGCAAGGCTCGTAGGCCCTTAGCCGGCGGTCGTCGAGCCGGCGCTTCCGCCTTCATCCTTCGTCGGCGGTGTACTTGCCGACGGCGGCTTTGGAGCATCGGCCTGGTCAGCCGGTTTGGGCCCCGTCTTGTGGTGCTTTCGCCGGGGCGGTCGGGGAGCATCTTCTGCCACGGCGGTGGCACTGGAGTCGACTTTATGAACGTCGACGGTCACATCCGGACCTGGCTTCTCGGTGCCGATCGCAGTTGTCCCACTGGGGGCCGGAGGATCTGCATTCGGCGGTTCGTTGGCCGTGCTTTGCGGCGACTTGGGCGCGGCTCCCGCCACCTTTCCAAGATTTGGACCGACGAAAAAATATCCGAGGAGGGCGAGCACGACAGGCGCGATCACCCACTTGGCGATCAATCCTGCCTTCGTCATCTTGACCGCCATGAACTCATTGTAGCTTAGGTAACCTCAAACCCGCGTCCCCGACCCCATGCCGAACTCGTCAGCCGAAGCCTTTGAAGACGGTGTCGACCTGCAGATTGGATTGCTCCAAGCGCACGTTCCGCAAGATCAGACGTCTTGGACCGGCTACCCGTTTCCTCGACTGCAGGTCTCCAAAGAGCAGGAGATGCGTACGTTTCGTACGATCATCCTTGAGAATCCGTTTCTTCGAGCGACCGTTCTACCCGGAATGGGTGGCCGAATCGCCAGTTTGCACGACAAACGGACAAACACAGAGCTCCTTCGGCGGCATCCTCTGTTGGAGCCGCAGGCAGGGGGGCGTCGTGGAGCTTTTGTTCGCGAGGGGATTCAGATCGTGCTCGACGGGGAGGAGCGGCTTAACGCGATGGGCAACATGGCGTGCCAGATCGAGCATGCCACCGAGGAATCGGAAGATGCCGCCGTTTGGCTCGCGGAGACGCATACCGGCTGCGGGCTAAGCTTTCACGCACGGATCAGCATGCCCCACGACCGTGCAGAACTGCGGATCGAGGTGCGCGTTCTCAACCGGTGGCTGCGTCCGCAGTCCTACGACGCAGGTTTGCGCTTTTATCTCGGCGAGGGCGAATTAGAGGGTCGCGCGTTTTACAGCCGCTCGCGAAAGGCTGGGGTAGCCCTATTTTCGGAGCAAGTATTCGATGGCGCGCGCGTCGATGGCGAATTTCTGGAGTACACGCGCTTTGGGACACCCCGAGAGATCGCACCGCGTCAAGTCGACAACTGGGTCGTTCGCATTCTGCCGATTTCCGGCTTGCCGTGCGTCGGAGGAGCGTCGAGCGAGGCTGCGGCTTCGATTGACGAGGGCGTGCTCCGAGTCCAAGTTTCTGAGCAAAAACTTGGCCACAAGCTACTGCTTCTCACCGTCGATGGGAAGACTCTGGAGGCGCCGGTCGACCTCTATCCGGAAAACATCCTTGAGATCCCGCTCGGTGATTTGCGCCCGGTTGAGGTCGCGTTGCGCTCGCCGGCAAAGAAGGATATTCTCCGCTTCAGCGCCTTGGGAGCCGCTACCCCGGGATCTTCCCTTCACGCTGTTGAAGGCGCTCGTCTTACCTTCGCGATGTCGAACGACGACCTTTTGCGAGCGTCTTTCGAGGCAGGCAGCAGGCATGTCGCACATACGATGCTCGGCATCAAGGCCCTGCGCGAAAAGAGATTCGCTGCCGCCGGCGGCGCGTTTGAGCAGGCGCTAAACTATAACGCGGACGACCATCTGCTTTGGTGGGGAAAGGCGATGGCCGCCCGACTGGGCGAAGAAGACAACGAAGCGGAGCTCTTGAACGCGCACTACCTGGCGCCTTTGGAACCGGCGTTGCGCGCGGAGAGCTATTTGAGTCAGCCCCTCAACTTGGACCCCGAGCCAAGCCGGCTACTGGCGCCGCTCGCGGAGAACCCCGAGGAGTTCATCGAGGTCGCGTGTCTCCTAATCGAAGCCGGCCTATTCGACCAAGCCAGCCGCTGGATCGACGAAGCGCTCCGCCATCGCGAGATGGCGATGCTCCGCTACCTCATGGCCTACTGTCTGCTGACGGCAACCAAGCTAAATGCCGAAGCGTCCGAGCAAATCCGTTTGGCTGTCCAATCGTCGCTCGCCCCTCCGTTTCCGTACCGGGATGTCGAGCGCGACGCGATCACGCTGCTCGCCAGCACGTTTCCAGAGGATCCCCATCTGCGGGTGTTGAATGGGTGGGTTGGGGAGCGGAGTAACGGAGTGCCGGAGTAATGGGTGCGGATCCGGACAGTACTCCACCACTCCAGTTCTCCACTACTCCGCTTGGGTGAGAGCCTCGAGGTATTTGAGGCCTGTGCCGGTGTTGAAGAGGACTACGACGTCGTCCGGTTTGATGAAGCCGGAGGCGGAGAGTTTTTGGGCGGCGGCCAGGGTGGCGCCGCCTTCGGGGGCGCCGAAGATGCCGGTTTTTGATGCCAGCTCGCGGGTGGCGGCGACCATTTCTTCGTCGGTTACGATCACCACCGTGCCTCCGGAAGCACGAAGGAGGTCGAGCATGATGAAGTCGCCGATCGCCTTGGGAACACGCATGCCGGACGCGCTAGTGTGGGCATTGGGGAACTCGTCGGCGAAGCGCTCTCCCTTTGCGAAAGCGGTCGCGATGGGCGCGCAGCCCTCCGCCTGAACGCTCACCATTCGCGGGCGCTCGGGGCCGATCCAGCCCATCCGCTCCATCTCGTCGAACGCCTTCCACATGCCGACAAGGCCGGTGCCGCCGCCCGTCGGGTACACGATCACGTCAGGAAGCCGCCACTCCATCTGCTCGGCGACCTCGTAGCCCATTGTCTTCTTACCCTCCGCCCGGTACGGCTCCTTGAGCGTGCTCACGTCAAAGATGGTGGTGGGACTGGAATCGATGAACTTCCGGACTTCAGCGCCGCACACGTTGATGAGTCCATCGATTAGGGTGACATGCGCCCCCCGAAACTCGCACTCGATGAGAAATGCCCGCGGTGTATCTCTCGGCATGAATACGTGCGCCTCCATTCCCGCGTTTGCGGCGTAGGCGGACATTGCCCCCGCCGCATTCCCGGCGCTGGGCGTGGCGACAGATTGAACACCGTGGTATTTCGCCATCGAGATGGCCAGCGACATGCCGCGGGCTTTGAAGCTGCCCGTGGGATTGACACTCTCGTCCTTCACGTACCACCGATCGCCCAGCCGAGGGGCGTAGATGAGCGGCGTAAAGCCTTCACCCAGCGAGACCGGCTCACAGGGAGGCAAAACTTCGCGGTATCGCCAAAGGGTCGGCTCGCGGTCTCTGAGTTCCTTGCGATCGAGGGTTGCCGGCGACAGGTCGTACTGTGCGAGCAGCGGTTTGCCGCATTCGCAGGTGTTGAGGAGTCGATGCCAATCGTAGGTTTTGCCGCACATCGAGCAGGCGAGATGAGTAAGCACAACCCTGAGGTTACTCTCTCGGCACACGCTACTTGGGGGAGGCTTCGCGGCTTTTAAGATTGGGCCTTCGTCCTGAATGGCATGACCTCACATGCACGGCGGGGCGCCGTATCGCTCGCGTTTGCCGGCCTGTGTACGCTGTCGATGGCCTCCGGCGCAAAGTTGACGGCGGTAAAGCGCCTCCACGTACCCTACGGCCCGAAATCCCTGCGCTTTTCGCCGGATGGGTCGATGGTCGCGGTGGACTGCCTTTACTCGCACAAAGTCGTGCTGATCGACTCGCAGACGATGCAGATCACCCAGACCATTGCCGTCGGGGGCGAGCCGGTGGAATGCGCGTTCACCCCGGACAGCAAGCAGCTATGGGTGTCGCTCTACAACAGGGCCGAGGTCGACCATATCGACTTAACGACCGGCAAGATTATCGACCGGATCGCGGTCGGTCAGATTCCAAAGGTCGTCGAACTTTCGCCGGACGGAAAATGGCTGTACGTGGCCAACTGGTCCTCGGGAACGGTGATGGTTTTTGATACCGCGACGCGCCAACGCGTGCATGAGCTTCGAGCGGGAAGGATCCCTCGCGGGATCGCGTTCACCCACGACGGCAGGTGGGCCTATGTCGCGATCATGGGTTCCGATCGACTGCTGAAGATCGACGTTTCGAAGCACCGCGTGGTCGGCAAGGTCATCGTCGGAATCACGCCGCGGCACGTCGTGATTTCGAGCGACGACAAAATGCTTTACGTCAGCAACAACCTCGGGAACACGATTACCGGCGTCGACCTGACGACCGGCAAGTCGGTTGGGAAGGTACGAGTCGGCAAGATGCCGCGGACCATCGCCCTCTCGCCCGACGGCCACACGCTTTACGTGTGTAACTACGAGAGCAAGACGCTCGGCATCGTAGACGTTCAGTCCATGCGGCAAGTTGGAGCGTCTAAAACCGATGTCCACCCGATCGGCGTCACCGTCAGCCCGGACGGGCAGGCGGTGTGGGTGTGTTGCTACCGGGCGAGCACGGTACGAATATTTCGAGTGCTAAACCAGAGCGTCCACGATCCGGTCGGGACCGTGACGAACCGGGTCCACGCACGGAAGCCCTAACTCCCCTTCGATCTTTTCGCAAGCTACCAGGGCTTCCGCATCCGAGGTCACATGTGCCGTGTTCAGTGCGACCGCGACCGTGACTGGGCGCGGAAAAATGCCGGACACGGAAGCGAGGTCTTCGTACAGGCGGATGAGGGCGCCGAGAGGGGGTATCGGGACATCGGGCAGGGTCGAGATCGAAGTTTGACCGGCACGGTGGCAAAGCACCAAATGCGTAGGCATGCACCCGCGAAGCAGGGGCATGTTGGCGGTACTCCCTGGATGGCCGAGCGAGCCTTGGCCCTCGATCACGATCAACTCGGCATCCTTGTGGTTAAGCACTTCCCGCTCGATGGCGCCGGTTGAAAAGTCGACACGAACGGCATCGAGCGGGACGCCGGAGCCGGTGATCGTGATTCCGATCTGGCCGGTGGCGACGAACTCGGTGCGTACGCCGCGTTCTCTCGCCACCCGGTAGATCTCAAGACCGGCAGTCATCTTGCCGATCGCCATGTCGGTGCCGATGAGCAGCAAGCGGCGGTTGTTCAAGCCGGCGGCGGCGCCGGTTCCCGGCTTCAAACCCTCCGGCTCAACGCGAATGTCCCAGATCCACTGGCCCTGGCGGAGACCATCGTAGCGTGGGCCGAGCAGGTCGTGGAGGCCGTTGATGACGGAGAGCCCAAGGTCCACCGAGCGGTCGATCACCGCAAACCACGGCCGCGGGATGAGCCCGCCGGGCGGGGCGATACCAAGCACCAACACCTGCGCGCCGAGGTCGACCGCCTCTTCAACGGTGGCGACGATCGGGCAGGAGCGCGGGACGCTGCCGGCGTCTTTGATATCTCGACCGGCCGTCTGGCTGTCGATCACGCACACGATTGGGTTGGGTGAGTAACGCAGGATACCGAAACCCATCTTGCCGCCGTAGCCGAGCACGGCTCCCTCCATATAAATGGCGAGTTTCTGGTCGCGCCTAAGCATTCAGCGAGGCTCCGTGTCCGGGATTTTCGGTGGGGACGATCACGCCATCGACGATGGGCGCGCCGCTTGCGGGATCGGGGTTCAAGTTCAGGTGACTGTCCAAGTCGATATAGTCGAACAAGCCCCCGATTGCGGCGCCTGCCGCGATTGCGATGCTGGTCTCGCTCATGCAGCCGATCATCGTCTGAAGGCCGAACGCGCGGGCGGTG
>Ga0206874_1126_pt1 | contig 20282 bp, 19 predicted proteins | sample Alteio_BWOrgCont_12_FD_152629 | JGI IMG/M metagenome (GOLD analysis project Ga0206874, IMG submission 152629) | Enriched cells from forest soil in Barre Woods Harvard Forest LTER site, Petersham, Massachusetts, United States -... | ecosystem: Environmental > Terrestrial > Soil > Temperate forest >...
TCTAATAAGTTAAATATTAGTATTGTTTAAAGAATAAGCACCGACTGTCAACAAGTTTTATGTGCTTTAATAATTGTTCATTACATTCGGCCTGCCAAACCAGTACAATGCATAAACTTTTTATTCTCTTAATCGTTTGCACTTTCTCCTTGTCAGTTAAAGGGCAAACAAGTCCAGCTACCACCCCAGCGGCACAGCCCTACGGCAAAGTGGATATAGCCGATCTTGAAATGAAATCCTGTGATTTTGAACCCGATGCCAATGCCGAAGTGCTTTTCGATAAAGCTAGCGTTATTACTTCAATGGGGATGCTTATGGAGCGCCATGTTCGCATCAAAATTTTTAATGACTTTGGTAAAAATGAAGCGAATATCCGGATAGTGTCCGGTGAGAATATTAAATCAGCAGACTTTAAAGGACAAACTATAAATCTCAATAATGGCAAGGTAGAGATTACCCCACTGGATAAAAAACAGTCATATATAGAGAATATTGATAATCAACGTTCCGCGTTGGTATTCACTTTACCAAATGTAAGGGCCGGGTCAGTAATTGAATATGAATACAGTGTATATATCGGTTTTTTTTCGGCATGGTATTTTCAAAGCACTATACCAACACGATATAGCGAAATTCAAACGGTTTTTTCTGCTAATCAAGGGATAAAGGTAATACCGTATGTTAAACAACCTTATGTAAAAAACAGTAGCAGTACAGATGAGGCTAAACAAGTTAAGTCACTAGCGAATGTTCACTCTTTGCCTAATGAACCATATATGAATGCCCGTATTGATAACCTGCAACGGATAGAATATATAGGCTTGCATAAAACACTTTACACCTGGCCGGTTATATCTACCCTTGTACTATCCTCTCCTGGGTTTGGAGGGCAATTTGAAAGGGGTATACCCGGAGAGGCGGAAATTATTAAACAAGCTAAAATCGTAAAATCTGATGATGAAAAAATAGCTTTTATTTTCAACTATGTTAAAAATAGTATGAAGTGGAATGACGTTACGCAATACTATAGCATGGATGGAACAGTTAGGGCTTGGAACAATAAAACAGGTAATTCAGGAGAGATTAATATGATAGTTTACCGGTTGCTAAAAAAAACTGGTATAAAGGCTTATCCAATGCTTATCAGTAGCCGAAATAATGGCAAAATGAGTCCTGATAACCCTAATACAGTTCATCTGAACAGCGCCGTTGTCTATATACCTGTAGATAGCGTTAAATATTATGTTTTAGATGCTACGAATAAATTTAATCAGTTTAATGTGATCCCGGTGGATAATTTAAATACGTATGGATTATCATTAGATGACAAAAACGGTGAATATAAATTGGTTTTTTTGACAGACATTGAACCGGCGATGCAATCGGTTTATTTAAATGCCGAAATTCAGTCGAATGGCAAAATGGATGGAACGGTTGAAATAACCAGTTCCAGCTATAATAAAATAAGTGCGGTAAAGAAATATAAAACAGACGGTGAAGAAAAGTTTATAAAGTATCTGACAGGCAATGATAATACTTTAAAAGTACCATCGGTTAAACTAGAGAATATGGACGTTGATAGTTTAGCATTAACAACAAAGGCCGGATTTAATATTGTACTGAGTGCAGATGAAAACTATATTTATTTTAAAACCAATTTGTTTATGACAATGGGTCCTAATCCATTTTTAAGCGAAAACAGGTTTTCGGATATTGACTTTGAGTATCGTAATAATTATTCAGTAAACGGAATATATAAGATTCCGGCAGGATATAAAACCGATGCCTTACCAAAAAGTGTAACTATTGTTATGCCCGATCAAAGCATCGTGTTTAAACGCACAGTAGCAGAAGACAATGGCATCATTCTTATCCGCTATGCTCTTAATCATAAAAAAACAATTTATTTTAATAATGATTACCAGGATTTGCGTGGTTTCTACAAAAAGATGTACGAGTTGCTGGATGAACAGATGGTATTAAAAAAGCTGTAAAAGTATTTCTTTGATTGCAATTTTTTTATATTGCACTACCTAATTAATACTATAGATTAACCAAACCTATTACAGATGAGTAAATTTTTTGCGATCATTTTACTGGGGGTATTTGCCCTTAAAGTAAACGCACAAACTTCGGCTACGGATCCGGCAGTTTCATCCACACAACCGTTCGGGCAAATTGATATAGCTGATCTTGAATTAAAATCATGCGATTTTGAAAAGGATGCTAATGCGATGTATCTTTTTGAAAAGGGAACAGCTTATTATGACGATGCGATCAATTTAACGGAAGAATATCATAAGCGGATCAAAATTTTCAATAGTAACGCAACAGATGTAGCTAATATCCGGATCGAATATTATGGCGGCAATCATTTGGAGTCTATAGCAGGCTTACAGGCTCAAACCGTAAACCTTGTTGATGGTAAAATTGAAATTACTAAACTGGATAAAAAGCTCATTTACATACAGCATATTGATAAAATACGTGATGCAATAGTTTTTACTATGCCAAATGTAAAGGCTGGGTCTGTAATTGAATATAAATATAAATGGAATACTACGGCATTTTATAATCTGCCCGATTGGTACTTTCAGGAAAAAATACCTGTGAGATATAGTGAGCTTACGACTGAGGTACCTGAGATGCTTTATTTTAAAACCCAGGTACGCACAAGGGAGCCTTATGTTAAAAATACTTCATTAAACGTACCGAGGAGTGTTGGTGGAGGTACAGATGTAGTAACATATAACAGCCTTAAGCAACTAAGAGCAATGGCAAATATACCGTCATTGTCTGATGAGCCCTACATGAGTTCTGATAGGGATAATCTGCAGGGTATAGTTTTCCAATTAACAGCTATTACGCCAATCAAGGGATTTCAAAGTTCATTTTCGGATACATGGCCAAAAATTGGAGGAATCCTTGCCGATGATGAGGATTTTGGTTCGCAGCTTAAAAGAAAATTAAACAATGAAGAAGATATTATCAGTAAAGCCTCGGGCTTAAAAACAGATAATGAAAAGATAGCCTACGTATTTAATGCAGTTAGAAATGCGATGAAGTGGAATGAAAGCGATCGTTGGTACACAAGCGATGGAACATACAGGGCGTGGGAAAATAAAACCGGAAATTCCACTGAAATTAACCTGATATTATATCATCTGCTAAAAAAATCCGGAATAAATGCATATCCAATGGTAGTTAGCACACGCGAACACGGTAAAGTAAATCCTTATTACCCTTCTTTATACCAGTTTAACCGGGCCGTGGTTTATATACCGGTGGATAGTACAAAAAATTATGTATTGGATGCAGCCGGAAAATATAACACTTATAATGAAACACCATCCTATTTGCTTAACTCGTCAGGCTTGTATATTGATAAGGACAAGGATACATACGATATCCTGTTTTTACAAAAAAATAGCCCGGTAAGGCAGGTGGTGTTAATAAATGCAGAAATTAAATCTGATGGTAAGATGAACGGAACGGCCCAGATAAGCAGTTTTAGCTATAACAGGATAAATGCGATAAAGAAATATAAAACCGATGGCGAAAAGAAATACTCTGATTATTTGCGGGATGATGACAACAATTTAAAAATATCGGCCATTAAATTTGAAAATATGGAAGTAGATACCCTCCCATTAACTCAAAATATTGAATTTAATCTAGACCTGACCGGCTCTGACGAAAACTATATTTACTTCAGCCCCAATTTGTTTACCAACCTGCATAATAACCCTTTCTTAAGCGAGAGCCGTTATTCAGATATTGATTTTGGATACCGTAACAATTATACCATAAACGGGGCCTACAAAATACCAGCCGGCTATAAAATTGACGCAATGCCTAAAAGCACAAGTATGAGTATGCCTGATAAAAGCATTACTTTTAAACGTGTGGTTGCCGAGCAGGATGGGTCAATTATAATCAGGTATTCAATTGATTACAAAAAGTCAATTTACTTTAAAGAAAACTACCCCGAATTTTATGAGTTTTTTAAAAAAATGCATGAAATGCTGAACGAGCAGGTTGTAATGAAAAAATCATGATTAAGCTATGTGCAATAAATATTTAAACTACTTATTATTTACCATTGGGGTAACATCAGTTTTAGCTAGCAGGGCTTATAGTCAAGATAAAGACATCCCTAAAGAATTATATGTTGCTACCAGTATTCCGGATTCATTGAAGGAAAACGCCAACTCGGTCGTTCGTTATTCTGAAATTATTATAAATGTTAAAGGTCCCGGAAGGGAAACATTTAAAGTGCACAATATTGTAACTATTTTAAACGAAAAGGGCGATAAAGAGGCTCGGTTGATACTGGGCTATAATAAAAAATACGATAGCTACAGCAATATTGAAATGCGTGTTTATAATGAAAACGGCATTTCCATAAAAAAATATCATAAAAGCGACATGTACGATGGCTCTGCGGCCGGTGATGAAACCATGGTTACTGATGAGCGTTTCCTCGCACTAAGGCATACTGTAGCAAGCTATCCGATAACAATTGAAACTGAATATGAAGAAGATAAAAGCAGCTTTATAAATTTAGGTGGCTGGGCAATTCAGGATTACGTGGAACAGGCAATACAACAGGCAGTCTGTACTGTTATTGTAAATCCCGCAGTTGGCTTTAGGTACCTAAAGGAGAACACAAATATTCAACCGGTTAAAAATAGCACAGATGGTTTAGATGTTTATACGTGGCGGGTTACCAATTTAAAAGCAATAAAAAAAGAGGAAAATGTTTTGACCTGGAAAATTTTACCTGAAATATTATTTGCAGCAAATACTTTTAACTGTTATGGCTATCCCGGCGATTTTAGCAGTTGGCAAGCTTTTGGAAAATGGATTCGGGAGCTAAATAAGGATGTATGCACGCTAAGCCCGGAGCGGGTAGCAGAAATTAAGAAAATGACTGATACCATTAAAACCGATAAGGATAAAGCCCGGTTTTTATATAGCTATATGCAAAAAAACATGCGCTATGTGAGTGTTCAGTTAGGCATTGGCGGGTACAAGCCGTTTCCGGCTACGTTTGTAGATCAAAAAAAATATGGCGACTGTAAAGCACTGTCTAATTATATGCGTGCATTGCTTAAAGCGATTAACATTGATGCCGATTATGCCATAATACGCGCAGGAACAAACGAGAAGCCCGCCGATTTTTCTTTTCCTAATAATACGTTTAATCATGCCATTTTATGCATTCCGTTTAAAAATGATACCACTTGGCTGGAGTGTACCAGCACCACCACCCCATTTGGAAAACTGGGCAGCTTCACTGAAAACCGTAATGCACTGTTAATTACAGAAGACGGAGGAAAGCTGGTAAATACCCCCCGCAGTACCATGCAGGATAATCAGTTTAACAGCGAGGCGCATATCGTGATAAGTGAGGACGGCAGCGCAAAAGCCAAAGTGAAAATTTTATGTACCGGCGCATACAGGGAAGATTATATTGAGCTTACGGCGCTAAAGATAGACGAGCAAAAACAAATCGTAATGCACTTGCTGAATATAAGGCAACCGTCTGTGTTTGATTATAACCCTTCTGCTGAAAACAACGACGTTAAAGAAGTGAACCTTAATTTAGAATACGATAAGTTTTGTGATATAATGACAGGAGATAAGCAATTTTACCGGCCACGTGTGTTTGATTTATGCGCCTTTACGGTGCCTGTTGAAGAAAAACGGAAAACAGGTTATTATTTTAATAATCCGATCCAAAAATCATGCGTAACGACCATTGACCTGCCTGCCGGTTTTGAGGTAGAAACACTGCCGGTTAACCAGGCATTAAAATTCACCTATGGTGATTACGAAGTAAAATATACGTATGATACTACAAAAAACCAGGTGATAGGTACAGCAAAGTTTAATATAAACAATCAGGCTATCCCTGCAAATAAATACACTGAATTGCAGCAATACCTCGATGCTGTTGCAATAGCGCAAAATAAAAAACTGGTAATACGCCGTAAGGCGTAAATTTGCCCTGATGATATTCAGGCTTGATGACCGGTTATTATTTCCTGCTCCTGAGCTTGCCGAACCTGATGGCCTTTTGGCTGTTGGCGGCGATCTATCTGTAAAGCGTTTGTTGCTGGCCTATCAAAACGGCATATTTCCGTGGTATAGCGAAGATGACCCTATTCTTTGGTTTTCGCCGCACGAAAGGTTTGTTCTTTATCCGTCAGCGCTAAAGATATCAAAGAGCATGAGGCAGGTTTTGCGATCAAACAGGTTCAGTGTTACCACAAACCAATGTTTTGAAAAAGTTATAGAGGCATGCTCTATGGTTGAACGTGAGGGACAAGATGGCACATGGATAACCGCCGATATGAAGGCTGCATATATACAGTTACATGTTCAGGGCCATGCACATTCAGTAGAAGTTTGGCAGCAAGATAAACTGGTTGGAGGCTTGTATGGCATAAAAATTAATAATGTTTTTTGCGGCGAAAGTATGTTTAGCATGGTAAGCAATGCATCAAAAGTTGCATTGATATATTTATGTAATACCGGGTTATATAAGTTAATAGATTGCCAGGTGCATACTAATCACCTGGAATCTATGGGCGCCCTGCTCATCAGCAGGGAAGAATATATGAGGATTTTAGAAGAGAGATAAGAGGTTAGTGATTAGGTATTGGCACGAAGTCAGCCCTTTGGCAGAAAAAGCTTACGAAGTTTTTAAAACTTCGTAAGTTTGAAAAGTGTATTTAACTAATCTCTTACCTCCGGTCTCTGATCACTACACATGGATATAACAACTCAAAAGGAACGTATAATACTGGGGATAGATCCGGGAACGGTAGTTATGGGCTATGGACTAATCAAAGAGGTGGGCTCAAAAATCGAGCTGATAAGCCTTGGTGTGGTGAAGATGGAGAAGATTGATGACCACATGCTAAAGCTACAACGGATCTTTGAAAAAACCGTTGCCCTGATTGATAATTATAATCCAGATTGCCTGGCAATAGAGGCCCCGTTTTATGGCAAAAATATACAGGTAATGTTAAAATTGGGTCGTGCGCAGGGCATGGCAATAGCTGCCGCGTTATCCCGTAATTTAGTTATTACAGAATATGCCCCCCGAAAGATAAAGCAATCCATAACAGGAAACGGGAATGCTACAAAGGAACAGGTTGCAGCCATGCTGCAAACATTACTGAAATTTACCGAAACACCGGATTTTTTAGATGCAACCGACGGTCTGTCAGTTGCTGTTTGTCATTCTTTCCAACGAATCCCAACCGGCAAAAGCGGCAGCAAAAAATCATACTCGGGTTGGGATACCTTTGCTAAGGATAACGCTAAACGAATTGTTTGATGTGCAAACATTAGATGTGCAGATTTCAAATGAGTAGATGTGCAGATACCGGAACACCAATCCTAAATTAAAATCATTTGCACATCATTCACCATCTTTCAAAGCTACTCTTATTTTTTCAGCAGTTGCCTCTAATTGCTCCGGTGTAAAGCTCAGCTTAGGGCGGCTAAAATTTAAATCGCTCACCTGGTTCATCGGTATTAAGTGGATGTGGGCATGTGGTACCTCCAGGCCAATAACTGCTACACCAACTTTTATGCAGGGAATGGCTTTTTTTATGGCAGTTGCAACTATTTTGGTGAAAAGCTGCAGGCCGGTGTATGTCTCATCATCCAGATCAAATAAATAATCAACCTCTTTTTTGGGGATAACCAGCACATGCCCTTCGGCAAGCGGGCTGATATCTAAAAAGGCCAAAAAATCTATGCTTTCGGCTACTTTATAAGCCGGGATCTCGCCTGCTACTATTTTTGAGAAAATGGTCATTTTTTAATTGATTTTATTGGATGGGAAGGTAAAAATAAAATCTAGAATTGAAATTCCCTAAATTCTTTTACTGCTTGTTATTAAAATTAAATCGTCAACCATTTAATATAAAAGCCGGTTGATTAAAATAGTTTTCAATTACAATGAAATAAGCCAAGGTTTGTTTCATGAAAAAACATATTTTGATCAATGCATGTATGCTGTTGGGCCTGCTGTCAGGCTTTAAAGCAAACGGCATAGCTAAAAACGCGAATGATATTACGCATCAGGATACTGGTGTCTTAAAACATCCTGATGCTGTACTGTTTTGTCCGGGAGTTATTTCCACCACGGCAGTCAGCAGCGCAGCTCCAACATTTACGCCAGATGGACGTTCCGTATATATTGGCCAATCACAAAAAGGGAATGATATATCTATAATGGTTTCGCATCTTGCTGATGGCAAGTGGTCCACTCCAACAGTTGCTGATTTCTCAGGGAAGTACCGTGACCTTGAACCTGTTCTTGCTCCAGATGGAAAATACCTGGTATTTGCCTCCAACCGGCCCGCTACCCCAGGCGTAACAGAGCTTGAAGGGAATTATAACGGAAAAAAGTTCCCTGGCGGCGGCGGTAATTTGTGGATGGTAAAACGCACAAAAAACGGCTGGGAAATACCGGAGGTATTGCCGGTAGTTATAAACTCAAACAGCTCTGTTTTTAGCCCTGCTATTACCGGCGATGGCAGTTTATATTTTATGCGGTCGGATAGCGGAAAGGCTTTTCACATCTTTCGCAGCCAAATGCAAAACGGGAAGTTTAAACAGCCTGTACCGGCCTCATTTACAGATCCTAAATATGGCGATTTCGATCCTGCTGTTTCACCCAATGAATCATTTATTATATTTTGTTCGCCACGGCCGCCGGCCCCGCCACACACAGCCGATCTTTTTATTGTATTTCGTAACGGAAAAGGTTGGAGTGAGCCAATTGATCTTAGGCAGTCAATTTCTGAAAATGTTTACGGGGTTGAGGCACGCTTATCGCCTGATTGTAAAACACTTTATTTTAGTAATCAGCGAAATGCATCAGGTGTGAAAGACCCAAACGGCAGTTACACATGGATGGTAGATATATCGGGAGTTTTAAAGGAGCATGGGATGAAATGAGTGGTTGATTAAGTTAATTGGGTGAGGAGTTGATTAAGTTAATTTATAACACAACCATTCACCCAATTAACTTAATCAACCATTTACTATCTCGAAATCTCCAATATCTCAAACTCCATTTTCCCGGCTGGTACGGCTATCTCAATTATTTCACCTACCTTTTTGCCCAGTAAGCCTTTGGCTATAGGCGATGCTACTGAGATTTTACCAGACTTAAGGTCGGCTTCATTTTCTGATACCAGCTGATAGCTCATAATAGCGGCTGTTTTAATGTTTTTTATTTTAACTATAGATAAAGCCAGCACTTTGGAAGAATCTAACTTTGATTCATCCAGCAAGCGGGCATTGGCCAGCATCTCGCCCATTTTAGCAATTTTTGCTTCGTGCAAACCCTGCGCTTCTTTAGCGGCATCATATTCGGCATTTTCCGAAAGATCACCCTTATCACGCGCTTCGGCAATTGCTTTACTAATATTAGTACGCCCCGATGTTTTTAACTCGTGTAATTCCTTCTTTAAATTTTCTAAACCTTCTTTGGTGTAATATGCTACATCTGCCATAACGCACAATTTAAATTATTAATAATTTTAGTTCAATTGCTTATAAAAAAAACCGCCCTCCCTTTTATAAGAAGGACGCAATGACTTTAAAAACAAACAAGACTATATGGGCATGCCTACATAGTCTTGTTTTTGTATTGAACGAAGATAAGTGATTTAAGTTTTAATATCCAAATTTTTTTAAGGAGGGGTTAGTGATTGGAGGTTAGAGATAAGTTTCCCACTTTTCATTCAAATATCACTTTTCTTAACTAACCACTTATCTCTAACCTCCAATCACTATCTTTGCATTATGATAATTGAGGTATTAAAATCCAAGCTTCATCGGGCCAGGGTAACCCAGGCCGAACTGAATTATGTGGGCAGCATTACGATAGATGAGGACTTAATGGATGCAGCCAATTTGATAGCTAACGAGAAGGTACAAATTGTAAATAATAATAATGGAGCCCGTTTTGAAACTTACGTGATAAGGGGCGAACGTGGCAGCGGAACTATCTGTTTAAACGGTGCAGCTGCACGGCTGGCTCAGGTAGGCGATATTGTGATCATTATGTCGTACGCTTATATGGAAATGGACGAAGCGCGTAAATATGAACCTATACTGGTATTCCCGGATACGGATAATAAATTAATAAAATAAATTAATCGGGATTTGGATAAGCGCTGAGGCCCAGTATAAGGTGAAGGCTTGGGCTTACATCAATACGGTTACGAAGCCGGTAAACTACCCGTATCCGTATTTGCGGCTCCCGAACCCGCTGATCTAAAAAACTCGAATTATCTATATCCAACACTATACTATTGCCCACGCCGGGGGTTATATCGGTACGGGAAGCTACTAAAACCTCGTCTTTACCATCCGCATTTGACATGTAGATTTTTACCATAGCCAGGTTGCCGATGTTAAAATCAGTAGGATCTTTTGATTGTAGCTTAGCTGATACTATCCTTACTTCACTTACCTTTTCACCGTTGTTGCCATCTTTTTTAAAATCCTGATCAAAGCTGGTAGCCTCGGCAATAACCGATTGCTCGGCCCCGACAGCGGATGATTGTGGAATAAGCACGGTAGCCGTATAAGGAAAGGTAGATTTTATAATAGACTGCATCATAGCGCAGCTGCCAAAAAACAAGGGTAATAAAATTGAAATAAACAATACTTTCTTACGCATGATAATTGGCTCTTCCTTTTTATTTCAGAAAAATAAATATCGGAATATCTGTAGTTAAAACTAATGTTAAATTATGAATAAATTTTGTAGTTGGTTAAATTATTTAGTCTGTCAAAATGTTTTACCCCCCGGGATGGCGTTACGAACAAATGCCTGCCGGATGCTATAATCCTGGAATCATTTAATCAAGTACATCAAGGTTAAGGCGATGTGGTTACGATTTAACATCCTTCACCAACCATTTACGCAATCAACTTAATTAACCGCTTAACCAATCAATCCATTAATTCAAAAAAAAATCACTAAATACCCGTACAAAACGTATCTTTGCACCCCGACAAGAAGATACCGGATTGCGGAACCAATTTCGGAAATTTTACGCCGGCATTCCGCATAAGGCAGCTTTCTTGAATAAAAAAAGCCCATGCCCAAAGACACCTCCATCAAATCAGTTTTAATTATCGGTTCAGGTCCTATTATTATAGGCCAGGCCTGCGAATTTGATTACGCCGGTTCACAAGCCGCCCTCTCTTTAAAAGACGAGGGTATATCCGTATCTATCATTAATAGCAACCCTGCTACCATTATGACGGATAAGGTAATAGCCGACCATGTGTACCTGCTGCCCTTAACCAGCGACAGCATTGAAAAGATATTAAAGGAACAGCAAATTGATGCCGTATTGCCAACCATGGGCGGCCAAACAGCGCTTAACCTTTGCATTGAAGTTGCCGAACGCGGCATTTGGGAAAAATATGGGGTAAAAATTGTTGGTGTAGATTTAGCTGCCATTGAGAAAACAGAAAACCGCGAGGCTTTCCGTCAACTGATGGTTGATATTGGCGTTGGAGTGGCCACATCAAAAATTGCCAACTCATTTTTAGAGGGAAAAGAAGCTGCGCAGGAAATTGGCTTTCCGCTCGTTATCCGCCCAAGTTACACATTGGGTGGCAAGGGCGCGGGCTTTGTACATAAAAAAGAAGATTTTGATGCTGCGTTAAGCAAGGGCTTGCAGGCGTCCCCCACCCACGAAGTATTGGTTGAACAGGCTGTGATTGGTTGGAAAGAATATGAGCTGGAACTGCTGCGCGACAGCAATGATAATGTGATCATCATCTGCTCTATCGAGAACTTTGATCCGATGGGCATACATACCGGCGACTCGATAACCGTTGCTCCTGCAATGACTTTGAGCGACCGCTGTTACCAGGATATGCGTAACCAGGCCATCCGCATGATGCGCGCCATTGGTAATTTTGCTGGTGGATGTAATGTACAGTTTTCAGTAAATCCTGCTGATGAAGCCATTATTGCTATAGAAATTAACCCACGTGTTTCGCGTTCATCGGCCTTAGCCTCAAAAGCTACCGGATACCCTATTGCTAAAATTGCTGCAAAGCTGGCTATAGGCTATAATTTGGATGAGATAGAAAACCAGATCACTAAAACAACATCGGCTTATTTTGAGCCGACGCTTGATTATGTGATTGTTAAAATACCCCGCTGGAATTTTGATAAATTTAAAGGCGCTAACCGGGAGCTTGGCTTACAGATGAAATCTGTTGGTGAAGTAATGGGCATAGGCCGCAGCTTTATCGAGGCATTGCAAAAAGCTTGTCAGAGTTTGGAGATCGGTCGTGCCGGATTAGGTGCCGATGGTCGCCAAAGCCGTAACCTGGAAGAAATTATGCACAGCCTGGAGCATCCAAGCTGGGACAGATTGTTCCATATTTACGATGCGCTAAGTTTAGGTGTGCCGATTGAATCAGTTAGAAAAGCTACCAAAATTGATCGCTGGTTTTTAAATCAGATAGCCGATGTTGTTAATTTGGAGAACGAACTGCGCCGTTACTCTTTAAATAATATTCCTGAAGATTTTTTCTTCACGCTGAAACAAAAAGGTTTTTCGGACACTCAGATTGCTTACATATTAGGAAATGTAAGCGAGGAGGATGTTTACCAACGCCGCCAAACATTAAACATCCGCAGAGTTTACAAAATGGTAGATACCTGCGCTGCAGAGTTCCCGGCAAAAACACCATATTACTACTCAACATACGAGGGTGAGAACGAATCAATCGTATCTGATAAAAAGAAAATAATTGTATTAGGCTCGGGCCCTAACCGCATTGGACAGGGCATTGAGTTTGATTATAGCTGTGTACATGGCTTACTGGCAGCTAAAGAGTCTGGCTTTGAAGCGATCATGATCAACTGTAACCCCGAAACAGTTTCGACGGATTTTAATATGGCGGATAAGTTGTATTTTGAACCGGTTTACTGGGAGCATGTGCGCGAGATCATCGAGCTTGAAAAGCCTTATGGCGTAATTGTTCAGCTTGGCGGTCAAACGGCTTTAAAAATGGCCGAGAAAATGCACGAGCATGGCATTCGAATCATAGGCACCTCATTCAATAACATGGATATTGCCGAGGACCGCGGACGTTTCTCTGATCTGTTAAAAGAACTGGATATTCCTTATCCAAAATATGGTGTTGCGGAAAGCGCCGAAGAAGCGCTGGTGGTTGCCCACGAAGTTGGTTATCCGGTATTGGTACGCCCAAGCTATGTGTTAGGCGGCCAGGGCATGAGCATTGTGATTAATGATGAAGACCTGGAAAAGGCGGTTGTTGGTTTATTAAAGAATTTGCCCGGTAACCGTGTATTGATAGATCATTTCCTTGATCGTGCGGCTGAGGCAGAATCAGACTCGATAAGCGATGGAGACGATGTGCATATCGTAGGCATCATGGAACATATTGAGCCGGCCGGTATTCATTCCGGCGATTCGTTTGCCGTATTGCCGCCGTTCGATCTGTCAGACAATGTTATCAGCCAGATAGAAGAGTACACTGTAAAAATAGCTAACGCCCTTAATGTAATAGGCTTGCTAAACATACAGTTTGCTGTTAAAAATGATAAGGTTTATGTAATTGAAGCTAATCCGCGGGCATCGCGTACGGTGCCATTCATCGCGAAAGCATATGATGTGCCTTACATTAACATAGCTGCTAAAGTAATGCTGGGTGTTAACAAATTGAAAGACTTCACCATTGAACGCAAGCTTTGGGGCTATGCTATAAAAGAGCCTGTTTTCTCATTTGATAAGTTCCCGGAAGTTAACAAAGAGCTTGGCCCCGAGATGAAATCAACCGGTGAAGCCATCCGTTTTATACCTAACCTGCAGGATCCTTATTTCAGGCATTTATATAAAGAGAAATCGATGTATTTAAGCAGGTAAGCATATCTTACCCAAAAAATATTGCGAACTTGCAATGAATGGTAAAAGCGCAATCAAAAAGAATTTTTGAGTTAGATGCCCTGCGCGGTATTGCCGCCTTATTGGTGGTGCTTTTTCATTTTACCATGGGAAGGAAAGAAAGGGAGTACGGATTCAAATTCGGGGTAACCGGGGTCGACCTGTTTTTTTTAATAAGTGGTTTTGTAATTTTACTAACACTTGAAAAGACAAGGACCTGGAAAGAATTTGTGGTCAACCGATTTTCGCGGCTTTATCCAACCTATTGGGCTTGTGTTACCATAACCACTTTAGCGCTGCTTATCCATATCGGTTTTACAGGATATCCGTTATTTAAAGTACTGCCCGATTATCTTGCTAATCTGACGATGTTTCAGTTGTACTTTAGAAGAGGGGATATAGACGGCACGTACTGGACCATGATTGTTGAAATGTTGTTTTATATTTATATGCTGCTGTTTTTTGTTTTTAAACAACTAAAGCATATTGAGCTAATTTCAATATTGTTTTTCCCCCTTATATTTATTTATAGTTCTTCATATATCCAAACACATTTTGAATTCTGGACCTTTGCCATTTCTATCCGGCTTCCTCTTATAAATCACTTCCCATTATTTGTTGCAGGAATTATATTCTATAAAATGAAATTTGACGGGCAAAATTTAAAGCGATATATATTTCTGGCCATTTGTTTTATATGCCAGTTAACTTTATTTAAGGCAGGGGGCCGAAGCCATTACTATTTAAGCATTTACCAGTATGTGCCAGTGCTTTTAGTGTATTTTTTGGTGTTTTATCTTTATATAATTAATAAATTAAGGTTCATCGTTAATAAAACAACAGTGTTTTTAGGCAATATTTCATTTAGCCTTTACCTTATACACCAGCGTATTAGTAATGAAATACTTATGCCTTTTTTTACAAAATATGTAGATTTTTGGACAGCCTGCCTGATTTCGTTGTTAATAGTGATTGTAATGGCTGCTTTAATCAATAAAATGATTGAAAAGCCCTTAATGAATTATATAAGAAAGGGTTACAGACAAGCTGAAAAAGATATTGCTTTAACGGTTATTTAAACCACATAACCGTTAAAGTGGAATATTAATTTACCTCTAATCCCTTCACTTCAAAGGTTACCTTTTGTTTGGGATTGGTTTTAACATCATGCTGCTTTTTACCGGTTACAGTATCGCCGGCAAGGTGTTGCATGTCATCGGCGATGAATTGCTTTTCTGCTATTCCTTCGGCAATTATATCTCTTCCCGCAAGGTTAATTGGAATAGTTACATCAATAATATTGAAATGTGCGGCTATAACTTTTCCGTTTCCGGCATCAATAGTAAACCAGCCGCCCTTTTGTTTGGTTACTTTTATAACCCTTCCGCTTATAGTGGTACTGATACGTGTTTTTTTACCCATAAATGCTTCAAGAGCCGATGCCTTTACCTCAGCCGATGTGGATGGCTTTTTCCCGTAAACTGTTCCGTGGGCTAGTGGAGTATGCGTTTGGTATATCGAAAAAAACGATACGCCGAGGACAAATAATAGGATTGCTGCTTTCATAATGTCTTATATAACAGTAAATTTCATGTCAGGTTTTAAATGAAATGTATTTTTTATGGGATTCTTTCGCTGCCTGGTTTTTATTTTTAATTTCATTATGGCTTTGCCGCTGTTAATATTTGTTAAAATTCTTTAATACACGCAATATTAAGGCTATAATTGCAGTTGAAATAAACAAATATTCCACAAGCTGCATTGAATAAAAATTTTACCTTCTTACCGTTTAATTGCATGAAAACCCCTCAACTGCGCACCTGTTTTTTATCGGCCTTTCTTTTATCGATCATATTATTCGCGGTAAGCTGCACAAAAGTTGATACAACAACTGTAGTAACTATACCATTGGTTGCCACACCATCAATACTTGTTAATGTAACTTCAACCACCGCTCAAAGCGGGGGTATAATTACATCAGCCGGCGGCGGAACCATATTAACGAACGGCGTTTGCTATAGCAGCACCAATAGTACACCTACTACTGCTGATAGTAAAACATCGGATGCTGTAAGCACGGCAGGTACCGCTACTACAACATTTACCAGTAATTTAACCGGTTTAACTGCCAACACCGTTTATTATGTAAGGGCCTACGCTACTAATAGTGCCGGTATAGGTTATGGAAGCGTTAAAAAATTTACCACAAGCGCCAATCTCTCTGCCGTAGTTGCGACAGTAACAACATTTGTCGGTAACGCAACGGCTGGTTTTGCAAATGGAACAGGCCAGAGCGCGTTGTTTAATAATCCAGAGGGTGTAACGGCGGATGCCCAGGGCAATATTTTTGTATGCGACTCATACAATAGCGTTATACGTGAAATTACCACTGTCGGTGTTGTTACTACATTTGCAGGTAACGGAACAAATGGTTATGCCGATGGCCCTGCTGCTACTGCAGAATTTTATGCCCCCAAAAGTGCAGCGTTTGACACACAGGGTAATTTATATGTAGCTGATTTTGGCAATAACGTGATCCGTAAAATTACGCCGGCTGGTGTTGTAAGCACCTTTGCTGGTAACGGTACAGCGGGTTACCTTGACGGGCCAAACACGCTTCATGCCCAGTTTAACGGCCCGGCCGGAATAGCTATTGATGCCCAAAACAATATATATATAGCTGAAATTAATAATAATTTGATCCGTAAAATCACAGCAGCCGGCGTTGTTAGCACAATTGCAGGTATTCCAACTGCCCCATCCGCGGGATATGTGGATAATACAGGTGCACTGGCTGCATTTAATAGTCCAAATTCGTTAGCAGTTGATGCCAGCGGAAATATTTACGTTGCCGACCAGGGAAATTCAGCTATTCGCAAGGTTACACCAGCTGGCGTAACGACAACTTTAGCCGGCAACCCGACACAGCCTACGCTGGTTAATTTACCGGCTGGTTTGACTATTGATAAGGCCGGTAACCTTTATATTGCCGATGAAAGTGGAAGAATAATGGAATTTACGACAACAAATACTTTAAACCTATTGGCTGGCAGTATAAACGTGGCCGGCTTTGTTGATGGAGCAGGCACTGCAGCACAGTTCAGTAAACCACAGGGAATAACGGTTGATGCCAGTGGCAATATTTACGTTGCCGATCAAAACAATAATTGCATTCGTAAGATTGTGATTTCGTTAGTACCGTAAGAAGACGAAAGGATAAAAATAAAAGGCGAACGGTGATGAACTGCTCGCCTTTTGTTTTAAAAACCTTTTACCTTTCGCCTTTATCCTTCACCGTATTTTCTCCAATTTCATCAGCGCATAAAACAACCCGGTGCAATGCAGGGCCTGTACTATTTTATTATCGGCAAGTAACTGTTTAACTTCGTCAGCGGTATAGGTATTGACAATCAGTTCTTCGTGCTCGTCCAACTCCTGTTCCTGTACCTTTTTACCGCCCTTTGCCAGGTAGCAAAAGGTTTTATTATTGGCAGTTGACGGATTGGCATAAGTGATACAAAGCAATTCAAAGTCATCAAATTGGTAACCGGTTTCTTCCAGTAACTCACGGCGTAAAGCATCTTCGGGTAATTCACCCGCTTCCATCACCCCACCCGGAATTTCGAGCGAAACAATCCCGGCAGCATGGCGATATTGCTGCACCATCAGTATTTTATTGTCTTTGGTTACTGCAACGGCATTTACCCAGTTCGGATATTCTAAAACATAATAATCTTCAACAATGCGCCCATCAGGCATCTCGCAACGGTCAGATCGTAATGTGGCCCACGGGCCTTTGTGAATGTAGTGCGAAGAGAGTTTTTTCCAAATCAAGTCTTTATTCATAGTTGCTATTTACAAATTGATAGATGAAATTTCTTTTATTGATATTTTCAAAGGATTGCCGGTGATGTTTTTGTTCCAGAAGGTCAAAAATAATCAGCACTTTTTGCAATGATAATAAAGTTTCAGGATTGGCATTAAATGGCTCACAATGCAGGTATAGTAATTGGCCTAAAGCATCAATCTTATCGGCGCTATAATTTTCCTCTTCAAGCCGAAGAGTAAAATCTTCGCTTGTCAATTCAAGCAATCCGGCTAAATCTGTACCGTATTCATCATGAAGAGTGGTATTGGTTAAATGAGTAAACTCATCAGTTTTGCCGGCTTCTTTCAGCCCCATTAACCGGGCCATTATCAGCGATAATTTTTCCAGCTCGTTAAGGATATAATCTTTTTTGAACATAAATTACTAATGGTTGATGATATATTTTGCAGACTTTTAATCACCGGTATTCTAATCAGCGGCATCATAAAAATCACACAAAATCAACGGTCACCAACTCCCGCTTGATCCGCCACCGCCGAAATCGCCGCCGCCAAACCCGCCGAAGCCACCACCGCCGCCACTATCTCCTCCGCTACCGCCAGAGAAACCTCCCCAGCCACCGCTGCCACGGCCAAGCATTGCGCCGCCCAAGAACCACCAGAACGGACTCGCGCCGCCACGGCCACCAATGATATGACCGCCACCTCCGCCACCGCGGCGGAATATGATAACAAGAATTATAATTACGATGAAAATAAGAACAATGAAACCACCAATACCGCCGCCATCTGCTTGCTGCTGCGGTTTCTTAGGCGATTTATATTCGCCTTTCATATATTTCATTAAATCGTTGGTGCCGGCATCCAGGCCACCGTAATAATCGTTTTGTTTAAAACGGGGTAGTATATCATTTTGGATGATTTCGTGAGTTATAGCATCGGGCACAGCGCCTTCGGCGCCATAACCTGTTTGGATGCTCACCTTGCGGTCGCCAATGGCAACCAGTACTACAATGCCGTTGTTTTTGCCTTGTGTGCCTATTCCCCAGGCGCGGCCGAGCTTTTGGCCGTAATCGTTAATATCATAATCGCCTACGGATTTTATGATTATCACCGCAATTTGTGTAGAGGTAGAATCGTCAAAGGCTACCAGCTTATTTTCAAGCTGCTGTTTATTATCTGCAGACAGGGTGTTGGTGTAATCCGTCACCAATGTGCTTGACTTTGGCGGCAATTGCTGCGAAAAAGCCATCAGGCCGGTAAGCAGCAGGGTAAAAAATATCGTGAGTTTTTTAAACATGATTTTTAGGGTTATTCGCCGTCCATAAAGGCTATATCATCGGGCAGCTCGTTGTTATCATCAGCCTGGTGAGGAAAATATTTTTGTAAATGATCGCCGGTAATTTTAATACCGGTTACAATGCCTTCAACCAGGTTGCCGAATTTAAAATGCTGCAGCATATCCTCTTTGGTGTCGTCCCAAAACCCTTCGGGAACCACTTTGTTTATGCCCGCATCGCCAATAACGGCAAACTTACGGTCTACCGTGGCTACGTAGATCAATACGCCGTTACGCAGCTTGGTTTTATGCATATCCAGCTGGTGAAAATATTTAGCAGCGCGATCAAGCACGTCTTCGCTGCATGTTTTTTCAATACAAACACGCAGTTGTCCCGAAGTATGCTTTTCGGCATCTTCAATCGCTGTGCGAATCCGCTGTTGTTCCTCTTCGTTAAATACGGGCATATTTTAGGTGTGAATTAATGAGTTAGTGAATTATTGATTTTAAGAGGTGAATTAATGAGTTTGTGATTTGCTTAACGCTGATACAGATTCACTAAATCACCAATTCACTAATTAAAAGGCAACTTTCGGTGCGCTTTGTGCATTGGCTTCTGCGGCAAAGCTGCCTTTTTCGGTAAAGCCGAAAATTTTGGCGGTAATTACAGCAGGGAACGAACGGATGGTAGTATTGTATTGCTGCACCGCATCGTTAAAATCCATACGGGCTACATTGATGCGGTTTTCGGTGCCTTCCAACTGTGACTGTAAAGTCGTAAAGTTGTCGTTTGCCCGCAGTGCAGGATAATTTTCAGAAGCTACCAGCAATCTGCCCAGCGCAGTACTTAGCTGGCCTTGTGCCGCCTGGTATTTCTGAATGGTTTCGGGATTAAGCTTGGTAGGGTCAACCTGGATAGAAGTTGCGCGTGCGCGTGCATTGGTAACATCAACCAGTGTGCTTTTTTCAAAATTGGCGGCACCCTTCACGGTGGCTACCAGGTTAGGGATCAGATCGCTGCGGCGCTGGTATTGCGATTGTACCGCACCCCATTTGGCCTTTACATTTTCTTCTTTCGATACCATACCGTTATAGCTGCATCCGCCAATTAGGCAAATGAAAACGATAACACCTAATACTATTAATAAATTTTTCATGAGATTTCTTTAGATTTTAGTACCGTCCCTTAAACCGTT
>Ga0206874_1128_pt1 | contig 19795 bp, 15 predicted proteins | sample Alteio_BWOrgCont_12_FD_152629 | JGI IMG/M metagenome (GOLD analysis project Ga0206874, IMG submission 152629) | Enriched cells from forest soil in Barre Woods Harvard Forest LTER site, Petersham, Massachusetts, United States -... | ecosystem: Environmental > Terrestrial > Soil > Temperate forest >...
TTTCAGGCAGGGCCCTGGTTACTGCACAACCAAAGTCAAATTCGTCTTATGCGTCAAATTGGTTGAGCCGGCAGTGAATGTGCCGGTCACGGTCAAATTGTAGGTTCCCGCCTGAGTTCCGCCGCCTCCGCCACTACCACCGCCCCCGCCGCATGCTGACATTGTGACTCCGACGGAGAGCAGACATAGGAAGGCTAGTCCATAGAGCAGCCGAGGACGACGTTCACGACGCCAGCCCGCCAAACTCACCAACATCGCCAGCACCAACGTTCCGGAGAGCGCCGACCAAGATCTGAACATCCTACCCGGTCCCTTGATTGGTTGCTTCAGGCCCGCCGAGGCTCCCGCGGTAATCACAGTTACGGTAGCCGTCGCCGCAGATCCGCTGAGCTTGACTGAACTCGGCGACACGGAACAGGTGGACTGGGTCGGTGCTCCAGTGCAGCTCAGCGTCACAGTCTGATCAAACCCCCCGTCGGGAGCAACCGATACCTTATAGCTGGCTGACTGGCCGGGTGAGACCGTGGCCGAGTTTTGAGATCCGGGTGCAAGCGAGAAATCCTGCCCGGTTCCGGTCAGGGACGCCGTCTGGGGATTGTTGGTTGCGTTGTCCGTGACGGTTAAGGTTCCATTCCGTGTGCCGCTCGTCGTGGGATCGAAAAAAACGCCGATGGAACAGCTCGCACCGGCGGCGAGCGTACTGCCGCAGGTGCTCAGCGGAGCAAAATCGGCGGGGGTCGCCGTCACGTTGCTGATGACAAGCGCAGTACTGGCCGGATTCGTTAAAGTGACGGACTGGGGCAAGCCCGAAGTTCCTACATATTGACTAGGAAAGGTGACGCTTGTTGGCGATAAGTAAGGTAGCGGCGGCGGAGCAACGCCGTTTCCTGCGAGACCCACGGAGGTTGGACTGCCTATTCCATTGCTAGCAACGGTGAACGACGCGGCTCGACTGCCGGCTGCCGTGGGAGTAAATGTCACGTTGATCTGACAGTGGCCGTTGACCGGAATGGTCGGAGTCAGGCCGCAAAGGCTTTTGAACGCAAAGTCGCCTGGATTTGCTCCTGCGATCATCATTGAAGAGACTATTAGAGGTGCTGAGCCGAGATTGCTTAGCATGATCGGGTAGGGTGGGCTTGTTGTGCCAAGCATTTGGCTGCCAAAGGACACCGTTGTCGAAGGGTCAAGGTTAGGCAGGGGCACTTCCTGGAGAAGGTATCCATACGAGGCTAAGACCAGATCCGGCTTCCCGTCGTTGTTGAAATCGCCAACTGCAGCGTCGGTTGACGTAGACGGCAAGGAAACTGGACTTTGAAAAGTTCCATCGCCATTCCCAGGCAGAATAAGTGTTTCCGTATTCGTATAGTCGGACGACAAAATCAGATCAAGTTTGCCGTCGGCGTTCATGTCTCCAATTGCGCCTCCGCTAAGGGAGCTGCCAACCGGATAGGGAGTCTGAGGCTGGAAGGTGCCATCCCCGTTTCCCAAGAAGACGGTGAACGTATTGGTGGATTTCCCCTGAACCGTGACTAGGTCCAGCTTGCCGTCTCCATTCAGGTCACCCGCGAGGATTCTTCCGGTACTAGCGCCCACCGAATAGGAAGCTGTCGGGGTCTGAAAAGTGCCGTCCCCGTTGCCCTGGATAAACGCGAGTTGATTGTTTGTAAGAACTCCAATTAAATCGAGTTTTCCATCTCCATTAAAGTCGCCAACTCCCCCAAAGGTGCTTAAGGTGCCGACGTTGGAAATCAAGGCATTTTGAAATGTACCGTCTCCGTTGCCCAGAAAAACGTAGACGCCACCTGTGCTCGTTTGCGGGGCTATGGCGACATCGAGTTTCCCATCGCCGTTGAAATCTGCGGCCACGACCAAGACAGAAACCCACGGAATACTAATTCCGTTTCCGTATATGGAAAATGTTCCGTCACCATTCCCCAGCATAATGTAGAGACTGCAAATCTGTTGCCCGTCACTACAGTTGGTTCCTACCAAATCGAGTTTACCGTCGCCGTTGAAGTCGCCGTCAGCAAACGCGTTTGAGGGCTGAAGGCTCTGATTAATGGGTTGGAATGCGCCCGCGCCGTTTCCTAGATAGACCTGGATGGGGCAGTCGTTCGCTCCAATGCACTCGTTTAAAGCAAAGTCGAGCTTTCCATTCCCCGTGAAGTCTGCCACGATGGCCTGCTGTGCAGCTCCCCCAGTTTCCGCGAAGAAGGTGAACTGGAGGTTCGTGGGCGCAGAAACAGGGAGGAACAGGACATTCGAAGTGCCGCCGCCGGGGCTGGGGCTCGAGACTGTGATCGACGCAGTGCTCGCAGTTGTGATGTTCGCGGCCGGCACAGTTGCAGTTAATTGCGAGCCGTTAACGAAGGTCGTGCTCAGCGGCGTCCCGTTCCAGTTGATTGTCGATGCGGAGACGAATCCCGTACCGTTCACCGTCAGCGTGAAACCCGGCCCGCCGGGTGCAACGCTCATAGGAACAAGCGGCTGATTCACGAAGGGAACAGGGTTTGTTTGCGCCAGCACTGTCGTGATGGCGAAAAGTATGAACAAGCAGACGAAGCGGGCGAACTTCATGGCTGCCCTCCGGCGCAATTGTACCCCTGCTGGCGAGATTGAACACGCAATCAGAGGAAAAGTCTCGGTCACTACCGATGGGAAGTCATTTTACAAGTTGCCGGCAGCCATCGGCGTTGAAGTCGCCTACAGCTCAGAGGATGGTTGCGCTTACTTCGGTCTGTGCTTCCATAGATAGATCAAGCCGCCCGCTATAAACACCACTCCGACAAATGTAAATCTGGTATAGAACTCGCCACGGGAGAGTCGCATCAATACTATTGTTCCCGTAATCACAGCGGAAACTGCTAACAAGAGATCAAAAACTTTCATCGTTTACGGCGCTCTTTCCGCCCTCCGTGGCTGACATGCTTCCCGGAGAACAAGCAAATCTTCCATGCTCCAAGCCGAGTTGTCACCCGCACCCATCGCTGGACTCCGCAGTGTACGATGAATTTTGATGAAGTTGTAGCCGAAATATTGAAAGCAACTGCGGCCAGGCGGTTACCCACTTCAAGAAGGGAATTTCGGATTCAAGTAAGTTAGACTTGTAGGGTTCCCTCAGTAGGATTGGGACGGCCAAACATGGCGTTTTCGGAATACACGCCAAGGAGTGTGATCGTGGGTGTCGCTCTTAAATCTAACTTGCAAAACCAGCCCGCCCCGTTGCCCTCGACGCAAGCGGAGCCAGTGGAACTTTCCGTTGTAATGCCGTGCCTAAACGAGGCCGAAACACTGGAGGCGTGCATCCGTAAAGCGCAGCGGGCGCTGCGGGAGGCAAACATAGCTGCTGAGATCGTCATCGCCGACAATGGCAGCACCGATGGCTCGGTGGAAATCGCCGAGCGCTTGGGTGCGCGCGTGGTACGAGTGGAAGCGCCTGGATATGGCAACGCCCTGATGGGAGGAATCGCGGCGGCTTCTGGTAGGTATATTGTGATGGGTGATGCTGATGATAGCTACGACTTTAGCCACGTTCCGCAGTTTGTTGACCAGTTGCGGAAGGGCGCTGACATCGTAATGGGCAACCGTTTTCGGGGTGGAATCGCACCTGGCGCCATGCCCTTTCTGCACAGATACCTGGGTAATCCGGTCTTGTCGGGAATCGGGAAGCTGCTCTTCAAAAGCCCGATTGGAGATTTTCATTGCGGACTCCGGGGATTCAGCAAGACCGCATTTTCTCGCATGGAACTGCGCACCACAGGAATGGAATTTGCCAGTGAGATGGTCGTCAAAGCCACCTTGTTGGGCTTGGCCCTAGCCGAGGTGCCCACCAGTTTGTCTCCGGACGGTCGCAGCCGACGACCTCATCTTCGTACTTGGCGCGACGGATGGAGACACCTGCGATTTTTGCTCCTTTACAGCCCACGCTGGTTGTTCCTCTACCCGGGGATCGTGCTCATGCTGATGGGATGTTTGTTGGGTTTATGGTTATTGCCTGCACCAAGGCACGTGGGAAATGTCACATTCGATGTTCACACACTGGTCTATGCCGCTGCCTTCGTGTTGATAGGCTTTCAAGCTATCGCTTTCGCGGTGTTCACCAAGTTCTTCGCGATCTCGGAAGGTCTGCTGCCTCCGGACCCGACCCTGGACAAGCTTTTTCGGTACATCACCCTCGAAGTCGGTCTTGGCGCTGGGGGGCTGCTAACGGGGGCCGGATTGATGACTTCTGCGTACGCTTTGGGCGCGTGGGGAAGCAGACATTTTGGAGCGCTTGACTATTCTCACACTATGCGCCTTGTGATACCAGCTGCGTTGTTCCTCGCATTAGGGGCTCAGACAATTTTCGCCAGCTTCTTCATGAGTGTTTTGGGTCTACGTCGACGATGAGTGTTGCGGTGGCTGGGCTAGCGTCCTTCCTACCTATTTCGATGAACCACTAAGCAATCCAGCATTAGCCTCTGGCGTGGATTGTTCTTGATTGAAGCAGTGTCAATCAGGTCCGCTGCAGTAGCGCGATGAAGTGAAGCTTTGCTCCAAATACCCAGTCCGCAGGTTTCGGGTAAAGACCGAGCTCGGTCACCAGTCGCTCGGGCCGAAGCCCGACGTGGTGCCAAGCAAAGTTCCATTGCTGCTCGGTCCAGTAGTTGTAAGGCAGCGCTACACCAAACCGCGCGTTCCCCACCCAATCCATGAAACGCAATCTTGCATTCGCTGCCAATCCTTCGCGGTAGTGGTCTTTGATGAGCACATGCCGCCTGGCTACGCGATGCGCTTCCCGCAGCAAGATGGTCGGGTCGACGGTGTGGTGCAGCACGTCCGAAAAAAGAATCACATCGAAGGATGCGTCTGCAAAAGGGAAGTGGAGGCCGTCAAACATTTCGACTGGAATGCTGGAATGAGTACGAGGAAGCACGTCAATACCCTGCACGATGATGTCCGACCGTTTTGACTGCAAGATGGCCGAAATCAGACCATCGCCACACCCAACATCCAATATACGAACTTCAGAGGGGAGCAATTCCGCGAACCAGTTAGCGAGAACCTCGACTCGGCGGTTCCACACCAGTTTGTTGTGAAGGACTCCGGCGGCGCTGGCGCTCAAGGTGTCGGATTTCGTATTCGGCGCCAATTTGACGATTTGATCCTCGCTCGCGGGTGTGCTTGATTCCATACGCGTGTGTTAAGAGTTTACAACAAGCTACGACGCCCGGTGAGCCCGATCAGACCATCGCGAACAAGTCCCTTTTTTTGCGCTGCTCCTGGGTACGATGTTTTTCTTTATTTTCGAGGAAGCATCACGCCGTTCACGTTCAGCCAAGCAAGTTTCAAATCGAAGCCTTCCCGGTACCGCCGCGCTCCTCACGATTAGAAGGCGTCACAACGCTCAAAAAGCTTGGAGGGATTCAAGGTTCGTAGGGCGCGGGCTCAGGGTGTTGTGAATCAGCATCGAGTAGCCAGAAATGGCGTCCCCGATAATAATCCATCAACTTTTTGTCCTGTTCGGAACCTAGGTCACGAGCCCAAACCAGCTTACTTCCGTCGATATCCGCGCCGTTGTAAACCCACTCGAGAGCAGTGTCGTGGGTGGGCGAGTATCGCACGAATACCACTTGCATACCCTCTTGTGCCATAAGCTCTCTCTCGACACGGGCACGCTGGACTTTGAATGGGAATGGCTCTCTCACCTCACGCCTGGCCCGAAAAACGTTATTTCCCACGGCGCCACAGAAGAGCCCACAGGTCAGGAATAGCGCCAGAAGGAGGCCCATCGAGGATTTCTTCCAGAGACGTTCGTGGCACAGCCAGATGAGGCGGAAGACCAGCGCGATCGACGTGACCGTGAGGGCGATCATGTAATGCGCAGCAGTAAAGGACTCAAGGAAGAGCGGCACCGTGCATACTAAAAGGATAAACCAGAGCTCTCTGACGGCGCCGTCGGTTCGGAATAAAAGCGAAAAGACCAGCATCAGAACCAGCGCCACGCCTAACTCCAATAACTTTAACCGCTCTTTAAGCTCGGAAGGGGCAAGCTCTTTCTCAATCTCGGTACTCCACGACTCCCTTCCCATGAAAAGGTCCCGACGTTCTTGGTACCGTGGAAGTGCCCAATCCCGATGAAACTCGCGCACCACGGGATTTGTGTCGAGAGTCGGTGTTCGCGGACGCTGAAGCCATAATATCGGTGCGTAGGCGTATTCCTGCTCGTGAAGCGCGTAAGGCAGCAGTAAAACATGTCCGGTCACGCGAAAATCGTAATAGGCTTGGAAAGCCAAAGTTCCCGCGCCGCAAGCCAGCAAGACGGCGGTGAAAGAACGCAACCCGCTCGCGTTCCAATCGCCGCCGGCCGGCAAACGGCGGCGGAGTACGTCAAGAAGTAGCAAAGCTCCCGCAGCCAAAATGAGGAATACCCCTTCGAATGGCCGCGTGAACCATAGCAGAATGATTCCCGCCGCCAGCGTCCACGCACTGACAAAGCGGCCTTCCTTCCGGATTCTGCCCATTGCTCCAAGAACTAAAGCCGCGCCGGCAGCGCCCACCGCACCTCCTCCCCAATAGGATTCAAGCCAATAATTCCCGGTACCGAAGGCGGCGGCAGTTATAAAGCCTCCTACGAGTGCCATGCCTGGAGGCATCCAGACGCGGAGCATCCAAACGACGGTGCCAACAAAAAAGGCACAGGCGAGGACAGAACCGAAAAATGGATTCCCGAAAAAGCGCTCCCCGATCGCCAAGAAAAAAGCCCACCCCGGAGGGTATTTTGACGCATAGGTAGGAATCGAGATCACATGAATTGTCTCAAAAAACCTCCATAGCGGATGCGGAGGATTGGTCAGCCTCCCGTGGCTGAACGTGTCAGCTCCCAGCAAGTAACTGAACTCGTCATGGGTTGCGGGGTAGGGGAGGTGCAACCAAGGGAGTAACGCAAGACGGACCAAGGCCGCCATAACCCCTGGCAAGAAGATGGTCCAGGGTTGCTGTGCGAACCTATCCAGCCGGTACCACCCTTCGAGCAAAGCATTCATTCAAAATCCTTTCATTTGGGTCAAACTAGCAGTCCATGAGTCGGCGAGTCAATCAACGCGCGGTAAGCGTTACGCGCAAGATCCCGAGAACGTGCCGGACCAAAAGTAAGGGTACGCTTCACTCCGCCCCGCCGAGATATAAGTATCGCCGAGGATCGCACTCAAGCGGGAAACCTCTCCCCGACGGACCTGAACCGGACACTGTCGACTTCAGCCGTTATCAAAATAATTCTGCAACTGTGCCTTGTTTGCGGGGTGTATGACGGGGGATATACAGATGAGTCTAACTTGGCAACAATCATATTTTTGGGAAATGGAAACGGAACATTTCAGGCGCCCCCTCCTACTCCAGACTTCTGGCCTTCTCACAACGTTTGGGTTGTCTGGAGACTTCAACGGAGACGGATGCCCGGATTTAGCAGTCTCCTGGGGCTACCCCGCAGTGGGGATCACGCCCCGAGACCTCGTCGGCGTTCAGATCTTGCTGCATACGACTCCGCCCGCACCTGGTGTAGCTGTTTCTCCCTCGGCGCTGACCTTTCCATCGCAGCCGGTAGGCACCAGCAGTTCTCCTCTCGGTGTGCCGTGAGCAACATCGGCAAGGGTGTTCTAACAGTCTCGGGCGTCAAGTTTAGTGGAACCAACGCCAGTGAATTCAGCCAAACCAACAACTGTGCCAGCGTTCAGGCAGGAGCGACTTGCACCATTAACGTTGCCTTTACTGCAACCGCGGGCGGCAATGCAGCAGCGAGCATGGCAATCAACGACAATGTGGTAGGCAGCCCTCGAACCGTCGCCTCGTCCGGGACCGCCGCAGCACCGACCGTACTGTCACGCCCTCAAGCCTGAGCTTTCCGTCACAGGTTATCGAAACCAGCAGCTCTCCGCTCGGCGTGACTGTGAACAACACCAGCAGCAAAGCTGTTCTGACAGTTTCGGGTGTATCGGTTACCGGAGCCGATGCCAGCGAATTCAGCCAAATCAACAACTGTAGTACTCTTCAGCCAGGCGCCGATACGATTGGCGTTGCGTTTCTGGGTATGGGAGCTTGCGGCGGAGGTGGTTCACCACCTCCACCAACGACGGCAGGAAATCCTGCGGGGACGTAGAGCGCCACAGTAACCGCCAAGTCGGGGAGCCTCAGCCACAGCACCAAACTCACGGTCACGGAGCAGAAGAAGTGAGAAACGATTCTATGAGGAGATCGCCGCCAAAATATGAATTGGTCGTCCCTTTTCGCCGACGCGGCCAACCCACGGGCCACGTCGACGCGGTCCTGAGGTCGATCTGACAGGACCTTCGTTAATCATGGTCGCGGCGGTCTGAGAACCAACTGCGGGTAGGCGGCTGCGCGACTAGCACTGCCGCCCAGACCCACGAATGCATAACTCGCAAAAATCTCTGCCTGTAGTACGCTTATTCCGACTTTAGGCTCCGCGCACTAAATCTACTTATCTCTTGTTGGCAGCGTTAGCAGCCAATGCGGCGAGCTTCATCTCCTGGTTCGCCATGATCAAATGCTGCCTGGCCTTTTCTGCGTGGCCCTGCATGTCTGAATTGTTTTGTTTCTGCGCAGCCAGGATGTATCCGTAGGCCTGGACCACCGCGCCTTGGGCCGCCGCCAGATTCGAGTGCAGATTTCCATCAATGTCTTGCACCGGCGCCTGAGCCAGAATCAAGCCGCTACAAAGCAATACTGCAACGACAATCGTGTTAATTAGCAGGTTCTTTTTTGTCATGAACGACCCTCCTAGAAGTTTTACAGAGAATTTAGGTTTACCAGTCTACACCCAGCCGTCAAAAGGCATCTTCACCAAAATAGCCAATTCATCTGAGGTGGAGCCGAGCTGCGCAGTTGGCCAGGTCGTTGGCTTCGGTGTTGAGTTCGCGGGGGACGTGCGAGATGGAAAAATCGAAGCTGCGGGCCAGCTTGCGGCAGATCCAGTTCAGCGAGTAGAGGCGCGGGCTGCGGCAAATGTATTCTCCCTTCATCTGCCGGACTACCACTTGGGAGTCGGAGTAGACGTGGAGCTTTCGGGCTTTTTGCGTCACGGCATATTGCAGCGCTTCGAGCAGGGCAACGTATTCCGCGACGTTATTATCCTGGCGTCCAATCCATTTCGCGATCCTGATAGTCTTTCCTGCTAGTCCGTCAAGGACCACTCCAATTCCCGAGGGTCCTGGATTTCCCAAGGAACCGCCGTCGACGTAGGCCACTAGATCCGACATTGTTTTCTATCCTTAAGTAAACATGCGTTACAACCCGTTCGCCGTCAAGACGCTTAATTGGTTCGAGCGAATTATCTGGCTTCTTGCTTCGGGGCTTAACCTAGGCTCTGTGCAGAAAGTTGTGGAAAAGCAGGAAGGGCGGATTAGGCCTTCCACAACCTCCGATTTTGCAATCATCTGCGCACCACCGCTTTGATTGGTTGCGCACGCAGTTTGCACCAATAAGCGGCATTGACAATTATCACGCAACTGTTTACCTTTGCCCCGTCGACGGCTGAAAGGGTTGGCTAAAAGAAACGTTAGCCAGTCCAAAGTAAGCTGAGTGATTAGTGAGCCGGGGCGACTTGGCGAACGACCAGACCCGAAAAAACCGACCACTCTGCGAGGAGTAGTTGGGGTTTGGAACTGCGAAAGCAGTGATCGCATCAAGGGCCGTGATGGTGCATACTCCACGCAGTTAGCTCCCTCGCAGGAGTTGGCGGCTAGAGCATAACCAATATCACGGCCTTTACCTTTTTCTGCTGAGTCTCCCACCGCGGTTTTTCCCTCGGATTCATGAAGGCGTAGGGATATATACTCTCGCTGATGGTGCCTCCCGTGCCCGACAAAGTCCTCGGATTCAGCGTTAATGAGGTGATGGCATACGCGGCTGTCGCCAATGTGTTGCTCGTCGTGGTGCTCACCTCCATCAACATTTATTACGCCTGGCATGCCAAACGGCAGGCGGACGCGAGCAGTGCTCAAGTGGAGACCTCAAACCAACAGAGAGAAATTGCCGCGGAAACCCTCTCGATCCTGCGGAAACAGATTGAGCAGCAGCGAACCGCAGACCGCGCAACCGTGGGGTTGCAGTTGAAGGTTGCAATCCACACGATTGAGGATTGGATCCAGCGAATCGGTTCGGTCACGTTGCCGCAACTGCCGGACGAGATCAGAATTCTGCCTGGTGACTTCAGCATCGCGACCCAACGAGCGAATGCGATCGATCCGATTGTGGGAGAGAACATGGGGGCAGCTTCGCTTTACTCCGGCGAGGCTGAAACCAACATCCGGATTTTGCGTGGCGGGAACCCGGCCAAGCCTGAAACTTGGAAAGAGATGCAGGACAAAGCCACGAACAATTTGAACATTGCAAAGTACAAGCTGAATGTGGCTCGAACCCGATGGGAGTCGACGAACGCGTAGAAGGTATTTCGCAAATTCAGGTGCGCGGAACTGACAGTTAAGTCCAGACCCCGCTCGGATTTCAGCACTAAGGTCCCGACACCCGATTCCCGGCGTTTCGGGTAACGATCCCTGCCGGCATGCCGTACACGGTAAATCCGTTCAAATCCTTGACCACCAAGGGTCGCCGGAGGATAATGGCGGACCTGAAGCTCGGTTCAGGCATGCTCGCATAGGTAGGCGATTCGGCGCGGGCAGCGATTGAATCCATAGTTCGTCCAGGTGCATGGCAAAACAGGAGTTCCTTTCCATGGGTGAAGAGATCAACAAGCGGGTTGGCGACTACCAGATTCTCAATGAGTTGGGCAGCGGCGGGATGGGCCGGGTTTACAAGGTGCGAAATGTGATTTCGGATCGCATCGAAGCCATGAAAGTTCTGCTGCCTGACCTTGCCGGTCGACAGGAATTAGCTACGCGGTTCCTGCGCGAAATTAAGCTCATGGCCAGCCTCGACCACCCTAATATCGCCCAGCTTAGAACCGCCTTCACCGCGGATAACCAGCTGGTCATGATCATGGAATACGTCGAGGGCAGCACGCTGGCTGACCGCCTGGAAAAGCATGGGCCGATTCCGGTGCCAGAGGCGGTAAATTACATCAGTGAGGTCCTGAACGCACTGAGTTACGCACACCACCAGCACATCATTCATCGCGACATCAAGCCTGCCAACATTATGGTGACGACTCAGGGAGCGGTTAAGCTCATGGATTTTGGCATAGCCCGTGCCGGGGACGGACACGGCCTAACCATGACTGGCACTACTTTGGGGTCGATCGGCTATATGTCCCCGGAGCAGGTCAAGGGAGAAGTCACGGATGCGCGCTCCGACCTTTATTCAGTGGGTGTGTCGCTCTATGAAATGGTGACGGGGCAACGGCCTTTCCGCGCGGACAGTGATTTCTCTCTCATGAACGCTCACGTCAGAGAGCTGCCGAAGCCGCCGGTCGAGCTGCAGCCCGGACTGCCGCCGGCGTTGAATGAAATCATTCTGATGGCCATTGCGAAAAACCCAGCGCAACGGTTCCAGTCAGCCCAGGCTTTCGCAAATGCCCTAAGCAGTGTCACTGCGGGTGTGGCTGCCGAGAAGGTTGCAGCAGTGAATGCTTCCGAGGCTTCCACGGCGGAGTACACAGTGTCTGCCCCGAGTGCGAGTGCTCCGGCCGCCCCTCCAAAACAAGTCATAACGCCGGTTCGCATCCCAACGCTTGCCGAGCCGGCTGCGGGTTCGGTTCCAGCGTCCGTTCTTGCCCAGTCACCGCCTAGCGGTCACCGCGGATTGTACATGGCGCTCGGCGCGTTCATTGTGTTGGCGGGATTGGTTGCCGGTGGAATCTACTTGCCGCGTCATAGCAAGACAGAAGCCCGGCAGAATGATGCTCAGCCAAGCGCTCCTCCTGCTTCACGGCCGAACGCGCCGGTTTCTAACACGCTTCCCAATACTTTGCCGGCGCAAACCGTGCCTGCGGCCACAGTTCCCACCTCCCCGACTCCCGAATCGGTGCAAACAGCTCCGACCACGACTGCTCCTGCAGCAGGAATTTCGAATGCTGCGCAGAGCAGTCCGGTTCTCTCGACGCCATCTGCCCCTCGTCCAAAGAAGATTAATTCCCAAGCGCTCGCGGTCGGGCAGCCTGCCGTACCTTTGCCAAGCGCGAATCAAGCTGCGAGCCCGGACCAAGGAGCACCCGCGATTGATCGGGATGAAGTAGAGCGTCAGATCGATCAGGTCTCCAACCGGGCAGCGGCGGTGAATGGCAGTCTGGACAGGCTACAGCAACAGCAGAGCGCTGCCGGATACGGGCTTCGCGGCGACATGGCAGCTAGACAGGCGAGCATGAACACCAACCTCTCCAGGGCAGAAAGCTCGATGCAACGAGGAGATGTAGCGGCCGCCAAGAAGCACGCCACTATGGCCGAAGGCGATGCTGAAGCGCTGGAGCACTTCCTCGGACACTGACGGCGTCACCGGATTCGGGATGGGCCGTCGTTCAGAAGGTGGTTCAGAAGAATGTAGAGCCTGCCCGGTAGCCTAAGGGTGCCCCACCCCTAGCCCAGATAAACATCGAAAGGCAAAGCATCCCGCTATTGCGTCGCTGTTTTGACGGCATCGCCGGTCTTGAAACCCGACCCGGAAACCGGCGTAGCGACTGAAGAGATGTCATCGACATCGGTAACTTTTACCACTCCCACCGTCGTACTCAAACGGCGAAGCACTTGGCCCGTCGCTGGATCCTTTATTTCCTTGGTCACGCGTTCCACGTTGAGTTGATCGCCGACCTTCACTCCAGCCTTGGCGCCTACATTAAGGATGATCTGACCACCATCGACTGCCGCGACCAATCCCTGCACTGTGACGGTACGGGTCACGAGTTTGTCTTTATCGGCGATGACTTCTGTGCTGGTCTGCTCCACGGCGGCCTTCACGGCTTCGCCGATGATGGTACTTTGGAAATCGCTGCTGCCAAAGTCAGCATTGCCTCCGCCAAATCCGTGCCAGTTGTTCCCGCCGCCCAGCAGGGATGTGCTTTCCCGCGTGGATTCCCCCTTGCCTTCGGCCACACCTAGAATCTCGGCAGTGTCGATGTCGACGAGACGTGCGGTGAGAGCCACGATCGCCTTTGATTTTTTGTGGCCAAATCCTCCGACGCCGAAGCCCGGAAAGCCGCCGCCTGAGCCGCCGACGTTCGTATTCTTGGTCTCATTGCCGAATTGAGTAATGCTGCCCACGATAATCGCATCCACGCCCAGCAACTTCCCAATTTTAGCGGCTGAGGTGGGATTAGCGCGGTCGCTATTGGAGAAGTTCTGCTCGGCAAGAATCTTGTCCAGCGCTTTCCGCTCAATCACGGAGTAGCTGCCATCCTTGACCAGGTACGTCACCAACAGGTCAGAGATGCCCTTGCCGATGTCGACGTCCTGACCAAAAATTCCGGACACTCCGGCATGCACCGTAGCGTAATCGAAGTCGAAAACAGCCACGCGTTTCTTGCGACCTTGCGCTGGTGCAGGCGCGGGCGTTTGCGCCGCCGTGGGCGCCTGCGCCGCTCCTGCGGCTTGCCTCGCGCGGGCAGCAGCGGGCACCGCATTGGCTCCCGACAGGCAAACGAAAACTAAAAGTGCAAAAACATACACTTTAAGGTTGTTCATGCGACCTCTTTTCGACAGGACTGACGCTCAGAACTTCCGCCCGAGGCTACCTCGGGATGCCGTCCTTGTCAACACAGGTTTATTCGTTCCAAAGCATAATTTTTAGGAAACACCGTCACACCGATCGCAAGAAGATCCTGCGTCGGCTGAGTTCCAGTGGTGCAAGTCTGTTCTGGATCGCCTGTCCTGCACCTTACCCAATGTGTGCCACCGCCTCCCCACCAAGAGGCCATTTACGAAATCTCTCGGGAAAAGTATTTTGGCGGCGAAGAGTTTTTCGGGTAAGAACGTTCGTCAGTCGTCAGTAAATTGAGCCGTTCACCGTTCGACGAAGACGAGCTTGCCCGTCCGAATCTTCCGACAAGGAAATCAGAATAATGACAAACAACTCTGAACATTCTTTTGTGATCGTTCGGTTCAACGAGAAGACCTACATATCCGGTGGAGTTGTGGCCGTCGTCAAAGGAGCCGCAGACGCGCAACGAACCCTCAACGATTTCGAATGGTGCCAAGCTCAGGAAGACCGCAGCTCGGGCTGGCGCTACTTTGTGGAAGAGACCGATCTGCAGCCCGGAATCGATCCCGCCAAGGCGACCAAGCTTCGCCAATTGCGGCTTGATCTGCAGGAGTCCCAGGCCAGAAGCCTGTAGCAAGAACGCCTGACTAAACTTTCGTCCAAGAAATCTAAAAAGATAGCCGGAACCAAGTGATCCCGGCTGGAGCCGCGCCCCGCTCCTGGGTTTCCAAACGGGCGTGCCGAGTGTGTCAACCGGAAGCACTCGCATTCCCGATAGTATTGCAGCGAAGCCGTCAAACGCCGTCCAGAACACGGAGTCAGCGTGAAACAGGTCTTGCAGCAGGCCCGCACTGGCGAGATTGAGGTGATGGATGTCCCCGCTCCTCAGCTACTTCCGGGGTGCGTTTTAGTACGCATGGCGGCATCGTTGGTCTCAGCTGGCACGGAACGCGCCTCCTGCGAATTTGCCCGCAAGAATCTGCTGCAGAAGGCGCAGGCCCGCCCTGATCTGGTTCGCGAAGTCATCGGCAAAGTTCGACGGGATGGAATGCTCTCGGCAATCGTTGCGGTGCGCAGCCGTCTCGATCAGCCGAACGCTCTGGGCTACAGCAGTTCTGGAACCGTGATTGAGGTTGGCGACGGCGTTACCGATCTTCATGTAGGCGATCGCGTTGCCTGCGCCGGGGCGAACCATGCGGTGCATGCGGAGTTTGGCTGCATCCCACGCTTATTGGCGGCTCGCATTGATCCCGAGTCTGCGGTCAGCTTCGAAGATGCTGCGTTTACGACTCTCGGCGCAGTCGCATTGCATGGTGTTCGCACGGCGGAAGTGAAGCTGGGAGATGTCGTCGCGGTGATTGGTCTCGGGCTGCTCGGCCAGCTGACCGTTCAGATACTAAGAGCGGCCGGTTGTCGCGTTTTAGGAATGGATCTCGCTCCCGAACGTGCCGATCTGGCCTTGCGCTTGGGCGCGGATGACGTCACCATCTCGCGCGATGGCTTGCGCGATTTATGTCTGCACCATTCGAACGGACACGGCGCCGACGCTGTTCTGATCACTGCCGAAACCCCCAGCAACGAACCAGTTGACACGGCGGGAGAAATAGCACGCGACCGCGGTGTTGTGGTTGCGGTCGGGACGGTCGGCATGGACATTCAACGCAGGCTTTATTTCGAAAAGGAGCTGGATTTTCGGGTTTCGCGCTCCTACGGTCCGGGCCGTTACGATTCAGCCTATGAGCAGAAAGGCCGCGAGTATCCCATTGGCTACGTGCGTTGGACCGAAACTCGGAACATGGAGGCATTTCTACAACTTCTCTCGCAAGGCAAACTTGATGTGAAATCGCTCATCACTCACCGCTTTCAGATTGATCGCGCGGAGGATGCCTACGATTTAATAACGGGAAGGGTGGGCCAGCCTTTCCTCGGCGTGTTAATAACCTATCCGGAACAGCGCGAAGCGAGTCGTGAAATCCAATTGGTCGGGAAGGGAAGCAGCCTAATTCTTGCCAGCGGCAAATCAATGGCAATCGGAATTCTGGGCGCGGGCAACTTTGCCATGGGCACGTTGCTCCCAGTCATCAAGCGGATTCGCGGGGCGAATATGCTGGGAGTGTGTGCTGCGAGCGGATCACACGCCCGTCACGCAGCAGAGAAATTCGGCTTCCATTACTGCACGACGGACGAACGAAGAATCCTCGACGACCCTAATGTCAACACGATCTTGATCGCAACTCGGCATCACTTGCACGGGCCCCAGGTAGTGGCCGCGCTCGAAGCTGGCAAACACATCTTCTGCGAGAAGCCGCTCTGCCTGAACGAAATCGATCTGGCGGAAATTGTTCGCAACTACGCCAACCGGTCGGCTCTCGACCCGATACTCATGGTGGGTTTCAACCGTCGATTCGCGCCCATGGCGATAAAGATGAGAGCATTTCTCAAGCAGGTCCGCGAACCACTGGCGTTGCATTACCGGATCAATGCTGGTTCCATCTCGCGCGATCACTGGGTCAACGATCCCGAACAGGGCGGCGGACGCATTCTCGGTGAAGTCTGCCATTTTGTCGACTTCCTGACCTTTCTTACCGATGCTCTGCCGGTAGAAGTACAAGCCAGCAGTGCGGACAGTGTGGAGTCCAACGGTAATGTCGACATCGCGCTGCGATTTGCGAACGGATCCCGTGGCACCATCAGCTATCTGGCGAACGGCGACCGATCCTTCTCCAAAGAGCGAGTGGAAGTGTTCGGCGGAGGCGCGGTAGCCGTTTTGGAAGATTTTCGACGTCTAGAACTCGTGCGTCATGGGCAGAAGCAAACACTTCGCTCACGATTCTGCCAGGACAAAGGGCATCGTGCTGAACTGGAAGCTTTTGCCGCTGCGGTTCTCGGAAGAGGCGAGCGTCCAATCCCGTTTTATGAAATTGTTTCGACCACGTTGGCCACTTTGCGAGCCGTCGAGTCGCTCTCCTTGGGACTGCCGGTCAACGTGGATACGTCCGCTTTTATGATTTCCAATTCGCAATCACACCGTGCCGCCTCGTAACTCGATCAAGTTGCTTGATTCTTGTGGCGTGAAGCGGCGCGACCATGTTATCGCCAGATTTATCTGCTTACATTTCAATAGTTTACAGAGATAGTTGCAAGTAATTGCAAAGGGTCGCAAAAACTATCAGTCTTGACCGGTCGAGTCGGCTCCATTACATTAGTCCAAGAGCTTTAGGGATAAGGTTCAGCAGGCCCCCACCTGATATTTGCCGATACCCGGTAGTTCCCCCCTCTGAAATTGGATCCAAAAATTCCCCCGATTAGAACCGTTAGGGAGAAAAAATGATTAATTCAACCCGAAAGTGGTGGGGCGTAGCTGCAATTGCACTCCTGTGTTTTGCACCCTCTGCTTTTGCCAATAGCACTCTAACCATGACCGGTGCGGGAAACAACGTCATGGACGGAGTGTACGTCGGTCCTTATTATGCGACCGTAAACGGCGTGGCGAATACGCCCGTCATTTGCGATGACTTCGCGGACGAATCTTACATCGGCAGTTCGTGGAATTTCACTGCCAACAACTTTTCGACTTTGGGGAACGCGTTGTGGGGCAACCAGACCGCGAATTACGACGCAGCGGCTTGGCTTACTCTCCAGATGCTCTCCTTGAACGGCAACCCGAGCAACGCCACCACGGTGGGATATCTTTCGTTTGCCATCTGGTCATTGTTCGACAAGGCCGCTCTCAGTGGCTTGACTTCGACTCAATTGGCAGGCGTGGATAGTTGGCTGGCAAAAATTCCGTCGAACTTGACGCCTAGCGAATTCGCCAACTTTGTCTTATTGACTCCGCAAGGTTGCACCAGGGGCCCAGGTTCTTGCCCGGGTCAAGAGTTCTTGATGCAGGTGCCCGAAGGCGGTTCCTCAATGATGTATTTGCTCCTGGCCGGGTTCGCATGCTTTGCAGCGATGTTGTTCCGGCGCAAACAACAACCAGCAACTGCGAGCTCCCGGTTGATTTGAGGTTCGCAGAAAAGGCCCTCCCCCTTTTCCTTCCGCCTCGCAAGACTTTCCGGTTGTGTACCCGAAGCCCGCTAATGGCTTGACGGCATTTCCTCTTTTTCCTTAACCGACGGTTCGATCATCGTCTTCGGCAGCTCTTCTAACAGTTGAAGAAAAACCCCATTGGTCCAACCGAAACCGACAACATTCGCTTGATATCCGGCACTCACAGGCGTTTCCGACGTACCCGTCACCACGTTGTACTTTTCCCGGATGGTTCCCTCGCGGCGAAAGTTTTCCGCCACGGTCGATAGAAACTCGTATGCAATTTGATCTGCGTCAGCCGTGTAACCGTAACGACGCAGCCCCTCAACCGCCAGCAATTGAAGAGGGGCCCACCCGTACGGATAGTCCCATTGCCCGCCCGTTTCATTCGGACTAGTCGCCAAACCTCCCGGCCGTTCAAAGATTTTCACGTTGCGAACCAAAGCCTGCGCCTGCCGCAGACTCGCCAGCCCCGCCCAAAGCGGATAAAACGCAGTCACGTATTCATAAGTCGATCTGGCTTCAGTGCGCAGATCATAATCAAGAAACAATCCCCGTCGCTCGTCCCAAAGATATTTATCGATCCGTTTCTTGCGCTCCTGAGATCGATGCTGCCATTCCCTGGCTTCGGCAGTCTTGCCCAGCAATTGGCTAATTTCTTCGAGATCCTTCTCCGTTTTATAAAGCAGACTATTCAAACAGACCGGAGCAAAGTGATGCGTAGCCGCCCCGTAAGCTCCGAAACGAAAAGAAATGTCGAACCCCGACTCCCGCATGCTACGGTCGCCTTTGTAATAATCGGCCGTCAACTGAACCGTACCCGCAGCATCGCAATCCGGATGCGCAGCGCCCTCGCAGACTTGCACGCTGAAATCAGATCCCGTGGCCTCCGGTGCCCCACCCTTTACGGTGACGAACGACCGACCTAGCTCAGGATGAACCATAAAATAGCCAGCAACTTTCCGATACAATCCCGCCTCATCCTGAAGGCTCTCCGCAGCCGGCCCATCGCCGAAATCGTAATAACGCGAAAGTCCGGTTGCGCCCGCCAGATGCGGCTCCCGCGTCCACATCTCATAGTCCCGCGCTGCGAATTCGTAAGCACGTTCCAGCCAGTCTTTATCCTCACGTCCCGCCGATTTCTCCGCGTCATGAATGGCCCTGATCATCGAGGTCAAAAACGGAGGCTGCGAACGCGTTAGGTAATAAGTGCGATTGGCATTCAACACGGTCCCGTAATGGTCGATCTCAAAGAAAAAGTTTTCGACCATCCCGCGCGCGAGATCGATTCTTCCATCGCGGATCAACCCCAGAATAATGAAGTAACTGTCCCATCCATACATTTCGTTGAAGCGGCCCCCGGGAACGACGTAGCTATTGGGCAGGAACAACAAACCGGACGGCGAAATTGCGCCCACGTCCGCTTGCCCAGGATGCTGAATCACAACCGGCAAATGCTGAACCCGCACCTTGCAGGCTTTTTCCATCTGCTTTACAGAATCCGGCTCCGGAAAGTTCGCCGGCAAATAGAGCAAAGCAGCGTCGGGCATCTTTGGATCCACAACGCTGTCGCAGCGCGTCATGGAACGTGTCAGCTCATCCCAGTGCGATCCGATGTATCTCACGACCGGCGCAAAGCCAGAGTTGTTTTGCTGTGCGGATACCGCAGCTGTGTGGAATTGGAAGGCGACAACCGATAGGACGACGGAAATCCAGATCGAACTCGTCCGCTGGGTTCGAGCCATAGTCGCCGCATCCGTGAAACTAAAGAAGGAAAACCGTTTTAGTTCTGACCAACCTTAGGCGCGTTCAGCCGGACCACCTCGCCAGTATCGAGCATGTATCCCGCTTCGACGACTTTAAGCTTGCCCGAGTGCACGGCATCGCGAATGATCTCGCCGTTTGCCAATAATCTTTAGTGCTCTGGTGCACGTTGTCCTTAATCGCGGATTCAACCAGTTCGTCCGGTTTCGCGTAGGTCTTTGCTTGCGAAACCGCCGGAGCGATTTTCGTCATAATCGCATCCTGATTCGCATATATAGGAAAGTGCGTTTCAGGATTCCTCCAGAATGGACGAACCGTATCATTCTCCATAACCGCCGTCAACCGCCGCCATCGAATC
>Ga0206874_1129_pt1 | contig 19783 bp, 19 predicted proteins | sample Alteio_BWOrgCont_12_FD_152629 | JGI IMG/M metagenome (GOLD analysis project Ga0206874, IMG submission 152629) | Enriched cells from forest soil in Barre Woods Harvard Forest LTER site, Petersham, Massachusetts, United States -... | ecosystem: Environmental > Terrestrial > Soil > Temperate forest >...
AAATTGTAAAAGGCTACAAGCTAAACGATGAGTATGTGATAATGGACGAGCAGGATTTTGCAGATGCTGCTCCCGAAAAAAGCCGGGTAGTGGAGATTGAAAGTTTTGTGGATATAGCGGATGTTAACCCCATGTACTACGAAACATCGTACTACACCGAACCGGATACAAAAAACAATAAAGCCTATGCGCTTTTAGTAGAGGCGCTTGTAAAATCGAAAAAGGCTGGCCTTGCGCGTTTTGTTTTGCGGAGCAAGGAGTCGCTTTGCATTATTCATCCTGTTGAAAATGTGCTGGTTATAACCCGTATCCGTTTTGCGCAGGAAATACGCAGTACCGAAGATTTAAACGTTGGCGGCAATGTTACTGTAAGTAAAAAGGAATTGGATATGGGCCTTGCGCTTATTAACCAGTATGCCGGAAAATTTGATATTTCGAAATTTAAGGATGAGTACGATGACGAGTTGTTAGCTATCATCAAGGCAAAAGCCAAAGGCAAGCGCGCAACTGTTAAAAAGCTCAAGCCACAAAAAGCCACCGGTGATGACCTGTACGAGCAGCTAATGCAAAGCTTGAATAAAAAAGGAGCCTGATGAGAGACTGTCTAAAATAAAAAATTATGTCATTGCGAATTATCAAATTCTGCGAATTCTGAAGGAGAAATGACAAAAAGGGGTGTCATGGTGAGCCTGTCGAACCACGGTGCGCAGGGCATCGCTAACTATGCATTGGCGGTAATGCCTGTCGTATAGGCCTTTGCCCACTATGGTTCGACAGGCTCACCATGACACCCTTCTCTTCTTTAAAATATGTCATGGATAGGTACGAAGCAATCGCGAACTATGCATATTCGCCATTGCCACGCTCATTCCTCGCTGCCAATGACAAGGTGGATCATTTGTAGATAGTCTCTAAGGATACAGAAAAGGGTTGGACCACTAAGCCCAACCCTCCTTATTTACGAATAATTTAATCCCCGTTTAAATAGCCGTCGGCCTTCTGATTAAACCAAGTACCAAAGCAATAACAGCTATTACCAATAATACGTGTATCAAGCTGCCTACCGCCGTAAAAAAGAATCCGATTGCCCAGCCTATGATAAGGATAACGGCAATGATGTATAATAATGAGTTCATGATTGATTGTTTTTAGTGAATGATGTATTATAAATAACCAAAGCAACCAAAATGTTTTAGGTTAGTTGAAATTCTTACCAATGCAATAACTTAATCAACCTAATTAACTCAATCAACAGCTCACTAATTTTATAGCTTCATCCATCTCTTCCTCACTTCCAGCTGTTGAGGGGTAACATCTTCAACAGAATCTACTTTATATTTAACCCGGTTATTTCTTAACAGCGTTACCGGTAATGTTAAAGGTAACCCATCCCGGTTAACGGTTAATGAAATTTTGTCGCCGGGCTTTTTGCCGTTTAAAATGGTTGTGAAATCTGTTATAGGGTTTCCGTCAATACTTACCAGCTCATCGTTAACATTAATCCCGTCAATCCAGCCGGCACTTCCTCGCAAAACCATGGATACTATCTTTTTACCGTTATTATTCGCGATGGCAATCCCTAAAGCAGGATCATTGCTTGAGGCTAATTCATCACTTATTTTATAGCCCGCGTAACCCAAATATTTGTTGTAATCAATTGGTGTAAGGCCATTAATGTATTTTTTATAGAAATCATCCAGGTTTTTACCAGCAAATTTCTCAAATGCTTCTTTGAATTCGGCATCAGTATAGCCGCGTTTTTTAAGCTTGTAATAAGTATCGTACATGTATTTCATCACATTATCCAGCGAATGCTGTCCCTTTGTATCATTAATGATTTCCAGATCGAGCAGCATAGCTACAACTGCGCCTTTTGTGTAATAGGAGATACCATCATTAACAGAGTTTTCGTTCGGCCGGTATCCTTTTATCCATGCATCAAAACTTGATTGTGAAAGAGGCTGTATTTTAGCGCCAGGCTGATTTTCTAATGCATTAATGTCGTCAGTCACCGCATTTAAATAATTATCCGGGGCTATTAAACCCGCATGGCGCAAAATAATGTTTTGATAATAAGCCGTAAACCCTTCGGCTATCCAAAGATCGGTTGTGTAGTTTTCGTTGTCATAATCAAACGGCCCTAACACAATCGGGCGAAGACGTTTAACATTCCATAAATGAAAATGCTCATGAGCAACCAGGCTTAAAAAGTTTTGATACCCTTTTTCAGTAGCATAATTATCGCGCGATGCGCCTAGGGTTGTTGAGCTTAAATGCTCAAGGCCGCCGCCGCCTCTGGCATAGTTGTGTACTATAAAAACATAGTGTTTATTAGGGTTTTCTCCATAAACAGCTGTCTCCTGTTCTACAATTTTTGCCATATCTTTTTTCAGGCGTTCTTTATCATAATTGCCGCCGCCTACCATACACACCTCATATTTTACACCAACAGCATCAAACCCGAAAATATCCTGGTTGCCCACTTCAATGGGCGAATCGAATAAGATATCGTAGTTAGGCGAGTAGCGGGTAAACGGATCGCCGTTAACCATTTCCAGGCTGGTAGATACGCTTGCCCAACCTTTGTATGGGATGATATGTACTGTTGATGGCTCGTGCAGCATTTTATCAGGATACATAAAAATACCTGTGGTTGAAAGAAAGCCATGCGAAACATCAACAAAGCTGGTACGCACAGAAATTTCAAAGCAATATACCCTGTATTTTACAGTTATGGCCGATAAGCCGGTTGTTTGAATGCGCCAGCAGTTTTTGGTGATTTTGGGCGATGCTATTTCTTTGCCATTTGCCATAGCGCTAAATCCTTCCACATTTTTGGCAAACTCCCGTATTAAGTAGGAGCCGGGGGTCCATACCGGCATTTTAAGGTCTACCGTATTTTGTTTTAAGCCTGATATATTCATTTCTATATCAGCATAATGCGCCTGCGCTTCGGGAAAAGTAACTGTATAAGAAATTTTCACAGCTTCTGCTGCATTACTTGTAGAAGTATTCATAAAAAATAACATTAAAGAAAAAATGGCGGCTAACTTAATTGTTTTCATTTGTCAGTAGTTTAATATCATGGTAAACCTGTTCAATATACTATTTTGTATACTGCATATTTTGGGATACACATGATTGTTACGTGGGCAATTTATAAATTTTTTTATTGTCATTAGCGTTCGGTACTCTCACTGTGGACATAAATATTTAATAAAAAAATAACTATATTTTTTAAATTGGTTTAAAAAGCTATTTTTGAACATAATGGCTATTTGTTTTAAAAACTGTTTGCTGATTGATGACAATTACATTGATAACTTTGTCACGCGTAAAATTTTAGAAGGCAGCAACTTTGCCGAAGAAATCACTGTTGTACGATCCGCAAATGAGGCAATAAACTCTTTGCGCGATGGGCTTTTAAAGCCAGATGTAATTTTTTTGGACGTGAGGATGCCCCTGATGAGCGGCTTTGAATTTTTAGAAGAATATGACAAGATCGACATCGATAAAACTGATATAAAAATATTTATGTTGTCATCGTCCCTTGATCCGTTGGATATGAGGAAGTCCAGCGACAATAAATATATTACCCAGTTTATTCATAAACCCCTTACTCAAAAAGCACTCGAAGAACTTTGTCCATGATTTTAGTGGCTGATAGCGGGTCGACAAAAACAGACTGGTTGCTTACACTGGAAAATGATGAAGTGCAGCAATTCAGAACGGCCGGGCTTAATCCTTACTTTTTAACAGAAAAAGAAATTGTAAAAATATTACAGGACCAGGTACCTGACCTGATAGCATTTGCTGCCGGTATAAAAGAAATATACTTTTTCGGAGCAGGATGCTCAAGTCCCGACAGGCACGAGATTGTTTCAAATGCGCTTAGCCAGCTATTCCCAAAATCATATATTAGTGTTGATAGCGATCTTTTGGGTTGCGCATATGCCACCTGCGGGCATGAAAAAGGCATTTGCTGTGTTCTGGGCACAGGCTCAAACATTTCGTTTTTTGATGGCGAAGATATTCACGATGGGCAGCATGGCCTGGGTTTTGTTTTGGGTGACGAAGGCGCGGGCACCTGGTTTGGCAAAGCATTGATCACCGATTTTTTATACGGCAATATGCCGCTTGATATAAACGTAAAGTTTAATGATGAGTTTCACCTGGATAAGGAAATAGTTATAAAAAAGGTTTACCAGGAGCCCAACGCGAACTCATATTTGGCTACGTTCAGCAAATTTATAAGCGAAATCCGGTCATCGGCATACGCTCAACAACTGCTGCGTAGAGGGCTGATAGAATTTATTGAAACAAATATTAAATCGTATCCGCAATATCATCACTACAAATGCCATTTTGTAGGCTCAATTGCTTATATATTTACAGATGAGTTAAAAGCAGTTTGTAAAGAAAACGGAATACACCTTGGCAAGATCATTCAACAACCTATACATGATTTGCTTGCGTTTATTTTGAGCAGGGACGCGGCTAATTAAAACATCAGTAAAACCTGTCCCTTTTCAACCTTGTCGCCCGGTTTTATTTTAACAGCTTTAACAACAACATCTGCTGGCGCTTTAATAATATTTTCCATTTTCATAGCCTCAAGGGTAAACAGGTTATCGCCTTTCTTAATTTCCATACCCTCATTAACAAATACCTTAAGCACCATGCCCGGCATTGGCGCTTTTATTTCACTAACCTTTGCTGCGTTTAAACTGCTTAGCCCTAATTTATCAAGCAAAATGTCAAATTGATCTTTTGCCGTAACTGTATATATATTATTGTTGACTTTAATAGATGCCGTTTTTTCTACACTATCAAAACTTACCACCTCAACGTTGTATGATTTTAAATTATTAATAATATGCCACGCTGAAGCGTTCAACCGCGATATATCCGCTGATACGTTCTCTCCGTTAATCAATAACCCATCGCCATCTTTATCGATATCATAATTATATTGGTCGTTTACTTTTACCTGGTACATTTTTGGTTAGTGATTAGAGATTAGTTAATTAGAGGTTAGTGTTAGAGATTCGTTGATTAGAGGTTAGAGATTCGTTGATTAGAGGTTAGAGATTGGTTTCTCATTGTTAGCTATTAAAAAAATCAGCGTAATCATATTAATCAATTTCAATCAGCGGTCAATACATACTGAATCATATTGGCGCCCATTTTAAGGGCCTTTATGCGGGTTTCCTGTGTATCACCGGCATAGGTGCCATAATCTTCCCAGCCATTGCCAAGATCGCACTCATAGTCAAAAAAACAGACTAAACGGCCTTTATATATCAGGCCAAAGCCTTGCGCACGTTTGCCATCATGTTCATGTACTTTGGGCAGGCCCAACGGGAAGCTATATTTTTGATGATAAATGGGATGGTTTAACGGCAGCTCAACAAAATCAAGCTCCGGGAAAACCTTTTTCATCTCCCGGCGGATAAACTCATTCAATCCGTAGTTATCGTCGATATGCAAAAAGCCGCCACCGGTTAAATATTTGCGCAAATTGCGTGCTTCCTGGTCGCTGAATATAACATTGCCATGGCCGGTCATAAAAACAAATGGGTAATTGAATAATTCGGCGCTGCCAACTTCAACCACTTCATCTTCCGGCTGAAAATTTGTTTTTAAATTATCGTTACAAAATTTTATAAGGTTGGGTAAAGCAGTTCTATCTCCATACCAATCACCGCCGCCGTTATATTTAAGCTTGGCCATTTTATAGGTAGGGGGTACGGTGAAGCTGCTTACCAGGGTAAGGAGGGTAAAGGCAGTAACTATATAAACAAGCTTCCTCATATAAATTATTATATAATCTTGTCATTGCGAGCGAAGCGTGGCAATCTCTTCGCAACGCATTAGCGCCAATGCAGGCCGAGGGGATTGCCATGTCGTTCCTCCTCGCAATGACAAAATAGTTTAAAATCCATAACTCAATCAACCACTCACTTAATCAACCCAATCCACTAACCCCTATTCAAAAAATTCACTTCAAAGCAAGCTTCCAGTGCGGCCGTTTCGGTTCGTAAGCGGCTTTCCCCTAAAGTTATGGCTTTAAAACCATTTTGCAAAGCATCATCAATTTCGTTTGGTGTAAAATCGCCTTCGGGGCCTATCAAAATTAAATAGCTTCCCTGCGGCATCAATTCTGCTCGCAAGTTGGTTTTATCGCTTTTTTCACAATGCGCAATAAACTTTTGTCCTTCAAATGGCTTTGCCAATAGCTGGTTAAAACTCATCGGCTCATTTAACACAGGATGATAGGCTTTAACAGACTGCTTGATGGCCGATGTTATGATTTTATTGAGCCGGTCCGTTTTCACTTCTTTACGCTCCGAACGTTGGCAAATAATGGGCGATATTTCATCGATACCAATTTCAGTTGCTTTTTCTAAAAACCACTCCATCCGTTCAATATTTTTTGTAGGAGCCATGGCAATATGCAAATAATGGTTCCTTTTGTTAAACGATGATATTAGTGAATTTATTTGAAGTATGGTTCTTTTAGGATGGGCATCCTGTATAATAGCGGTGTAAAATCCGCCTTTGCCATCAACAAGTTGAACCTCGCTGCCATTTTCAAGGCGCAGCACACGGATACAATGCTTGCTTTCTTCTTCGGTCAGAAAATACTGTGAGTGGGAGGGATCAATATCCGGCGTATAAAAAAGTTGCATATGGGTAGTAAAGAATCAAAGCTAAGGATCAAAAGTCAAGACAAAATAAAAACAGTCAGGAACAAGAATAATTACTTTATAGGGCGTCAAGTTGTTTCTTGATTCTTAACCTCTTGGCTCTTAATTCTAATGCTAGTGTAAATCTACAGCATCTTCCTCATTTATCAATAGTTCCAGTTTAACTGATTCAATGTTTTGGTCCGATTTTTTTAATACGGTAATATTGTACCCGTTCGATTCCTTTTGCTCGCCAACTTCAGGGATCTTACCAAAAATATCACCCAACCAGCCCGATACGGTATCAAAGTCGCCATCTTCGGGCAAATCATGAGGTAAGTGTCCGTTAACATCATATATGGGCGCCAGGGCATTTACAATAAACTCACGGTCATTCACTATTTCAACAATTGGCTTTTCCTCATCATATTCATCCTGTATCTCTCCAACCAATTCTTCAACTATATCTTCCAGCGTTACCATGCCGGCCGTGCCGCCAAATTCATCCAGCACAATAGCTATTTGTATGCGCTTTTGCTGCAGTTCGGCCATCAAATCGTTTATCTTTTTTGTTTCGGGGACAAAATAGGGTTTGCGGATAATATCCTTTAAAACAATAGGTTCATTACGGGCCAGTAAAGGTAAAATGTCTTTGGCATGTACAATGCCTATTATTTTATCAATCACATCATCATAAACCGGTATGCGCGAGTAACCTTCGGTTATTACAACTTCCAGCAATTCATCCTTTTCGGTATTGATGTCCACGCCCGATATTTTGGTACGCGGAACCATAATATTTTTAACTACACGCTCATTAAAATCAAAAACATTCTGTATCAGCTCATGCTCGTTCGAATCCAGCGCACCTGTTTCTTTTCCCTGGTCAAGCAGGTATTGCAGTTCTTCCGAACTGTGGTGCGATTCTCCCTGCACCGGGTTTATGCCGATTAATTTTAAAATTAAATTAGCAAAGCGGTTTAATACCCATATAATAGGCCTGAATACTATAAAAAATACCCTTAATGGTGCAGAAACAGCTAATGCGGTACGCATTGACCTTTGTATAGCCAGGGTTTTAGGAGCAAGCTCGCCAAATATTATACTTATAAAAGTGATAGCTATAAATGCAACTACACGGCTTAAGTTTATAACAAAGCCCGATGTTATCCCAACGCCGCATAGTTTAAACAAATAAAGAATGATATTGCTAAATACACCTTCGCCAATTATACCTAATCCAAGTGATGCAATGGTTATACCTAACTGGGTTGCTGCCAGGTAACCATCAAGGTTAGACATAATGCTGCGTGTAAGCTTTGCCACCCTGCTGCCCGATTTTGCCTTAAGCTCAATTTGCGAACCCCTAACCCTTACCATAGCAAACTCAGCAGCCACAAAAAAGCCGTTGAGCAAAACCAGGAAAAAGGTAAGAAAAAGATATAAACCGTTTATTTCAGGATCAGGGACCATAAATTAATTATTGGTACACAGGAAAAGTAGATTTATACAATTCCAAACTCTCTTTTATCACTTTATGGGCATAACGTTTCCCTAACAGGTGTTCGATAGTTACGTTTTTGCCTTCCAGTTTTTTATAATCTTTAAAAAATCTTACAATCTCTGTCATGGCATGCGGGGGCAATTCAGCAAGGTCATCGATATAGTTTACCGACATGTCATTTTTTGCTACCGCGATGATCTTGTCGTCCTGTTCACCGTTATCAACCATATGCATTACACCCACAACTTTTGCTTCGATGATAGACATTGGAAATACATCTATGCCGCAAAGCACCAAAATATCCAATGGATCATTATCATCACAATAGGTTTGTGGGATAAAGCCGTAATTGGCGGGGTACATTACTGACGAAAACAGCACACGATCAAGCTTTAGCAAGCCTGATTCTTTATCAATTTCATATTTAGCTTTCGAGCCTTTAGGTATCTCAATAATAGCATGAACAATTTCAGGAATATTTTCACCGGGCGAAACCTGGTGCCATGGATGTTGTGTACTCATTTAAAAATTTTATTTTAACTCTTTAACATTTTCGCGGGTATGCAATTTTCGTTTTAAAAAGGCATAAACAAGCGGTACTGTTGTAACAATGATCAACCCTAATACAACATATTGCAGATTGTCTTTTAGTTGGGGATATTTTCTGCCTAAGAAAAACCCTGCTAAGGTAAAGGTGGTTACCCAGGCAATGCTGCCAATAAAATTGTACAAGGTGAATTTTTTCAGATCAACTTTAACAACTCCTGCAAAGATAGGTGCAAAAGTTCTAATAATAGGGAAAAATCTCCCTAAAATCAGTGCCATACCGCCATGTTTGGTATAAAATTCTTCGGCAAGCTCTACATAATGCTTTTTAAAGAATAAAGAATTGTGTTTTTTGAACAATGCGGGCCCGGTGCGGTACCCAAACCAATACCCCGTATAATTGCCTAAAACACCTGCGGCTACGAGCGATAATACGAGCGTATAAATTGATATATCAAATTTCCCGGTTGAGCACAACAGGCCAGACATAAACAGGAGATAGTCTCCCGGCAAAAAAAAACCGAAAAACAGACCGGTTTCAGCAAATACAACAATAAGCAAAAAGTAAAACCCTAAGCTTATGATGGATTGAGCGTCCGTTAAATTTTGAAGGTGTTCCCAAAAATTATCCATTCACTATATCCGTAAAGCTACAAATATTAAATGAAATTGTAATAGATGTGTTACAGAATTAAAAAAAGTTTAGTAAAGAGGCATTTCGTAAGTAAACGGAGGAATATTGGATCACTCTGGATCATTATATCTTCTAAAGGATGATTCTGTTTGATAAGAATTCAATAAAATTGCGGCGTGCCCTGTAAGAAATACCATCATTTCAAACCCTTTCTTTTTGCCCTCTTTATCGCTTGCGAAAGAGAGGGCCGGGCAGCGTAGCGTACCCGGGGTAAGTCCACCACCAATGCATTAACGCTAATGCCGCTCGCAAATTTACTCACTGGGACTACAATACCCTGGTCCACCCTCTCTTTTGCAAGCAAAAAAGAGGGTTAAAAAAAATGTGCTATTTCCTTAGCTTAAGGATTACCACCCGTCGAGGTATTTTTTATTAGATAAAGTTTTAAATCAGGCTCGATAAAAAAGCAGGGTAAATCCCAATTAAAATAGTTGCCAGTGCCGAAAGGCCCAAAACAAGCTTATAATAAACAGGTACGGTAACTTCTAACCGTTCTGCATCGCGGAAATACATGGCAATGATAACTCTGAAATAATAGAAGATGCTGATGATGGCATTAACAACGGCAATAATAACCAGCAACAACTGGTATTGCTTCATTGCTCCAGAGAACATAAAGAATTTACCGATAAAGCCTGCTGTAAGCGGGATGCCGGCTAATGATAGCATAGCTATAGTTAAGGTAAGTGCAAGGAATGGATTCTTTTTCGATAAGCCGTTAAAGCTTTCAAAATTATCGCTACCTGATTGCTGTTGAACCAATATTAAGGCGCCAAAGGCGATTATTGAAGCAATGGAATAGGCTGTTGCATACATAAATACCGAATTGGCCGAACTTGCACCCAGGGCTACAATAGCGAAAAGTAAATAGCCTGCATGTGATATGCTGGAAAATGCCAGCATACGTTTAAAGCTTTGCTGATATAACGCAGTAATGTTGCCGATAAATAAAGTAACAATAGTTATAACTAATAACACCGGTACCCAGAAATCAGAGAGCGGTGCAAAACAGGCAGTGAACAGACGTAAAAATGCAGCAAAGCCTGCTGTTTTTACCACTGTAGACATAAAGGCGGTGATCAGGGTAGGCGAACCTTCATAAACATCCGGTGTCCAGAAATGGAACGGAGCGGCGCCAACTTTAAAACAAAGGCCAACAATAATTAATAATATACCTGTGTAAAACATCGGGTCGATGCCGTGGGGGTGTTCAACTACCCAGTTACGGATAGTTTCGAGGTTAAAAGAGCCTGAAGCGCCGTATATTAATGTAATGCCGAACAGTAAGAACCCGGTAGAGAACGCACCCATCAGGAAGTATTTTAAAGCAGCTTCGTTCGAGGCAAAGTCGTTTTTCTTAATTCCCGCAAGGATATATAAGCTAACCGACATGATCTCGATGCCTATAAACAGCATAACCAGGTTATAGAAAGATACCATAACAATGATACCCGCTAATGCAAACAGGATTATTGCATAATACTCGGCAATGTGCCTGCTTATCTTTTCAAAATATCCTTTTGAAAGAAATATGATCAGTATGGTTGATATAATAGTGATGCCCGAAAACGCAATAGAGAAATTATCAAACAGCATCATACCATGGTATATGGGTTGAGCGTTGTCGTTCCATTGGCCAATTGCAAATCCTAATGCAGCGAGCAAGCCAATAATAGCAACTGGTAATAATGCATTTTGAGCTTTATATAAGCCTAAATATAAAAGCACTATAGGTAAAATGGATATGATTATTAAGGTATTCATTTTTTTACTTGCACAATTTTATAATTTACCGAATGAACCAGGTTACTAACCGCTGCTTCGGATATATGAAGAATAGGCTGCGGGTAAATGCCAATAACTATTATTAAAGCGCATATAATGCCAAGCACTAATTTCTCTGATCCGCTGATATCTGCAAAAACGGCTGTTAATGCATTAGTTTCGCCCTGCATTACTTTTTTATACATCCGCAGCATGTACACTGCGCCAAATATCATAGTCAGGCCTGCTATTGCAACCAGCCATATATTGAATTGGAAAACGCTGTTTAATAACAGAAATTCGCCTATAAAGCCATTGGTAAGAGGAAGGGCAACAGTGCCCAGCACAATAATTAAAAAGGCTATTGCAAATTTGGGCGCTACTTTGGCAATACCACCCAACTCACTGATCTCTCTTGTATTTAAACGCCTGCTGATAATATCCCATATAAAGAATAAACCCACCACGTTAATACCGTGGCTAAGCATTTGTATCATGGCTCCCTGTACGCCTTGTGATGTCCCGGCAAATATACCGGCCGATATCAATCCAACGTGAGCTATGGACGAATAAGCTACCAGTCGCTTGCCATCCTTTTGAGTAAATGCAATAATTGAGGCGTAAACAATACCTATTACAGAAAGGATCATAGCCGTATCCTGCCATCTTGCAAAGCCCAGGGGCACAATCGGCAACAGCCAGCGTATAACTCCGTAAACACCCATTTTTAGCATGATACCTGATAACATCATGGTACCGGCTGATGGCGCTTCAGTATATGTATCAGGCTGCCAGGTATGGAACGGGAATATGGGCATTTTGATGGCAAATGCCAGGAAAAAGGCCCAGAACACCCATGCCTGGTGGTGTGCATCGAGGGTTAAAAAGTAAAAATCATGGATACTATAAGTTTTTGCAGGTGTTTGCAGGTACAGGTAGATAAGCCCCAGTAACATAAACAATGAGCCTGAAAAAGTATAGATAAAGAACTTAATAGTAATACGGATGCGATTTTCGCCACCCCAAAGGGCACAGATAAAATAAATTGGTATCAGGGCAGCTTCCCATCCCACATAAAATAAAAACCCATCTAAAGCTGTAAATACAACCAGTAAACCAGCTTGCATAAACAATATCAATGCATAAAAAGCCGGAGCATTTTTATACTGATGCTTGTAAGTGGTTAAAATGATTAATGGCACCAATACAGTGGTAAGCAGCACCATTATCATGCTTATGCCGTCAATCCCTGCATTAAAATAAATACCCAGCTTAGGTATCCAGGGTGCATCCACACCAAACTGTACAGAAGCATCGGGTATAAAGTTGACTAAAAATATAGCTGCTACAGCCAGTTCGATAACGGAAAAAGCCAAGGCTGCATGCTTTGCTGCACCGTTTTTAAATAGTAAAACAGCAAGTGCCGCAATTACCGGTAAAAAAATTAAAATACTAACCGTCATTTTATGTTGAAACGCTAATCGTTTTTTAAACTTTAAAAACCATGTACATTAATATGGAGATGATACCCACCACCATCATAAATATGTAGAACCCTACATTTCCTGTTTGTAATAAACGCAAACCTTTGCTTGCTTCAATTGAGCCTTTGCCTAAGCTGTTCACAAATCCATCGATGCCTAACTGATCAACCACCTTATAAAAGAATACAGATAAGGCATCCAGCGGCTTGCGGATTATTGCATCATAAAGTTCATCGAAATAAAACTTATGGTACGAAAGATCAACCAATGCCGGACGCTCTTCTTCATCAGAAACCGGAACGTGTGCATTTTTAACATATTTAACATAAGCATATGCTAACGCGATTAAAGCACCCAGGACAGATATGCACATCAATGTTATTTCTGTACTGCTGGATAATGGTGTTTCAATTGCCAATGCTGTTGATTTTTGGAATACCGGCGCTAAGAAATGCTCCAGCCAGTGATGGCCACCCAATGATTCGGGAACACCAATAAAGCCACCGGCTATTGATAATATAGCCAATATGATAAGCGGGATTGTCATAGTCGGAGGCGATTCATGCAGGTGATGTTCCTGCTCATGAGTGCCTCTGAACTTACCGTAAAAAGTAAGATATAACATCCGGAACATGTAGAATGAAGTAAACATGGCGGTGATAACGCCTATTACATACATCGGTGTGCTATGCATAAAGGCATGTGCCAGTATTTCGTCTTTTGAAAAGAAACCTGCAAATGGTGGAATGCCCGAAATTGCAAGCGTACCAATCAGCATGGTTATAAAAGTGATAGGTAATTTGCCTTTTAAGCCGCCCATTTTACGCATATCCTGTTCGCCGCTAACTGCGTGAATTACAGAACCTGCGCAAAGGAATAATAAAGCTTTAAAAAACGCATGCGTTAGTACGTGGAAAAATGCTCCTGTAAATGCGCCTGCACCTAAACCCAAAAACATATAGCCCAATTGGGATACAGTTGAATAAGCGAGCACTTTTTTAATATCAGTTTGTGTTAATGCAATAAGCGCACCTACAACTGCGGTTGTTAAACCAACTATAGCCACAACATGTAGTGTAACCGGAGCCAGCGTAAACAAAATGTTTGAACGTGCTATCATATAAACGCCTGCAGTTACCATGGTAGCAGCGTGTATTAACGCAGAAACAGGGGTAGGACCAGCCATTGCATCAGGCAGCCAGGTAAATAGCGGTAACTGCGCCGATTTACCTACCGCGCCTACAAATAATAATAGCGTAATGACTACGTACGGTATGTTAGCATAAGGAGCGGTACCTGCTTTTGGGAAAATATCAGCAAAAGCAGAGCTTCCAAAATAGTTAATGAGCAGGAATATACCGATGATAAAGCCTAAATCGCCAATGCGGTTCATTATAAATGCTTTTTTGGCGGCATCGGCATAATCCGGATTGGTGTACCAAAAGCCGATAAGCAGGTAGGAGCAGAGGCCCACACCTTCCCAGCCAATAAACATGATCACATAGTTGGAACCAAGCACCAGCAATAGCATAAAGAAAACAAACAGGTTGAGGTAAGCGAAAAACTTACCATAACCAGCATCAGTTTTCATGTAGCCGATGGAATATAAATGGATTAAAAAGCCAACACCTGTAATAATAAGCAACATTAATGCGCTTAACTGATCGACAAGGAATGCAAACGATACTTTAAGGCTACCTATGGAGAACCAGGTGAACAGATCGACATTGATTGGTGTGCCTGTTGATTTTACCTGCAAAAATGCGCCAACGCTTAAAACAAAGGCAACCAGTACAAAAAAGCTTCCTAAAAAGCCTATTACACTTTTATGTAAAGAATTACGGCCAACGCCGTTAATAATAAAACCGGCTAACGGTAATAAAGGAATAAGCCAGATATATTTGTCCATATGCCCCCTAACCCCCTAAAGGGGGAATTTTTAATTGTTACTTATTTATTTTTACCCATCCCACTCCCCCTTTAGGGGGCCGGGGGGTTACCACTTTAACCTGTTCAGTACATTAATATCTATCGAGTTTGTATTACGATAGATCATTACGATGATGGCTAAGCCTACTGCAACCTCGGCTGCGGCCAGCGCCATAATAAAAAATACGAAAACCTGGCCTGTAGCATCCCCGCGATAAACGGAAAAGGCAGTAAGGAGCAGGTTTACAGAATTCAGCATCAGCTCAACCGACATAAATATTACGATGGCATTGCGGCGTATCAAAACGCCAATAACACCTATCGAAAATATGATACTGCATAATAGTATGTAATGGTTAAGCGGTATGGCTTGTATGTTATGTGTTAAAGTTTCCATCAGGCAGTTTTAGGATCTTTAGTAGCTAATAAAACAGCGCCCACCATTGCCGACAGCAACAGTATGGACGATACTTCAAATGGTAATAAATATTCGTTGAATAGTATTTTACCAAGGTTTTTTACTAAACCCAGGTTAGGATCATTTAAAATTACGGGTTGCGATACTTTGAATGCTTTTAAAGCGGCAACGATGGTTACCAAAAAGCAACCGCCGCCTATAACGGCAGCAAACTTAACCAGGTTTGATTTGCGTGGCTCCGTTTCTTTATTCAGGTTGATGAGCATCAATGTATATAAGAACAGTACAAGGATTGCACCCATATAAACAATAAAGTTTACGATGGCCAAAAACTGGGCATTCATTAAAATGTAATGGATGGTGAATGTAAAAAAGGTTAGTATAAGGTAAAGTATACTATGTACAGGGTTTTTTGCCGTAATAACCAGTATTGAAAAAAATATGGACAAAAATGCGATGAAGTAAAATGTACTCATGGTTTATATTTCAAAATACCTTTACCCCCTTAAAAGAGTAGGGCAAAGGTATAAAACTTCTTTATTGATTTAAGGGAGCTTCTACTAATTTGTCTTTACCGTAAATAAAATCTTTCCTTAAATAGTCGGGCTTTACAATATCGCCGTCAAGGTAAATGGCTTCCTTAGGGCAGGCTTCTTCACACAGGCCGCAAAAAATACAACGCAGCATATTTATTTCGTAAACAGCGGCATATTTTTCTTCGCGATACAAGTGCTCTTCGCCTTTCTGGCGTTCGGCAGCTATCATGGTAATGGCTTCGGCCGGGCACGATAATGCGCATAAACCGCAGGCGGTGCAGCGCTCTTTACCGTTTTCATCGCGTTTAAGCGAGTGCATACCACGAAAGTTTTCCGAAAATTCACGTTTTTCTTCAGGATAGCTTACCGTTACCGGCTTTTTCCAAAAGTGTTTCATGGTAATTGAAAGCCCCTGCGCAATTGCAGGTAAATAAGCCCGTTCCCAAAAATTGAGCGGCTTTTGTTCAAGTACTTTTCGTTTATTACTTAATGATTCCATTTAATTAACTCCAGTCTATTTGAAAAAAGTAATAACAAGTCCGGTTATAACTATGTTGGCAATTGCCAATGGTATTAAAACTTTCCAGCCCAAATCCATTAACTGATCGTAACGGAAACGTGGAATGGTCCATCGTACCCACATAAAGAAGAAGATGAAGGCAAATATCTTTATAAATAAAGCCACTACACCCAAAATAGCCACCACGTTATCTGACAGGCCTAAATGATGCATCATCGGGAAGTTATAACCGCCAAAATATAAGGTTGCCATTACTGCCGATGATACGAACATATTGATGTATTCGGCAAAAAGGTAAAAGCCCATTTTCATGGACGAATACTCGGTATGATAACCGCCTACCAGTTCTGTTTCGCACTCGGGTAAATCAAATGGTGTACGGTTTGTTTCGGCAAAGGCGCATACGATGAACAGTAAAAAGCCTAAAGGCTGCCTGAATACATTCCAGGTAAACCATCCGTGCGACCAAAAGCCATGCTGTTGTTCAGCAATTTCTTTTAAGCTAAGCGTGCCGGTCATCATCAATAATGCGATGATAGATAAGCCCATTGAAATTTCGTAGCTGATATTTTGCGATGCTGCGCGGATAGCGCCCAACAACGAATATTTATTATTTGATGCCCAGCCGCCTATCATTACGCCATATACACCCAGCGAAACGACGCCGAATATATATAAAATGCCTACGTTGATATCGGTAACCTGCAGATCAACTACATAGGTGCCGATAGTCAGTTTCTGTCCCCAGGGAATAACCGCCGAACCTATACATGCGGTTAATATAGCCAGTGATGGCCCGGCAATAAACAAAAATGAACTGGCGTTAGTTGGGATGATCTCTTCTTTCAAAAACATTTTACCACCGTCGGCGAGTGGCTGTAATATACCCCATGGGCCGGCCCGGTTAGGGCCTATCCGCTGTTGGAAGAATGCCGCAATTTTACGTTCGGCATAGGTAGAATACATAGCGATCACCAGGCTGAGCGCAAATATGATCACTACCAGTATTAACTTAATTACTATATCTGCTAATCCCATTATAAGCGTGTGTCTCGTTCAAATTGTTCCTTATTTGCTTCCATTAAAACAGGGTTGGTTTTAACAACCGGCAATGGTATAAAATCGTAATGATTGGAGTTGATAACCGATTTGTTAGATATATGGCGCGGCCCTTCAATTACCCAATCACTGGTTTTCTTTTTGTCGAAGCGGCATTCATTACAGATAAACTCTTCTACTTCGCCGTATTTATCTTTGCGTGCAGTTACACGCAGTACTTCTTCTCCCTTATACCAAAGCGTTACTTTTCCGTTGCAATTTGGATGATTGCAATTGCGGTGTGCATCAACAGGTTTGGTGAACCAAACACGGTTTTTAAAGCGGAAAGTTTTATCAGTCAATGCGCCAACCGGGCAAACGTCAATAACGTTACCTGAAAAGTCATTGTCAACTGCTTTTTGTATGTAGGTTGATATTTCAGAATGATCGCCCCTGTTAAGAATACCGTGTTCGCGATGATCGGTGATCTGATCGGCCACAAAAACGCAGCGGTAGCATAAAATACAGCGTGTCATGTGCAGCTGAATTTTATCGCCAATGTCTATCCGCTCAAAAGTACGGCGGTCAAACTCATAACGGGTTTTAACCGCGCCATGATCAAAGGCCAGGTTTTGCAGATCGCACTCACCGGCCTGGTCGCAAATAGGGCAATCCAGTGGGTGGTTGATCAGCAATATTTCCACAATTCCTTTACGTGCCTCAATAACCTCGGGCGAGGTAATGTTTTGCACTTCCATTCCATCCATCACAGTGGTACGGCATGATGCTACCAGTTTTGGCATAGGGCGCGGATCTTTTTCTGATCCTTTGCTAACCTTAACCAAACAGGTACGGCATTTGCCGCCGCTATCTTTCAGCTTGGAATAATAGCACATAGCAGGCGGAACAACATCACCACCTATTTGCCTTGCGGCATTAAGGATGCTTGTTCCGGGTTCTACTTCTATGGCAATGCCATCTATTGTTACCTTCATTTAAAGTCAAAATTAAAAATTCAAAAGTCAAAATTTACTTTTGAAGATTGATAACTATAGAAGCTATGATCTTTGACAATTCATCCGCCTCTTTTATCAACCCGTTTATTTTATCTTTTTCTATTTTGTCTATTGTATCTCTTATTAAACAAAGCCAGTATTTTGTCTCGTTAGCGGATTTTAGGGCAATTGTATAAAAATTTCTAAACTCCTTTACCGAACTTCCGGCCTTTGATTCTACTATATTTGCTCCAATTGATGTTCCGCTTCTAAGCAGCTGATCAAAAAGTGAAAAGTGAATTCTCTCGTATTTTGCTGTTGATATAAATTGCACTAACTCTTTCGAGAACTGATAACATCTGTGTTTGATGTCAAAAGGCTTTTCATTCAACACTTTTTGTTTTGAATTTTTACTTTTTAATTTTGACTTATCCAGCCACTGTAGCGGCCACCGGCAACGAATCAGCATAATGTGCTATTCCGTAATTCCTGGTTACTGCTTCAGCGCCATTGGTTACATGCCATTCAAATTCATCCCTGAAATGGCGTATAGCCGAGGCTACAGGCCAGGCTGCTGCGTCGCCCAGCGGACAAATGGTATTTCCTTCAATTTTTTTCGATACATCAACCAACAGGTCCATGTCGCTCAATTTGCCATGGCCATGCTCCAAACGGTGCAATACTTTTTCCATCCATCCTGTACCCTCACGGCATGGCGAACATTGTCCGCAGCTTTCGTGATGATAAAAACGGGTAAAGTTCCAGGTATTACGCACAATGCACTGGTCTTCATCAAATGCAATAAATCCGCCAGATCCCATCATTGTGCCGCTAACAAAACCGCCATCGGCTAATGATTCATAGCTCATCAGGCGCGGTTCATTGTTTATGGTTTTCATAAACAGGTTAGCCGGAAGTATTGGTACTGATGAACCACCGGCTACTACAGCCTTTAAGCGTTTGCCATTGGCAATACCACCGCAATACTCGTCGGAATATAAGAACTCTTCAACCGGTAAGCCCAGGTCAATTTCGTAAACACCAGGTTTTTTTTACGTTTCCGCCAGCAGAAATTAGTTTTGTACCGGTACTACGGCCAACACCAATTTTGGTGTATTCCTCACCACCTTCGTTGATGATAGGCACTACTGCGGCTATTGATTCAACATTATTAACTACTGTAGGGCAGCCATATAAACCTGCAATTGCAGGGAAAGGTGGTTTAATACGTGGATTACCACGTTTGCCTTCTAATGATTCTAACAAAGCAGTTTCTTCACCGCAAATGTAAGCGCCACCACCTGGTTGTACGTACAGTTCCAGATCGTAACCACTGCCTAAAATATTTTTACCTAAAAAGCCTGCATTTTTTGCTTCCGCGATGGCTTTTTCTAATATCCTTATCTGCGGCATCATTTCGCCGCGTACATAGATGTATGATGTTTTTGCACCCAATGCAAAGCTGGAAACAATCATTCCCTCAATTAACAGGTGGGGAATGTAAGTCATCAAAAAACGATCCTTAAAAGTTCCGGGTTCCGATTCATCCGCATTGCAACCTGCGTTATAAGACATATTAATTATTACAGGCAGACCAAAAGATTTTATTAAGCAGCAAATGGGACGCAAATTATTATTAGAACATATTAATGTACCGGGCATCAAC
>Ga0206874_1130_pt1 | contig 19709 bp, 19 predicted proteins | sample Alteio_BWOrgCont_12_FD_152629 | JGI IMG/M metagenome (GOLD analysis project Ga0206874, IMG submission 152629) | Enriched cells from forest soil in Barre Woods Harvard Forest LTER site, Petersham, Massachusetts, United States -... | ecosystem: Environmental > Terrestrial > Soil > Temperate forest >...
GGTAAGGGCGTTGCGGGCAAGGCGGTCATCGCTGGTATTGTAGTATGAGATCAGGGCCTGTATGCGGGTATCGCCAATATATTGCAGCTGCTCATAATAAGGGCAATCGGTATAGGTTTCCCAGGCGTTGAGCCGCGCGGTGCGCCAGCCAATATCTAATATTTGTTTTATTTCGGCATTGTCTGTGTTGAATACTGCTGTGCGTTTAAAAGGATAACCGGTAAACGTTCCATACAGATCGTCAATAACCAGGGGGTCGTTTTTTGTTTGCACAATTACCCTCATATAGCGATAGGTGCGGAAATTTAACGTGGTGAAGGTTTGCCCCTGGCTGCCGTCGGATATAAGGCTGTCTATCCGGCCTATGAAATCCTTGCCGTCTACATTATTACGGTTGCTTTTGCGATGGGTGCCTTTATCGTAAAGTGTTTCGGCGTAGCCTAATGATATGCCGGCATCCTTGCCCCCACTAAAGTTTAACGTAACGTAGGCATTTGTTTCAAAAGTTTGATCAAGCAATAAATATACTTTGGTGTTGGCCGGGATAGTTACCATTGTTTTTTCTGCGGGAAAGGTTGACGGAACATTCACACCAATGGCACTGCGTAACTTGGGGATGCGCTGATAGGTCATTTCCCTTGGCGGTAATGTTGATGGAACCAAAGCCCAATCGATACCCCACGACATACCTTTAAGTGTCCCATCCATTATCCTGCCAGCGAAAGGCCATGTGCTATCGTCGTAATTCGGAGCTGTCCAATCGCCTTTAACAGCCAGGTTCATGTCAACCATTTCGCCTTTGCTGGCGGCAAAAAAGTAACCAGGTATAGGCTGGTGACCGTTATCGCGCATGCATTTCCAGGTGTTGTTGGTATTAAGTATATCCTCGGTGGGGGTATTACCTTGTATAATAAAGCCGGTACGCACGCTTATCTGTGCTTCGGGCCGATATTGCGCTTCGTTCCAAACAAGGGCCGCGATGGTGTTTTTGCCTGTAGTAAGGTAGGGTGCCAGATCGACTGTTTCGTAATTCCAGAAATAGGTGTCGCCACGGGCCGGGCCTAACGACACAAGCGTGCCGTTCACATATAATTTATAACGGTTATCAGCCGATACATGGATGATAAAAGAACTGGGCTTTGCGGCCAGATCAATGCTTTTGCGGAAATAGTAAATACCATATTCCGTACCGGGGTCCATTTGCGCGGCTATCCATTGGGAGTTCCATGGCCTTGCTTCCTGTAAGTTTGTGGGTTGCGCATCGGTTGTTTTCACCGCTAATATCATTAACATAGCGGTGCATAACGTAAAAATATATTTCATTGATCTGCTTATTGGTTTGTACTAAAAAGGGTACAGCAATATTAACAAAATAATACACTTTTTACTAATATAAATCAATTTAGCAAATATGTTACAAAGGGAGATACAGGGATTGTAAACAGGATTAAACAAAAAAAGGCCGCGGGTTATCCGCGACCTTTTTTGAATTGTTGTGTAAAAGTGCTTAAAAACCGTAAGCTACACGTAAGCCAATAAATTTAACTTTGCTGTCGTTTACATCGGTTACAAAGTTGCTGGTGCTTTCGTAACGTACGCCGGCATCGATATAATTACCACCGCCTAACTGAAACTGGTAACCAATTTGTGGTGCCCAAACAAATGCATCTGATTTATCAAAACCTACATTGCTTTTGTTTAATGCGAATGCTACACCTGCATCGCCCTGGATGTAAAAGTTACTTACCGGGAAGAATTTTAAACCGGCTTTAACAGGCAATAACTGGATGTTTGGCTGTGATACGCTTACACCATCAATAGTTTTCTTAGAGAAAAAGTTATCGTAACCTGCGTTAACAGTAACAAATAACTGGTTGCTTACTACAGGAATATCAGCCTGTACTGAACCGCCAATGCTCCAATTGTAACCATTTTTAAAATTGCCTATAGGCAGGCCTCCGTCAACACCTATGCTATAGCGAACGCCGGTTGGGGTAGTTGTAGTAGTAGATGTTGTGGTTTGTGCTTTTGCACTGAATGTGAATGCAGCAAATGCTAAGGCTAATGCTGAAATTTTTAATGAATTTTTCATGATGTTATAATATTAAATTGTTGTGTGTCTTATTAAAAGACGCAGCAAAGTAACATCACAAATCATATAAGTTTTTTCATCCGAATGTCACTATTATTCAATCGATTGATTAACAATAAGATAAAATTTATGCTAAACCGATTTTTTAGTGCTCAATGACATTATTATGACTATTTTCCTTTAAATTCAGGCTTTCTTTTTTCCATAAATGCGGCCACACCTTCCTTAATATCTTCAGTTCCAAAGCATTTTCCAAACTCCTCTATTTCCACTTCAAAGCCGTTTATGCCGGGGTTGGATGCTGCATTAACAGCCTTTATAGCCGACGCCAGCGCACGCGGCGCACGCGAAAGCATTTTGTTCATCAATTCTTCGGCTTTAGCCAACAGTTCATCCTGGCTAACTACGTGGTTAACTAAACCAAATTGATAAGCATCATCCGCAGTTATCATATCGGCAGTCATTATCATTTCCAGTGCTTTGCCTTTGCCAACTAACCGGGTAAGGCGTTGTGTGCCGCCGTAGCCGGGTATCAAGCCTAAAGTAACTTCGGGCAGGCCCATTTTCGCGTTAGTGGATGCAATGCGTATATGACAGGCCATCGCAAGTTCTAACCCACCCCCCAGAGCAAATCCGTTAACAGCGGCTATCACCGGTTTCGGGCCGTTCTCTATCATATCAAAAACCTGAGTGTGGCCTTTGCGCGCCAGGTCGCGGCCGGCATTGGCATCCAAAGCTGCAAATTCGCTTATATCGGCGCCTGCTACAAATGCCTTTTGCCCGGCACCCGTAATAATTAGCCCGCCGGTGGCGCTATCATTAAAAGCATTGGTAATAGCGGTATGCAGTTCTGCAAGGGTGGCCTTATTTAAGGCGTTCAGTTTGCTTTCGCGATTGATGATGATATACTGAATGCGCCCTTTTTGCTCAACTAATATATTTTCAAATGCCATAAAATATCAATTTAAAAATTACGGTGCTGATGTACCCAGTTAGTTATATAACTCACAATATCCTGCGTATTTGTACCAGGCGGGAATAATTCGCCAACGCCCAGTTTTTTTAGCTCGGTCATATCTTCCGAAGGGATAATGCCGCCGCCGGTAACCAGCACATCGTCCATACCCTTTTCTTTTATCAGGTTAATGATCTTGGTGAAAACTGTCATGTGCGCGCCCGAGAGGATGGAAATACCAATGGCATCAACGTCTTCCTGCAGGGCGGTGTTCACTACCATTTCGGGGGTTTGGCGCAGGCCGGTGTATATGACTTCCATACCCGCGTCGCGCAGCGAGGTGGCTATGATACGCGCGCCGCGGTCGTGCCCGTCGAGCCCAACTTTAGCAACTAATACACGAATTGGCCGGTTAAAGGTATTACTCATGGTAAAAACCGAGGTTTATTTGGTGGTAAAAGTAAGAAGAAAATGTTGGTTTTATCCCCACCCAGTATAGCGATGGGTTTTAAACCCATCGCTATGTAAAAAGCCGCCGGAAATTTTTACAAGTGATTTTCCTATCCTATTAGTTCTTTATCACCAGGCTCCCTTTTTATTCTATTTAAAACTTAGGATTATTTTTTAGAAATTGCAGGCTTAACTACCTCATAAAAATAACTATGCGCACAACCCGCCTGTTTTATGCCTTCTTTTTATTGCTGTTGGTATCATCGGCCGAAGCCCAAACCATCTTCCCTGATATTGATGTGCAGCATTATACCTTCGCTTTAACACTAAATGATGAGGACAACAGCATAAGCGGCAAGGCTACCATCGAGATAAAATTTTTGAACGATGTCGCGCATTTCAAGCTTAACCTGGTTAAAAAGAACAACACCGGCAAGGGGATGCTGGTTACCGAGATTACCGAAGGCAGCAAAAAGCTGAAGTTTAGCCAGGACGATGATGTTATAAATATAATTTCGGCAGCAAAAAAATACAGTAAACACAGTTACACCATAAGCTACTCGGGTGTACCGGCCGATGGGTTAATTATCTCACAAAATAAGTTTGGTCATCGCACATTTTTTGGCGATAACTGGCCCAATCGCGCCCACAACTGGTTGCCTTGTGCCGATTACCCGTCGGACAAGGCAAGTGTTGATTTTATAGTAACCGCGCCCGATCATTACCAGGTGGTAGCCAATGGGGCAAAAGTATTGGAAACCAGCATGCCCAACCATACCAAATTAACCCACTGGACGGAAAGCGTTGCCCTTGCCCCTAAAGTTATGGTAATAGGTGTGGCTGATTTCGCCATACAGCAATCGGGCAATGTAAATGGCGTACCGGTGTACACCTATGTTTTCCCCGAGGATAAAGAGATTGGCTTTAAAAATTATGATTATGCGCCCGATATATTGGCCTGGTATGATAAAATGTTCGGCCCTTTCGCTTTTGAAAAACTGGCTAATGTGCAATCGAAAACCATTTATGGCGGCATGGAAAACTCGAGCGCTATTTTTTATTATGAAGATTCGCCCGAGGCCGGCAAAGCTGATGAGGAGTTGATGGCGCACGAAATAGCCCACCAATGGTTTGGCGATGCAGCAGGCGAAAAAACATGGGCAAACCTGTGGCTAAGCGAGGGGTTTGCTACCTATATGACCAATTGCTACCTGGAACATAAGTACGGTACCGACACTTTAAAAAAACGCGAGGCCGCCGACAGGAGAAAAGTTATTAATTTTGAACGCAAGCGACAAACACCTGTAGTTGATACAACTGTTAAAAGCAATTTTAAGCAACTGTTGAACGCCAACAGCTACGAAAAAGGCGGTTGGGCGCTGCACATGCTGCGCCGCAAACTGGGCGACACCTTATTTTGGAAAGGCATACGTGCCTACTATGCAAAATACGACGGCCATAACGCCAACACCGCCGACCTGGAACGTGTGCTGGAACAAACCAGCGGAAAGGACCTGCACCTGTTTTTCAGGCAATGGCTATATACTGCGGGTTGCCCTGCTATAAAAGTGACCTGGAATTATAATGCAGATGAAAAAACGGTGCATATCACTTTCATTCAAAAACAAAATACGCCGTTTGATTTGCCACTGGAATATAGTATCGATGGAACTTTATATAAAATCAACATCAACCAAAGGGAAACCAATGTAAGCATACCATCGGCAGCAAAACCTGTTAACATGGTAATGGATCCGGATGTTAATTTGTTGGCAGGGTTCGAAGTGAATGCACAATAATGGCCGGGTATAATTTATTCCCATTTTATCCCATAAAATAAATTACATAACTTACGCATTGATTAAACTTTATCATTGTGTTGGTTAAAACTTTTGGCAGCGCGGTTTATGGCATCGAGGCTATAACAATTACTATTGAGGTAAATATATTGGCCGGCACTAAATTCTTTATTGTCGGCTTGGCCGATACGGCCATAAAAGAAAGCTATTTCCGTATTGAATCGGCCCTGAAAAACGGCAATTATCGCATGCCACGGCAGCAGGTGGTAGTAAACATGGCGCCTGCCGACATCAGGAAGGAAGGCTCGTCATACGATCTGCCTATCGCCATAGCTGTTTTAGCGGCATCGGGGCAAATTGAATCAGAAGAACTGGACAAGTATTTAATAATGGGTGAATTATCGCTCGATGGCGGCCTGCAGCCTATAAAGGGCGCTTTGCCTATAGCCATACAAGCGCGCAAGGATGGTTTTAAAGGTTTCATCCTGCCCAAACAAAACGCCCGCGAAGCAGCAATTGTGAACGATCTTGAAGTTTACGGCGTGGAAAGCATAAAACAGGTAGCCGATTTTTTTAATGGTGATGCCAGGCTCGACCGCGAGATAGTAAACACCCGCGAGGAATTTTACAACAGCCTTTGCAATTACGACAGCGATTTTAGCGAAGTAAAGGGCCAGGAAAATATAAAACGCGCGCTGGAAATTGCCGCCGCAGGCGGGCATAACGTCATATTGATCGGTCCGCCGGGTGCGGGTAAAACTATGTTGGCGAGACGTTTGCCTTCCATTTTGCCGCCCTTGAGTTTGTATGAATCGTTAGAAACCACCAAGATACATTCGGTAGCGGGCAAACTTGCGGCCGCCGACGCGCTGGTAACGGTAAGGCCGTTCCGGTCGCCGCACCATACAATTTCGGATGTAGCGCTTGTAGGCGGGGGAACCAACCCGCAGCCGGGCGAAATATCGCTGGCGCATAACGGCGTTTTATTTTTGGACGAACTGCCCGAATTTAAGCGCAGCGTGCTGGAAGTAATGCGGCAACCGCTGGAAGAACGCAAAGTAACCATATCTCGTGCCCGCTTCTCGGTGGATTATCCCTGCAGCCTGATGCTGGTAACCAGTATGAACCCATGTCCCTGCGGTTATTACAATCACCCGGAGAAGGAATGTACCTGCCCGCCCGGCGCGGTGCAAAAATACATGAGCAAAATATCGGGGCCACTGCTTGATCGTATCGACCTGCATGTGGAAGTTACGCCGGTGAATTTTAACGAGCTATCGAGCGACCGCCTTGCCGAAAAAAGCGAGTTGATACGCGAACGGGTTATTGCCGCGCGTGAGATACAACTGAAACGCTTCGGCGACCGCCCTGAGCTGCACGCCAACGCGCAGATGAGTCCGCAAATGGTGCGCGACATTTGCAAAATTGACAATGCTGGCCAAATGCTGCTGAAAAAAGCCATGGAAAAACTGGGCCTCAGCGCCCGCGCCTACGACCGCATACTAAAAGTTGCCCGCACCATTGCCGACCTTGCCGCCAGTGAAGAAATTAAACTGGAGCATTTGGCAGAAGCTATACATTTCAGGAGTTTGGATAGAGAGGGATGGGCGGGGTGAGTTTATTTTTCAAAAAAAAGAAATTTTCGGATCCTTTGGATAAGAAGGCTTTTACTACAGTTTATGTAATGGATGACAATTCGCCGATTACATTAGTGACTCATGAACTTGACGGTGACTGGCAATTTATGGGGGATGAGCCTATTACAGACCATATGAAAATTGGAAAAGTAGTAAGCTTAGGCGAAATAATAAAGAAAGATAAAAGCATTTTAAAAGTAGCCGATTTACCGAAAGGTTATAAGGCAACAAGAAAAGATAAAGGCCACCGTTGGGAAACATTTAAAATCGAATATAGTGATGAAGAAATAGCTGAAATGGGTTATATCTGTTCACAATGTGGTGAATTACATAAGGAGATACCGATGGCTTACGCATCGGATGCGCCTTATGAATATTTTCAAATGCCTTTGGATGAACGGACCGCAAGGTGTTCGCTAAATGAAGAAACTTGCATAATTGATAATATTGATTTTTATATACGCGGGCAACTTAATATAAGGGTTGATAATGGCGAGAGGTTTTGTTGGGGGGTGTGGGTGAAAATTACTGAAGATGATTATATAAGAATAACAGAAATGTGGGAGGAGGAGAACAGATTTTTGCTTGAAGCTATACCTGGTAAATTGGCGACATTATTGATCTGCTATGCTAATACACTCGATCTTGATGTTAAAATACAGATACAGCGAATTCCTATACGACCGGAAGTAGAGGTGGCGTATTCGAGACATCCAATTTTTTTAGAGCAGGAAAGTGGAATTGATATGACCAGGGTTACAGATTTTGCACGCCAGATTTTACATCCAATTAAATAATATTATGATACGGTAAGTATTGGTAAATGTTACTTGCCCTGCTTGATAAGTTAAGACGGAACTTTAAGCCATTTAGGATATGGCTTAATTCGTCAAATACCAGGCAAATTTCCCAACCATATAGCCGATATAACAAACCAATATTGAAATTATAATTACCCAAATAACCCTGGAATTAATGCTGTTATTAAAAGTGAGTTTTCTTAGTAAAGTCATATCCTGATTTTTTTACTTACTAATATAGTATAAAAATTTAATTTTAGCTATTCAAATTTCACCCGACGCATTACTTATGAAAAAGGCATTTATATATATTTTAACCATTCTATTACTTAATACAGTATGTTTTGCATCTCAACATAACATACCGGATGGTATGAGAAAAGAGAGTATTCTTGACGGAAGAGTAAATTTATTAGTTCCGGGTAATTTGGTGAAATTGACTCAAGACGATTTAATAACAGCATATTCCAATGAGCGCCAACGCCCGGATTATATTTTTGAAGATAAAGCCAACGGAGCAAAGATTGCTATCAATTACCATGCATCAAAAGCATCGGATAAAGACCTGCCGGAAATAAAGGCTTATTTTGAAAAACTTTATCAGAGCATGACGCACGATTTTATAAGCAGTGATTATAAATCGATCAAAGGCAAACGATTTGTTGTTATGCAATTTGAATTAAAAGACCCCAATAGCGATGGTAAAATATATAATTATGCCTTTTTTACGTCTCTTGATGGCAAACTATTGTTGACAGATTATTCTTTCCCTGCATCGCAAGCTTCAAAATGCTTAATTCAAGCAAATGCAATTATAGATTCATTTCAAAATTAATATCGGCTTGACAATTTAAGGAGCCATAATTTTAATATGTCAAAGAACAACCCGGACATGTCAGTCGCGAAATACGCCCTCTCTGGCGCAAGTATGTCGGGCAGGCAAGCGGGCAAATACTACTTGTGTCCCGCTGCTAAGTAAATGTGGATTTACACTTTGATAAACTTCGACCATTGATCAGGCTGTTTGCCCTATATTTGCATATGCGCATACCTTTTGAAGAGCTGAAAGCTGAATTTAAACGGGTTTTATCCGGACTGAATTTTTCTGAAACCAGGACCGACCAATGTGCCCAAATTTTTGCTGAAAACAGCAGAGATGGTGTTTATACACATGGGCTGAACCGTTTCCCAACCTTTGTTGAGCATGTAAAAAGCGGCATGGTAAAGCCCGACGCGGAATTAAGCAAAGAAGGCGGCCTGGGTGCAATTGAACAGTGGAACGGCAACCTTGCGCCCGGTATAATAAACGCGTTGTTTTGCATGAATCGCGCCATGGAGCTTGCCAACGAGTATGGCATAGGCTGTGTAGCCCTAAAAAACACCAACCATTGGATGCGTGGCGGCACTTACGGCTGGCAAGCCGCCGGGGCTGGCTATATCAGCATCAGTTTTACCAATACAATTGCCAATTTGCCGCCGTGGGGTGGCCTTGATCCGCGTTTGGGTAATAACCCACTGGTAATAGCCGTACCGCGCAAAGGCGGGCATGTGGTGTTGGATATGGCTATTTCGCAATATGCAATGGGTAAGTTGCAGCAATATGAAATGAACCGCGAAAAGCTTCCGCTACCTGGAGGGTATGATAACCAGGGCAATTTAAGCACCGATGCCTCGGCTATTATTGCATCAAAAAGAATGTTGCCTATTGGTTTCTGGAAAGGATCGGGCCTGTCGCTGGTGCTCGACCTTTTGGCAACGGTATTGAGCGGGGGCAATTCTACCGCCAGGATAACTGAAAGCGGAAAAGAATCAGGCGTATCGCAGGTATTTATTTGTATCAAGCCAAATGATGATGAACAAACTGCCGCATTGATAGAGGAGATCATCGCATACACCAGGAGCAGCCGGCCCGAAAATGAGAAAAGACCCATTTCCTATCCCGGCGAAAACACCTTAAGGACCAGGGAAAAAAGTATAAAAGAAGGCGTTTTTGTAGATGAGCGGATTTGGGAGGTGGTGACGGGCCTGTAAAGTGCCGGATAAGGGTAAAACGCTTAAATGTTGCTTGTGCCCCAGTGGGGATATAACCTTTTAAAAAAGTTGCTGTTATTGTATATATAAATTAGCATCACCATGAAAAAGCATATCACTCGCCTGCTTACAATATTAATAACGGGATTAACCTTAACTGCCGCCGCCCAGGACGCGCCGCATACCGATCATGTTTCCCTTTATGTAAAAGACATAGCAAAAAGCGTGGAATTTTATGAAAAGGTAATGCTGTTCAAACCCCTGGCTGATCCTTTTCATAATGAACAGCACCTTTTTTGGCTGCGTAGCGGTGAGCATACCCAACTGCACCTGATAGATGGCGCTAAAGATGTGCCGGAGCGTAATATCAACAACCATTTCGCTTACGCTGTGGCCGATCTTCAAGCCTTCATGAAACATTTGGACGAGATGCACATAAAATACGGTAACTATGGCGGTGAAAAAAAACTCCAAACCCGCCCCGATGGCGTAAAGCAAATTTATTTGCAGGACCCGGATAATTACTGGATAGAGGTGAACGACGATAAGTTTTAGTATGGTAAGCTTTATCCACCTCAAAAATAAACTACTGGAAATCAATTTATAATGCCTACATTGTAAAAAAACCGGCATAAGGTTTTTATTACCCTCCAACTTAGGCATTGCCATTTTCTGCTTCGGCAATATTTAAGCTATACAGCATCTACCATGAGTAAAGACAAAAAATCATTGCCCAACCCTGTCGGGAAAAAAGGGCCGTCGGATTACCAGGCCGGTAAAACATCATCAGCCAAAATTGAAATAGTACCTATCAAAAAGAAAAAATAATGACAAAAGAAACAATGGAACGTGAGGCCAAAATGTATGTTTATGACCTGAACAACTGCGCCCGTGAGAATGGATTTAAACCCGATGAGACCTGGGAATTCAGCCTGGCTACCGATACAGAAAAAGCTGTGCTTGAAAAAAAATACTTCCCCACCATATCGGCCAAAGTTATGCCCGAGTTTCTATCAGAACTGGTGAACCTGGTAAAATCAAAACTGCAACATGCCACCTACAATATTGAACGCGCCGGAACGCATAACGTTAAAGAAAGCGGCCTTCAATATTTAATTGCTTATAACCCCGGCAGGCTAAGGCATTAACGGGCTGTTTCGCGCCACAGCTTCCACCACGGGAGCCATGGCGCATCGTGATGCTCATAATGATAACCAAAAAAGTAGCACGAGAAAAAAGCCAGTACATGGTTTTTAGCCTGGCTGCGCGATTGGTGCCTGTTGTTGTGCTCGCCCTTATGGGGCAGGTACGTACCAAAATAAAACAACTGCACCGTACTCATTAATGATGGCGCTACCCAAAACAGCAGCAAATTTTGCTGCGGTATCCACAACTTTAAAATATTGAACAATATGGCCATCACCACTATTTGCCACAGCGATAAATAGTTGCGGATAAAGCGCACGTACCATTGGATGAAATTACCGTTGTGATAATCCGGGTCGGCAGCCGTATGCACATGGTTATGGTGCTGATGGTGCTTTATATATAGCTTCGGGTACCAGAACGAGGCATACAGCAGCGTACAAATATATCCCACCAAATTATTTAAAGTTTTATTGGGCGATACCGAACCGTGCATGGCATCGTGCGCGGTAATGAACAAGCCGGTGTACAGGTGCATTTGTAACAAAATGAACAGGTACAACAAAGGATTTGCAAAATCCACCCGCCATTGCATCAATAAAATAATGGATGCGGCCCAACAGCCTATAACAAGCAAGGCAACGAATAAGCCGGTATGGGATGGGGATTTTTGCATGAATATCTCTTTTTGTCATCCTGAACGCAGTGAAGGATCTTCTAAGATAGATAGGTAGGTGATTTGCAGGGCGTAGAAGATGCTTCGTTCCTCAGCATGACAAATATTTGGGCTTTTGGTTTTTAAAACTTCTCCAGTTCCGCTTTCACATCCTGCATCAGCCACATGGGGGTTGATGTAGCGCCGGCTATGCCTACTTTGTCACCGGGGGCAAACAGGGTTTTATCCAGCTCGCTTGCCGAAGATATAAAGAAAGTATTAGGGTTATTTTTTAAGCATACCTCATACAATACCTTCCCGTTCGATGATTTACGGCCCGACACAAAAACTATCTTATCAAACTGCTTAACAAATTTTGGCAGGTCCTTATCGCGGTTGCTTACCTGGCGGCAGATGGTATCGTTGGCTTTAAGGTCGTAGCCGCGGGCAAGCAGTTCATCCTTTACGCCATAGAATTTCTCCATGCTTTTAGTGGTCTGGCTATAAAGGGTGATGTTATGCGGTAGGTCTATATTGTCCAACTCGGCAATATCCTGGAAAACGAGGGCCTCATTATTGGTTTGCCCTTGCAGACCTATAACCTCGGCATGGCCATGCTTGCCGAATATCAGTATCTTCTCGTTCGAGTCGAACGATGATTTAATGCGGTTCTGCAATTTCAGTACAACGGGGCACGAGGCATCAATCAGCGTAATGTTATGCTCTAAAGCAAGGCGGTAAGTATCGGGAGCTTCACCGTGCGCACGGATGAGTACCTTTTCATTATACAGGTCTTGTAATTGTGCATGCTCAATAATGCGCAGGCCTTTTGCCTTCAGGCGTTCAACCTCTTCATCGTTATGCACAATATCGCCCAGGCAATACAGGTAACCGTCTTCTTCCAGTATTTCTTCGGCCATATCAATGGCGTAAACCACCCCAAAGCAAAAGCCCGAATCCTGGTCGATAGTAACCTGTAAATTATAGTTTCCCATTGCGCTACAAATTTACGGTAAAATAATACACAAATGAATACCAGAAACGCGGCCTCAAAAGTATTATTTGGCTTTGTGTACTTTGTGTGTTTCTTACCCAGTGCTCTTCGTGGTAAAACTTAACCACAAAGGGCACTAAGATATTCACAAAGGTCACAAAGAAACGGCTAAACCAAATTTTGTTTAATAAATATGGTGCAATTCTTTTTCAAGACAGCTTTTTTTTCAATAACAGGAAACATAAGTTGGATTTCCTTATAATATGCAAAGGATAATGAAGAATAAAAACTGCACCAGCAAAAATACCGGTGCTACCACGCTTTGTTTTTTAAACTTGAATAGTTCAAATATAGCAAGCATTACAGCGCTCACCAAAAACCAGCTGGCATAATTTGCAAAAGGTATAACATCCTTATTCCATCGCCAATAATTATATCGCACAGCAACCGGCTCAATAAAAGCATCGAGCAAAACCAACAACAACGCGCCCAATATTACACGGATAACCACGCTGCGCACGCGGCTCCTTTTCATTAAAATGCCGGTTGAATACACCAGTAAAAGCCAGTTAACCCCAATGATCAATGGCACTTCGTTCAGTTTTGCACCCAATACCTGGCCGTAAGTGTAGTTGCCAAACAGGTAGTTGGTATTTACACCAATGCATTCAACCAGGTAGGCCAAAACATATATAATGCCGGCAAATGCAAGCAGGCTGCCTGTGGTGGGCCTATGGCTGCCACATACTATGGCCAGCATGAACAACAGGTGCCAGGGCACCAGCATCAGGAAAAGATCGTGTGTAAATGGCAGAAAAAGGCCAATGAGCCCTACAATATGGAACACTACAACAGCAATTATAATTTTCTGCTGTTCGTCCCGTGATAATGCATGGGAATTAAGTTTCAATCCTGCGGCCCTTCCAAACCGTTGTTTTGGTTAAATATTTTTGTATGGCTAAAAAAGCTATCAATGTAAGGTTTATCATTTGCACAGGGTGCAAAAGCACATTAAGTAATGCGTTTTGATGCGAAGATAATGAGATCATGATACGGGTTAGAAAAATCAATCCACACATAAATAATATCAATTGCGGGTTTAGTGTGGTTATCACTATCATGGGGCCGCCAATTACTATTACCAGATAAATTAATAATGTAATTATACTATAATTAAATGCTGCCAGGAAATTTTTACTAAAACCGCTAACAGCCTCGGCATAACTTTTATACATACGGCAGCTGACCATACCATTTGCCAGCAAAGCTTCGCCGTTAAAACCTGCCGATTTTACCGCGCGCATTATTTCTACGTCCTCCACAACCCTGTCCTTAACCTGTTGGTGCCATTGTTGCTGGCGATAAATTTCGGCATCAAACAACATAAACTGCCCGCTTGCCGCCGCAACCGCGTTGTTTTTTATTAAATATACTAACCGCAGCGGCAGCAGGTTTAATAAAATATAATGCATAAGGGGTACTACCAGTTTTTCGCTAAAAGTATCCATTTGCTGGTTGGTAAATAAACTAAGCAGGCCCAGGCGGAACATACGCATCCGGTGTACGGCGCTATTTATTAAAAGGTCATATACCTTGTCGTCGGCATCTAAAAATAAAAAATAATCGCCGTTGGCCTGAGCGGCTAATTGGTGGCAGGCGTAATTTTTACCCAGCCAGTCGTATGGCAGCGGTTTGCCTTTTATCACTTTAAAACGATGATGCTTTGCAGCAAAATCCGAGCACACTTTAAATGTTTTATCCTCTGAATTGTCATCCAGAATGATCACTTCGTAATTCTCATAATCCTGGGCCCCGATAGAGCGGAGCAGCGTTAATATATTATCCTGCTCGTTACGTACGGGTATTAATATTGACACCAGCTGGCCACCGGGCAGTTTAATATGCGGCAGTTTGGGGTTCGACATAAAGTTGAACAGCGTTACTGTAAAGCGCAGCACTAAAAAAACAAAAGTTATATATATGGCAATGATCACTGTTCGACGTCTATTTCGGTTTGTAATTGTTTTGAAGCGTTGAAATGCTGCTGATAGGCGTTCTGCAGTTCGGTTATGCTTTTACCGGCATAAATTACGCTTTCTGTTTTTAAATAAACAGTTGCTGTGGGTTTTATGTGTTTAAAATATTGAATGAACGCGGCGGCAAACACCAGTTGAAATTTTCCCTGTGCCTGGTTTATTATCCGCTGCACACCTTTTTCGAAATGGATATGCGTAGTAAAATTGGGATAAAGCTGCCCCTGGGGGAATATCAGCACCAGGTTGTTTGGGTCGTCTAACAGCTTTGTGGCATAGTCGAGCGATAATAATATGTCTTTTGTGTTTTTATTTACTGAAAATGCGCCGGCATATCGCAAAAAGGGTTCCCTGCGCGAAGTTTCCTCCAATATCATCCCGTGAAATTTTTTATGGAACAGGCAGTCGTTAACACAAAAAAGCACCAGCGCATCCCAAAAACTATAATGATTGGCTATAAGCAGGATGGATTTGTCAGCATCAATTTCAATAGTATTAAATAAAAGCCGGTGAAACTGTTTACCAACCAGCCATTTTACATAGCGGCGAAAGAACCAGAATATGACGCGGTTATTTTTAGGGCGGATCATAACGGACTTATATTTTCCACAATAATACCCGTGGCCCCGGTATTCTCTTTCACATAACCGCGCGTTTTTTCGCAAATGGCTTTGTAGTGTATGTTATCTTCAACCAAAAAAGCTACGGTGCTTTTCAGCTCAGGTTCATTATTTATACTGAAACCTATTTGTTGGGCTACCATATCGCGGGCCTCTTTAAATTTACTATAGTTTGGCCCGAAGATAACGGGCAGGCCAAAAGCCGCCGCCTCTAATGTATTATGTATCCCCACACCAAACCCGCCGCCTATGTAGGCAATATCGGCATATTGATACAGGGACGATAGCATGCCGATGTTATCAATAATAAGCGTTTGATAATTGGTAAGCGGCAGGTGTGTGCCATCAAGCTGCGAATATCGTATGGCCGAATTATCAGGCAGTAAGCCTATCAGCGCGTTTATCTTTTCCTCACTAATTTCGTGCGGCGCGAAGATGAATTTCCAATCGGTGTAATCCAATACCAGGCCTGCCACAAGCTTTTCATCATCGGGCCAGGTACTTCCGGCAATAAATAATTTACGGTTATTTTTAAAGTTATCTACCTTCTGCAACTCTTTCGGTTGTTGTGCGTTGGCCCACACCCTGTCGAACCGGGTATCGCCGCTAACTTTTACGTTGTTTATGCCTATGGAACGCAGTAGTTGTTCTGAAGCTTCATCCTGCACAAAAAAACAGGTAACAAAGTTTAACATTTTGCGGTGCAGGCCACCATACCACTTAAAAAACACCTGATCGGGCCTGAATATGCCCGAAATAATATATAACGGCACATGGCGCTGATCTAACTCGTTAAAAAAATGATACCAGTATTCATATTTAGTAAAAATGGCCATTTCAGGCTGTATGGTGTCAATGAATTTGTGTGCATTTGCCGACGTATCAAGGGGAAGATAATACACAACATCGGCCAAAGGTGTATTTTTCCGTATTTCATACCCCGAAGGCGAAAAAAAAGTGACCACAATTTTTTTATCGGGATGTGTTTTTCTAATATACTCTAAAACAGGCCGCCCCTGTTCAAATTCGCCAAGTGAAGCAAAATGAAACCAAACACTTTTTCCATATTTTGCGTATAAAATGTTTTTTCTGCCATTTATCCAAAGTTTGGCCTTTTTATTGATAAAGGATGCGAAATAAATAGCGAAAAAATACAAACGAACGCCGATATTATATATTAATAGCATTAAATTTGATTGTTTATCTTAGTCGCCATAAAAGTAATAACATATAATTACATTATACCCTTATGAAAATAGCTGTTGTAGGAACAGGATATGTAGGCCTGGTTACCGGAACTTGCCTTGCCGAAACCGGAAATCAGGTAATTTGCGTTGATATCAATGCCGAAAAAGTAAAAATGATGAAAGAGGGGCAAATGCCCATATATGAGCCGGGCCTCGAAACTCTTTTTAACCGAAACATTCACGAACAAAGGCTTCAATTTACCACCAACCTTGCCGAAGCTATTGCTGATGCGAAAATTATCTTCCTGGCGCTGCCAACCCCTCCGGGTGGCGACGGCTCGGCCGATCTGAGTTATGTACTTGGTGCAGCCAGGGATATAGCCAAGCTGGTTACGGATTACAAGGTTATTGTAACCAAATCAACCGTACCGGTTGGCACGGCAGATAAGGTAAAAGCCGTAATGCAGGCAAATACCAGTGTAGAATGCGCGGTGGTATCAAACCCCGAGTTTTTGCGCGAAGGTGTTGCCGTGGAAGATTTTATGAAACCCGACCGTGTGGTTGTGGGTACCATGGATGAACGCGCACGCAAGCTGATGGGCGAGTTATATGCTCCATACGTTCGCCAGGGCAACCCCATAATCTTTATGGATGAACGCTCATCCGAGCTTACAAAATATGCGGCCAACTCATTCCTGGCCACCAAAATATCATTCATGAACGAAGTTGCTAACCTGTGCGAACGGGTTGGCGCCGATGTTGACATGGTAAGGCGTGGTATTGGCGCTGATGAACGCATAGGCAAACGCTTCCTGTTTTCGGGTATTGGTTACGGCGGCAGCTGTTTCCCTAAGGATGTGCAGGCGCTTGGCAAATCGGCAGAAGAAAACAACTACGACTTTAAAATACTGAATGCTGTAATGGATGTTAACACCATACAGAAAAAAGTACTGGTTGAAAAAATGCGTGCTTATTATAAGGATGGTTTAAAAGGCAAAAAGTTTGCCCTGTGGGGTTTGGCTTTTAAACCTGATACCGATGATATACGCGAAGCCCCGGCTTTATACATTATTGAAGAATTACTGAAGGATGGTGCTACCATTGTTGCATTTGACCCTGAAGGTATGCCAAATGTTAAAAAATTATTAGGCGATAAAATAAGCTACTCTGAAAATCGCTACGACGCGCTTGACGGCGCCGACGCGTTGCTTATAGTGACTGAATGGCCGGTATTCCGCACGCCGGATTTTGACTTTATGAAAGAAAAACTCAAAGCACCGGTTGTGTTTGACGGGCGTAACCTGTACGACCTGGAAAGAATGAAGGATCATGGGTTTTATTATAACAGTATAGGCAGAAAAGTAATAGGCTAATGGCAAATCGTAAAACCGTATTAATTACCGGCGCTGCCGGGTTTTTAGGCTCGCACCTGTGCGACAGATTTATAAAGGAAGAATACCGTGTTATTGGCATGGACAACCTGATAACCGGCGACCTGCGCAATATTGAGCATTTATTTAAGCTGGAAAACTTTGAGTTTTACAACCACGATGTTTCCAAATTTGTATATGTACCCGGCGAGCTGGATTATATTTTACACTTTGCATCGCCGGCCAGCCCGATAGATTATTTAAAGATCCCGATCCAGACTTTAAAAGTGGGTTCGTTAGGTACGCATAACCTGTTAGGTTTGGCGCGCGCAAAAAATGCCCGTATGCTCATAGCCTCAACGTCTGAAGTCTACGGCGACCCGAGCGTGAATCCGCAGCCCGAAGAATATTGGGGTAATGTGAACCCTGTTGGCCCGCGCGGCGTGTATGACGAGGCTAAACGCTTCCAGGAAGCAATTACTATGGCTTATCATACTTTCCACGGCCTGGAAACCCGCATTGTGCGTATATTCAATACCTATGGCCCGCGTATGCGGCTAAATGACGGGCGCGTATTACCTGCTTTTATTGGACAGGCTTTAAGAGGCGAGCCGCTAACCATGTTTGGCGATGGCTCACAAACGCGTTCATTTTGTTATGTAGATGACCTGGTTGAAGGTATATACCGCCTGCTGCACAGCGATTACGCACAGCCGGTGAACATTGGTAACCCCGATGAAATTACCATCCGCCAGTTTGGTGAAGAAATAATTAAGCTTACAGGCACCGACCAACAAATGATTAGCTTACCTTTGCCTACGGACGACCCTAAACAACGCCGCCCCGATATAACCAAGGCCAAAAGCATATTAGGCTGGGAGCCAAAAGTTTCGCGCAGCGAAGGGTTGAAAATAACTTATGATTACTTTAAATCATTACCTGAAAAAGAAATTCAGCATAAGGATTTTACTTACTACAATAAATAATGGCTAAAATATTAGTAACCGGTGGCTTAGGTTTTATAGGTTCGCACACCGTGGTTGAATTGGTAAATGCAGGCTACGAGCCTGTAATTATTGATAACCTTTCGAACTCTGATATTAAAATATTAGATCAGCTTACTAAAATTATAGGGTACAAACCAAAATTCCACAAACTCGACCTCGCTGACGAAGGAGCCGTAAAAAAACTGGCCGAAATGGAGCCTGATGTTGCGGGCATTATACATTTCGCGGCATACAAAGCCGTTGGCGAATCGGTGCACAAGCCCTTAAAATATTACCGCAACAATTTCTTCTCCATGCTTAATTTGCTCGATGCTTATTACGGTAAGTCTTTGAATTTTGTGTTCTCGTCAAGCTGCACCGTTTACGGCCAGCCCGATGTGTTACCGGTTACCGAATCGGCCCCGGTAAAGGAGGCACAGTCGCCCTATGGCAACACCAAGCAAATAGCCGAAGAGATCTTGAAGGACATGGTAGCATCGGGTACTAACTACAAGGTGGTTTCATTACGCTACTTTAACCCGGTAGGCGCTCATGAAACCGCGCTTATAGGCGAGCTGCCTATAGGTGTACCACAAAACCTGGTGCCGTTCATTACCCAAACCGCCATAGGCAAACGCGAAAAGCTAACTGTTTTTGGCGATGATTATGATACCACCGATGGTAGCTGTGTACGCGATTACATACATGTAGTTGACCTTGCCAAGGCGCACGTTGCCGCTTTAAGGTTAATGGAGCAGCCTGATTTTACCGGGTACGATGTATTTAACATTGGCACCGGGCAGGGTACAACCGTGTTGCAAATTATTCATGCTTTTGAAAATGCCACCGGCGAAAAATTAAATTACATTATTGGCCCGCGCCGCGAAGGTGATGTGGAAAAGGTTTGGGGCGATGTAACCAAATCGGCGCGTAAGCTGGGCTGGCGCGCGCAAC
>Ga0206874_1131_pt1 | contig 19663 bp, 17 predicted proteins | sample Alteio_BWOrgCont_12_FD_152629 | JGI IMG/M metagenome (GOLD analysis project Ga0206874, IMG submission 152629) | Enriched cells from forest soil in Barre Woods Harvard Forest LTER site, Petersham, Massachusetts, United States -... | ecosystem: Environmental > Terrestrial > Soil > Temperate forest >...
AGCAATTCCCATAATAGCACCGAACGGCGGCTTCCGTCTCGCATGGTGAATGATCTTTCTTGGTGAAGCATTTCTTCGGTTAATGTGTTCAGAAAATTCTGCGTCTGAGTGTCAATAATAACCAGCCATTTCTGCGCCTCATCAAGCGATGTGATATTTCCGCCATCGAGCGCTTCTTCGAGAGATTCAATTTTCACGCCGTCGCCGCGTTCCTCTTTTGAATGCCATTGAAACCATTCGTATTCGGTATTCAACAAATGGGAAAGCGTTTGCATAACCGAGCCGTTGCCGCTGCAACCGGGCTCTGCGAGCTGCGCGGGTGTTAACTTTTCCAATGCTTTCACGAGCCGGTTGTTTGCCCATGCATTATAGAGGTAGTATCGTTTAATAAGACTGAGCGTCATAGATTCGTTGATGTTTCATGTAAACGCATCGCACATGTGCCGAAATGGAATCCTTAGAATGGACGTGAGAATCTCAGAAGCAGCGCTGCTTTCCCAATATCGTTGCGCCATACTGCGCCAATGCGGAATCCGCCGTTTGATGTTCCATAACAAATACCGAGATCGGTTTTCATATTCGGGATTGCGACGCCATTCCAGCCGTCTGTGATTGCGTTTGTCGCCGTGTACGTGTATGCATACCCTGCATCGGCAAGAAGAAATATCATCGAACGATCAAGCGCCCAATCGAATGCGCCTGAGCCAAATCCCCATTCTAAGTTTAGGAGCACTGCGCGGTTGCCCATGAACTCCTTATAGTCGTATGCAGGCAGTGTGCTAATTCCACCAACGTAAAACGAATCTTGCGCCGGAATGTTCCCCGTTGCGCCCGCAAGACGGGCGCGAAGGTTGATTTCCATCCAACTTGTAACGGGTTGATAACGCCTAAGGTCGAAAATATACCGTCCGTATTTATCGTTCGTCGTGCCGTATTCCGCCTGAAGAAGAAATTTCCATCCTCGGTTACGTTCATCGGGCTTTGAATCATAATACGACGTGAATACAGCGGCATTCATCACATCCTGATTGACGCCGGGATTTTGACGAAATACTCTATTCCCTCCGAAAAATGTAAACAGGTCGTGTTCGATAAGCGATTGATCATGCTCGCTGAATCGGTACTGCGCCGATAATTGCTCATTGCCGAGATATAATGTTCCACTGGAACTGTAACCCAAACGCTTGAAATAATCCTGATAATCTTCGCGAGCGATGAGTGACGTTGCCGTATTTTCACCGGTGTTCACTAACCAGGCATCGCGGGTATCGGTGCGGATGTGCCCTTCGGCGCCAAGTTCAAAGGCAAACGGCTTCTGCTGATTATAACTTCTGTCCCCAAAATACCATAAATGCGAAAGACCCAATTCAATCGTCCAAAAATGCGAAGCGAATGCATATCCAAACCCGCCTGTTGTGCGCCATGCGCGTTCGGGATATTGATTGTTTCGCGAATTTGCGTTCGTATCCTTTGAATAAACAGGGAAATTTTGCGGGGTTGAACTTCCCAATCCGAGAAACAGCCCGTCAACGCGGTTGTATCGGAAGTCAGAAAAGGGCTGCCATTCGTCATACTGCTGTGGAGATTTTCCATAAAACTCATTGTAATGATATTTTCTCCAATGATGGTGCGACGTATCGGCAGGAGCGGGATTCGCATTCTGCTCCACCGTGTCGTTCGATTCATACTTCTCGGCGGAGTCTTCCGCAGTTTTAATCCCAAGTTCATGAAGGGTATTGATAACCGTCCGGCGAACGTTGAACTCGAACTTGATGCTGTCCGCGATCCGTGTGCTGTCATTTGATTTGACGGAGTCCAATGGCGTGAACATGCGTGGTTCAAATGAATATGCGCAGGAGGTTGAGGAAAGTATGGCTGCACAAATAATGAAAAGAGGTAGAACCCAAAATTTCATTGGACGATTTTTGAATGATATATGGATGGATATGTTTATGGCTCGCGTGACCGCCGCGCGGTGAAAAATGAACTGAGTAGTTCCGCGCACGCTCCGTCGAGAACGCCGGGGATGACGTTGACGCGGTGATTCAGGCGGCGGTCGGATGTAATATTGAAGAGAGTGCCGCAGGCGCCGGCTTTTGCGTCGTACGCGCCAAACACAAGCGTCGGAATGCGTGCCATCACGATTGCACCGGCGCACATTGGGCACGGTTCCAGAGTCACGTACATTGTGCATTCCTCTAATCTTCGGGAACCGAGTGTTCCTGCGGCGGCGGTAATTGCAAGCATCTCCGCGTGTGCTGTCGGGTCCTGCAGCCGTTCGATTTGGTTGTAGCCCTTTCCGATAACGGCATTGTCGCGCACAATAATTGCGCCGACGGGAACTTCCTTTTGTTCGTATGCCGCCTGTGCTTCACGCAACGCAAGCTGCATATACTTCTCATGGCTCGGGAACGGCATATATTCCCCTTACAGACAAGGAAAAATATCTGTAAACCGAAGAAGCCGCCCCGCGATTGGGGCGGCGAAAGATTTACACAATAGTAATGTAGCCTTTATGCGGTCGGAGTAGAGGAGCTATCTTTGCGCGCGGTTTTAATATTTTGCACTTCATGACGGATATCCTGTGCCTTTTGGCGCAATGCCATCATGTGCTTCCGCACGCGCGTTCCTGCCGACATGTTTTCTTTATCGAAGAATTTTTCAAAATCCTTCTCAAATTCTGTTAGCATTGCGCGGAGTTCTTCAATTCTGCTGTTCATGCGTCATTTCCTATATATTAATGTGAGAATGTTTTGCGCACCATGCGCATTTGAGTTTGGTATAGATGAAAAATGTTTTTTAATTGCATTTTACAATCGAACTGTCAAATACGATGGCTTGCAAATATACCTGAATAATAAAAGTTGAAGCTTCACGATCATCATTTTGGAAGCCTTTTGCGAAGGCTTTCCATGCGGATTGAGTCCGTACGATTACGTCTCTGAGAAATTATCATGCAAATTAGAACATTTTTTGCGGGAAATCCAAAAAAATCGGGAAATATTTTGTGGGCGGATGTATCCATACAAGAATATAATATAGCTGTCGTAAAAGTTGTATACGCCCGCTTAATTATCGTTGATCCCGCCTTTTTCAGGCTTGAGATTGATTTATCTGATTGCAATATCTGGGTTGGAGATGCGTCTTCAATAAAAATTTAGCAAAAAATTAGCATAATGGCGTGCCACATTACATTGTAATTTTGCGACATTGTTTCGATATAAGGAACTATGTACGATTTTAAGAGTATAAATTTTTTTGTTGTGTGCGTCCATAGAAATTCTTATTATAGTAACAATTATCAGTCTAATTATTCCAATTTGAAATATATTTTCATGCTTTCAAAACTAAAACGGACACTCGCACCTCTCGTCATTCTCATTTCTACAGCCGCTTTTGCACAGCAATCACAACAAGCCATGACTCTCGATCAGTGCATTGCAACTGGTCTGCAAAGAAATTACGCGCTCCGAAGCGCCGCAGCGAGCGTTTATTCCGCCGAGGGCAGTAAACTCGGAGCGTTCGGGCAATTCCTTCCGAACGTTTCGCTAAGTGCGGGCTACAGCCATAATTTGAACGGGCATGAGTCGTTTTTTACAACTCCGCAAGGGCTTGCCGAAGCAACATATTCATATTCCGCTAGTGGTTCCGTAACCGAAACGCTTTTCAATGGCTTTTCAAATACGGCAGGATACAATGAATCGGTGGAATCGTACGATGCAGCGGAATTCAATTATGAACGTATCCGCCAAACAACTGTGTATCAAATTGTACAAGATTATGTTGCCGTTGAAGACGCAGAACAATTGATGAAGGCGCAGGAGCAAAATCTCGCGGTGGGTAAGGATCAATTGGATCAAGTGCAGGCGCAATACAAGGTGGGAACCGTTCCTTTTGCAAGCGTGCTTACACAACAAACGCAGACGCAAAATGACGAAGTAACGTATATTCAATCGAAGAATACGTGGAATACGAACAGAAATAATTTGGTTGCATTTATCGGGCTTGACCCGGTGAGTGAATATATGTTTGATACCACGTCGCTCCCGACAAATATTACCGATCTCGATCAACAGGTTTTCCGGCAAAAAATTGGCGACATAAAGGCTGCCGCCGATAAAGCGCTGGAATTGCGCCCCGACGTCGTCTCATTGCATCGGACGCTCGAATCTGCAAGTTCAGGGGTCACTGTGGCGCTTAGCAATTATTATCCTACGCTCAGCGGATCTTTTAGTTATGGATGGCGGAACGATGCGTGGGCGGATTTCGGCACCCTCGGAACGGAAAGCATCGGATTGAATCTCTCTATTCCTATCTTCGACCAGTTTCAGGCGACGTCCTCCGTGCAAATCGCCGATGCAACGTACCAAATCGACCTTTCAAATTACGACCAGCTTGTTCAGCAGGTGCGCACACAAGTTAAGCAGGCGTATTACGATCTTTCAACAGCAGAGGAAACACTGATGGCGACGGATATCGCGCTGAAATCCGCTGATGAAAACCGGCGCAACGCGTTGGAGAGTTTCAAGGTTGGCGCAGGCACGGAATTGCAATACCTCACCGCGCAATCGCAATGGCTGACGGCGGCAAGCAACCGCATTAATGCCGTTTACGGCTACCAGCAGGCGCAATACGAAGTGGAGTATATGATAGGCACTCTGCAATCCAAATAACTCGGTATCGGGTGTGTCGCGTTTGTTCTACTGGTATCTCTACAATGTGTATAGTTTTTCGCCTCTCACAATTCTCACCCCGTCATGGCAAAAAAGAAACGCAAAAATAAGATCGTTGTGTTTTCGTTACTCGGAATCATTCTTATCGGTATCTCGCTTTGGGCGTTCGTTTTTAGCAAGCATGAAGAAATAATTACGATACAGACGGAAAAAGTCTCGCGCCGGACAATCACCCAGATAGTAACGGCAACGGGGAAAATCCGCCCGGAGTTGAAAGTTGACATTTCCCCCGAAGTAAGCGGCGAGATCGTTGAGTTGCCGATTGTTGCGGGTGAAGCCGTAAAAGAGGGGCAATTGCTTTTTCGTATCAAGCCCGATATCTACCGCGACGCCCGCGACCAAGCCGCCGCCGGGGTAAGTTCGGCGCAGGCGCAGAGCGCGCAAATGCATGCAAACGTCATTAAGACGGACGGCGATTACAAACGCGCGAAACAATTATATGATTTGAAGCTCGAAAGCGAGGCAGACCTTGCGACGGCGCGCGATAACTACGATGTCGCAGTTGCCAACGAGGATGCCGCAAAACATAACGTTGAAAGCGCGAACGCGAATTTAGAGCAAGCCGAGGAGACGCTTCGGAAAACCACCGTCGTTGCTCCGATGAGCGGCACGATCACGGCATTGAATTCCCAACTCGGTGAGCGCGTGCTTGGCACACAACAGTTCAACGGAACAAATGTCTGCACGATTTCCGATTTAAGCTCTATTATTGACTCGGTAAACGTTGATGAGAACGACGTCGTATTGGTGCATATCGGCGATACGGCACACATCACTGTCGATGCTTTTCCAGACCGGCAATTTACAGGAATAGTGTATCAAATTGCGAATACCGCTTTAACCTCGGGAGTCGGTACGCAGGAAGAAGCCACAAACTTTGAAGTTGATATTCGCATCAATGATAAAGACGTTGCTTTCCGCCCTGGGATGAGCGCAAACGCGATCATCGAAACCCAGACGAAATACAACGTTCTTGCCGTTCCCTTGCAATCTGTAACTACCCGTATTTCGGGGTTTCCAACAGTTGCGGCAGCGTCCTCGACTGCTTCGAACAGCGACAATTCCGTTCATGATAACCGAATTAAAGATACTGTGGCAACGCATCCCCCGACCGGCATTTTCCTCGTTATGAATAATATTGTGAAGTATCGCCAAGTAAAGACGGGAATAAGCGATAATTCATACGCAGAAGTTCTCGATAGCCTCAGTGAAGGGGATGAGGTTGTCTCCGGAAGTTTCAAAGCAATCAGCAAGGACCTTGAAGACGGCAAAAAAGTGAAGGTGGATAACACGCCGAAAAATTACAAGATGACGACAACTCCATAAATAGACCATGCCGTTGCTTCAATTGGATAATATTACGCGTGTTTACGAAATGGGGGTAGAGCGCGTCTTTGCCCTTCGCGGCGTTTCGATTTCCATCGAAAAGAATGAATATGTCGCGATTATGGGTCCATCAGGCTCCGGTAAATCAACTCTGATGAATATCATTGGGTGCCTCGATACGCCTTCATCCGGCACGTATTACATCAATGGTCACCGCGTAAGCGATATGGACGATGCGGAACTGGCGCATATCCGTAATAAGGAAATTGGATTTGTTTTCCAGACGTTTAATTTGCTTCCCCGTTCAAACGCCCTGCACAATGTTGAATTGCCCTTGGTGTATGCCGGGGTTCCGGGAGAGCAACGGGAGGTATTGGCTGAACAGGCGCTGCAGCACGTCGGGTTGGGCGACAGGATGGATCACAAGCCCAATGAGCTTTCAGGAGGGCAGAGGCAACGCGTGGCGGTTGCGCGCGCTCTTGTAACAAAACCCGCGATTATCCTTGCCGATGAACCGACCGGAAACTTAGATTCCAAAACCGGAGAGGAAATCTTGGCGCTATTTGAAGAAATATGGAAACAGGACAACACGATTATTCTTGTCACACACGATGAAGATATTGCCCGCCACGCGAGAAGAATAATCCGGCTGCGCGACGGGCTGATTTATTCCGACGAAACAACACCCCGCACGCCCACTGCGGGCGCTCCCGCAATTGCCGGCGTCCAATAACTCCGGCAATGCTGCTACTTATCGAATTAAAAGACGGTTTGGTCATCGCGTTTAACGCCCTGCGGTCCAACCTGTTGCGAGCAACTCTGACGACGCTTGGCATCGTCATCGGCATTACCACTGTAACGATCATGGGATGGCTGACGACGGGTTTGAATAATGCGTTTATCAACAGCCTCTCCATTCTCTGGACGGATGTTATTTATGTTGATAAATTCGACTGGTCGGGCGGGCATAAGTATTGGACGTACCGAAACAGAAGGAACATAGACCTTGTCCAATGCACTATGCTTCGCGGATTATTGACGACGGCAGCGGCGGTTGTCCCTGAAGAACAAAATACAGGCACTGTGCAATTTGGTGATAAATCCGTGTCAAGTGTCGCTCTTGTCGGAACCACGGAAGACTATCCGACAGTGGCGGGCGTCAATACTGACGCTGGACGATTTTTTACGCAATTGGAATCGAATGCGGGCAGAAACGTAGCCGTTATTGGGTTGGATATCGTCACAAATCTTTTCCCAAACGTGGATCCCATTGGGAAGACGATCTTGATTGATCATCACGATTTTTCCGTCATCGGCGTTATGGCAAAGCAGGGAAGTTTCCTCGGAATGTTCAATGCGGACGATAGGGTCATCATGCCTGTCAAATCATTTGAACACAATTACGGCACGCAAAATCGGGCTATCATCGCGGTAAAAGCCGGCGACCCCAATGATGTTGACAATACAAAATACGAAGTATTGGGGGCGATGCGAAGAGTTCGGAATCTTCGTCCCGAAATGGCGGACGATTTCAGCCTGAACCAGATGCAGCAATTCGTTGACCAGACAGCCGTGATCCGCACGGGAATATACGCCGTCGGATTGGCGATTGCGGGGCTTTCGCTGCTTGTCGGCGGTATTGGCATCATGAATATCATGTTCGTTTCCGTTACGGAACGGACGAAAGAAATCGGCATACGCAAGGCGCTCGGCGCTCGGCGCCGGATGATTTTATTCCAGTTTCTTGTCGAGGCTGCCGTGCTCTGTCTTGCAGGCGGATGTATCGGACTGGGACTTGCCTCTGCAATCGCTCCGGCAATAAAATTCGGTTTCAATGTGGATTTTCTCCCGACGTTTATTCCGCCGTTATTCATTGTTCTCTCAGTTGGGGTTTCCGTTACAGTCGGATTAGTTGCAGGGCTCATACCGGCGTACCGCGCATCACGGCTGGATCCCGTTGAATCGCTTCGGTACGAATGACGCCTATAAACGAATGACAAGTACAAGGCGATAACGATGCAAATCGGTGAAAGTATCGGATTGGCGATATCGAGTGTGCGGGCGAACAAGCTCCGCTCGTTCCTTACGCTGCTCAGTATCTGCATCGGTGTATTTGCAATCATCGGTTCAACAACCGTTGTCGATTCGTTCAACACCATGTTTTCAGACCAGCTCTCCGCGCTGGGTTCCAATACCTTTATGATCCAGAAATTTCCCGCGCTAATGATGGGTCCCGCGCAGTGGCGAAAATACATGAAGCGAAAGGATATTACATATCAGCAAGCGGTGATGATCCGCGAGCGCGCAACACAGGGGCAAATCGTCGGCTCCAGTATTTCGGATAATCTGTTGGTGAAAGGAAACGGTAATGCAACCGACGCCGCCATAGCTGTTACCGGTTGCGATGAAAATTATTTTCTGAACAATAATTATTCCATCGCCGCGGGAAGGCAATTTACATCCGAAGACGTTTTGTATAAGCGCGACCTCGCAATCATCGGTTCAGATGTTGCAAAACGACTTTTTGGAGCGGTTGATCCTATCGGTAAATCCGTTGCCGCAAGCTCCAAATCATTTACCGTCATCGGCGTCTGCGCAGAAAAAGGTTCGGCGTTCGGGCAAAGTCAGGATAACTTCGTTCTCATTCCGATTACGTCATTTTTGAAATATTATTCAAACGAGTGGTCAACCTCCGTCGGGATCACCGTGCGTGCAAGTTCCGCCGCGGCGATGGATGATGAAGCCGATCAAATTGTCGGCGCACTCCGTGCAATACGCAAAGTTGCTCCATGGGAAGACAATGATTTTGAAATTTTGACTAACGATTCGGTGACGTCGGCATTTGAAAACTTGACACAGTACATTTCCTATTTTGCCGTGGGCGTCAGCGGGATATCGCTGATAGCCGCGGGAATCGGTATTATGAATATTATGCTTGTAAGCGTCAAGGAGCGGACGAGAGAAATCGGCATTCGGAAAGCCATTGGCGCCACCCGGGCGAATATCCTGACGCAATTTCTGATAGAATCCGTCACATTATGCCAGCTTGGCGGCGCCGCGGGGATTGTATTGGGTATTGCCGCGGGAGATGGGCTTGCGGCGTATCTTGGGACGTCGTTTGTTATTCCCTACACTTGGGTGCTTCTCTCGGTAGGGATATGCACGTTCATTGGCGTCGGATTTGGCGTCTATCCAGCGTGGCGCGCCGCATTGCTCGATCCGATAGACGCCTTGCGGTACGAATAAAAGGACCCAAGACAGTGTCATTGCGAGCGAAGCGAAGCAATCCTTTCTGTGAACGAATTTGGAGAAAAGATTGCCGCGTCTCTGTCGCTCCTCGCAATAACAAGGGGCGAGTGTTCATGCACTTGTCAACTATGCACTGTTGTTATCTCGGCCATCTTCACCGGTTGCAAAACCTCTGAAAACTCTTGTCCGCCGGAAGTCCCCGTTATTCGCTGCAAGCGGGCGGATTTTGTCCGAAACTTCGGGAAGACTGCACCAACAAAATAATTGCGGAAAATATACCACCAAAAACTCCGTTCAATCAACGAATCGTCTATCAGGTGGGCTATCTTTGCGTGAGCTTCGGGAGTATTGCTCCAATGAATTCCCGATCGCTCGTGATGCGCCGTATGATAACCGTTGTTGAAGAGCAGCGCATTTAAAAAACCCGTAAAATTTCGCGAATGATTGTATTCGGATTCTTCGTCTGCGTGGACGTGCTGCACGTAATTGAAAATCAGCACGCTGAAGAGCGCCGCCTGTTGCGGGATGATGATAAAATACAATGCCTTACGCCAGTCAATGAGTAATGCGGCTGCTACGTATATTGCCAGCAGGGCATATTGCGACGCACAGAAAACAAACCGTTTGCGATTGGTCCGCCATTGTTCTTTCAGATAATCCTGAATCGGACGCTGCTGGTAATAAGAGCTTACTGTCGGATATGCGAGCAGCATTAACAGTGTATTCTGTTCGGTAAACCGGTACGTTATCGTGTAGTCGCCTTCTCGGTTATTGAGGGTGTGGTGATTCACGTTATGCGTCGGTATCCATGCGAAGGCGGGGAATCCGTAGAAAATCGTCAACCAGTAGTCCGTCATCGCATTCATTGTTTTCGACCGCCAGATTGGAACGTGATTGTGGTTATGCGCAATCACGGTCACCGCGATCGACATGAAAATATACCACGCGTACAACAAGGGTTGGATTGGACCGATCCGCCATTGAATGATCAGCAGAGACGTGGTGATCGCCATATAGATTAAGGTGCGTCTATCCGCAGGGTAACGTAGCATTGACTCAACTCTCGATAATATTTAATGTTGCAACTCTTTGTTGCAGAACGTTTGAACGCGGATGTGTTGCAACTACACTATCGTCGTTACAGATACAATGTACAGATTAACGGCGAATTAAACAAAGGAGGAAAATCCCCCTAATGATTTCAATTTAAATGAATGGATTCTTCGTTGTGCTCCGAATGACGCGTTCGAGAGTATTCTCATAATCAACCCTTGTCATTGCGAGGAGCGCAGCGACGTGGCAATCTCCCACGGTACACACTTGAGGAAGAAAGCCTCTCTGCAACAGTATTGCTTAGAAGATTGCTTCGTCATTCGCCTCCGGCTCATTCCTCGCAATGAGAGCGGCAAGTGCTTGTTCACTTTCCACTGTTCACAGCGCGTACGAAATCAACGTGCGTATGAACCCGTTAAATTTCTGGGTTGTTATGAGGTTGCCGTTGTTCAACACGGGTATGACGATTGGCGGGGCATTTACCAATCCAAGAATTGTGGGGTTATACGTTGTATAAATATTCGCCGATAGTTTTGCGGAAGCTGTAATAGGGAAGCCGCTTGCGTTCCCGCTCCCGACGAGCGTGCCGTGCAGGCTGGCACGGTCGACCTCATAATACGTCGTATCTACTTCCACCGATGAATCGCCGATATCTTCGCCATAAAGGGAATAATTGACCGGTATGGGGCTGCCGTCCATTCCCGTGTTCACGTTATCCGCTATATTGACAGTCCATAGAGGTGATCCCGAATACGCAATAGTATCCCACCCTTTCAGTGTTGAAGCGCCGGTATATGTGTTTATCATCCACGCAAGGAAACCGTATTGCAGTAAATAGACTCCGTTCGTTTCATAGAACACCGAATCAATTGATATTATTTTGTTTGAGGTGTTATACACGGTGTCAATGGCACAGAATGCATTGGAAACGCCCGCATACGTAACGCCGGCAGAGACAATGGATTCGTGGATCGTTTTCAACGAATCGGGAATAGGAGCATTGTTGGAATCAACTGCCGTAAGCGTGAAAATATAACTTGATCCCTGCGTCAGCGAAAATTGATACGTTATCGCGCTCGCCGCGGGATTACTTTTGCACGATGGAAAAATTGCTATGCAGCACGCAAAAGCTGCACAGAGTAAGAATGTGATTTTTTTGTTGAGCACGTATAAAGAAAAATAATGTGAAAGAAGATTCAGGGAGTGAATAATTTAGACAGTCGCCTGTTCTGAGTCCCAGAAAATGAAATACTTTCGATTACGCCCTTAACATTATCCCCCGGGTTTGCCGGAGGATAATGTATTTTTCGTTAAGCGATAAATTAATGGTCGTTCGTACCGGAAGCCGGCGGGGCGCCCGGGGCGCCGTTTGGCGGCATGCCCATCGGTCCGCGGTGCATCATGCCATTGGGCATGGACATTGGCTTATAATCCGCAGGCGGAGTGAACAGGGTATCTGCGAGAGTTTTTTTCTCGATTTTCACTACTTCCGAGCGGCTCACTTCTTTACCCGTGGAATCCGTAACAACTTGGCGCACGGGGAAGCCGTTCTCTTTAAACAGAGACGCAAATTTCGATTGAGGTCCCATTCTTGATCCACCATTCATCGTCGGCGGTTCAAACATCAATCCGCGTGCGCACCATATATCAGTTGTGGATTTCGTTCCATCCGTCCACGTCCATTCGTCGCATGTGTATCCTTGAATCGTCTCGCTTTTGCCGGTTTTGACGGGCTTATCGTTTGATTGCGCAGGTTGTTGCGGAATATTGTGTTCGGGCGGTAGCTTTTGCACCATATACATTTTACGCTCCGGCATAAGATGCGTCGTCGTATTCGAGTCATTATCCAATATTGTTACCATTGCTCTTCCGCCCATGGTTGACTCCGTGCGTATTTTATTGCCTTTATAATAAAAGGTCATATCCATCGGCGGTCTGCCCCCCAAGGTTACCCGCATGACGATTGCCCCTTCAAAACCGGAATCGGCGTGCGCGCGCGTTGCAGCAAAGACGGCGAATCCGAGACAAAGCAAGAATATTGCCGATATCTTTTTCATGTGAACTTCTCCTTATAATTTTAATTGTTATTGTATGTGACTTAGATTCAAAAAGCAGATGCAAAAAATCCGAATAAGATTAAAATTACAAACATTTTATATGATGATGCACCGCATATCCCCATGCTGCGTGCAGTACGCCGCTTGTAATCTTATCTGCCGTTTATTTCGCCCATATTGGCGATGGCGCGCTGAAGAAACAGCGCCAAGTCCCGCGCGAGCACTTCGCGGGAGCGATCGCTGACGAAGTCCGCGCCGAGCAGCGGCGCAAGCACGCCGAAATCGGTTCCATTTTCACGTGGCAGAACGATTTTCATATCCACGTCCAAACGTGTTGCCGTATCGCCGATTGCATCCGCAAACACCCGGCAATATAAATAATCGTGGGAAATCGAATCCGCCCCTTCAAATATTATGGCGGCATGCCCGTCCTCGCGCTCGTGCATCGTAAGGTCAGCTTCGAACGGGGATTGCAACGGACGACCGATTTGATACACCCATTCGTATTGCGAATTTCCTTGCGGGGTCATCCGTATGATATTGGGATAAAATCGCGAATAATTTTCAGCGTTCCGCATATAGGCAACAACATTCTCTAATTGCTGCGGCACATTCGCCGCCTGTTCTGTTTCCGCACGGACGGTAAATTTGCATTGCGCTTTGTTGTAACCCAAAAGATAGTACGTGCAGATTACGCAAAGCATAAGCCCGGCGTTTGTCGTTATAACGTACGAAACATTGTCCAACCGGTGCCGAAACGTCCCCCTGTATTTCATTGCGCGAAATTATGCAGAGAATCACGCGCTGCGCAATATATTTGCAGACGATGGAACACTCCCTGGTGCCTGCACCCCAAAAAATACTTATACTCAGTTTGAAATACCTTGGGGATTTGATTGCGGCGACTCCCGCATTGCGCGCCGCGGACGAATCGTTTCCCGATGCACGGATAACATTGGCGTTGCGTGCGGGTTACGAAGGGGCGTTGGAAGGCAATCCGCACGTGGATGAACTTATGCCTATTGTCATGAATGACATGCCCCGCCGGAGTTTGCCGGATGTTATACGCACTGCCTTTTCAATCCGGCAACAAAAATTCGATATGGTTATCGCGTTGGAAGCGGGAAATACCGAATCCCTGTGGGCGTTTTTTTCCGGCGCGGGGCGGCGGGTAGCGCCGGCATTTCAGCAGTGGGAGCGGCTCTCGAATATTCTTGTGCCTATTCGGGAAAACTCAATGAACTTCATTGAATATTATTGCGCCATCGTCAGGGCGGCGGGAGCAACCGTTGGCGCATTTGATACGGAAATATTCATTTCCAAAGAATCGGCAATTTGGGCGCGGGCTTTTTTGGAGAGGAATTTCCCAAATAGGCTCCCGCTGATTGGAGTGCACCCCGGCGCGCGCGAAAAGAATCGGCGCTGGGCGGCGGCAAAATTCTCGTCGCTTATCGCTCGGCTTGCATTGCAGGGCGCGTACAATATTATACTCATGAGCGGGCGGGGTGAAACGCAGTTGCTTGGCGAGATACGCGCAGGGCTTCCAGCCGGAACGCCCCTTGTTTGCGCCGATGAACTCACCATTCAAAAGACGGCGGCGTTGATGCAACAATGCAGCGTATGCGTAACAAACGATTCCGCGCCGCGTCACATCGCCGCCGCCGTTGGAACGCCGACAGTCGCGACGATTCCTCGCGAAAAAGTTCACGCATGGTCCCTCTACGACCCCGCCAAACATGCGCTGCTCGTCGGCGACGACGCCAATCCCGACGCATTGGTGGACTCGGTGAGCGCGGAAGAAATGTATGCCGCCGTTACCGCTCGCTTGTAATGACACGACCTTTCGCATCGTTGAACAATTCAAACGTATCATTCTGAGGTAGCGAAGCGGACGAAGAATCCTTTCTGCCACCCCTCTCCCTGTGGGGAGAGGGCAGGGTGAGGGGGAAAAGATTGTTTCGTCATTCGCTTCTCTCATTCCTCGCAATGACCTCTATGAAAGAGAATCGCTCCAACTCCGCGAATGACGTTATCCATTTTTCCGCCCGCGTTCCCATGTTAATTTTGCAGAACGCATGATGCCCACAAATACCGCTCCCCCTGATTCATTCGATTCGTTTCTTTCCCGGCTATTTCAGGGCGAGAAGCGCGCCATCTCCCGCGCTATTTCCGAGGTTGAAAACGAATCTCCGGATGCCGTTCGCCTGCTCGATGAGATTTATGGCAAAACGGGCAACGCCTACCGCATAGGAGTCACCGGTCCCCCCGGCGCGGGTAAATCCACACTTACGAATGAACTCGCGCTCTATTACCGCTCCCAAAATAAATCGGTGGCAATCGTTGCCGTGGATCCCACCAGCCCTTTCACCGGCGGCGCTTTGCTTGGTGACCGCATCCGTATGCAGACTTCTTCGCTCGACACCGGGGTATATATCCGTTCGATGGCGGCGCGTGGCTCGCTTGGCGGCTTGAGCAAAAAAGCGAAAGAAGCCGCCGACGTTCTGGACGCTGCCGGGTTCGATATTATTCTTTTTGAGACCGTTGGGGTTGGGCAATCGGAGTTGGATATCGCGCAGGCTGCGGATACCACGGTTGTTGTGCTTGTTCCGGAATCCGGCGACGCGGTACAGGCTATGAAAGCCGGATTGATGGAGATTGCCGACGTGTTCGTGATGAACAAATGCGACCGCGACGGCGCAAATCAAGCGGTTTCCGCGCTTCATGCCATCCTCCAATTCCGCATTCCGGGTAATGGCGGCGCTAATGACGGCAAAACGGGTGCGGGAAACAAATGGTTGCCCCCGGTTGTTCAAACAATCGGCGCTGAGGGCAAAGGAAGCAAGGAGCTTGCGGACGCGATTGAGAGCCATAAACAATGGGAACTAACAAGCGGGCATTTCCGCACGGCGCGGATGACGCAATTGCGCGAACGTATCCTCGAACTTGTGAGCGAACAGGTGAACGCCCGGTTTTGGACGAAGGACAAAGAAGAATTGATGGAACGGGAGATTACGAACGTTGCAAGTAGAAGTATCTCGCCGTATAAGGTCGTGGAGAGCTTGATTAAGACGTGATAAAAACTTGATGAGTGTTGAGTGAACAACCCATCGCGCTCTCTTTAAAACTAAATAAGTCCCATAAGACACATCTCTCCGATTTTTTTCGCTTCAATTTTATTTGGTATGCGTACGAACGCAAAATTTTGTAATTTTGTGATTAAACTTTTTAGCGTAAACCGAAACTGATACTGATTCCGTTGCTTCATGCAAGAAACGGGTGTGGGAGCTGCGAACGGTATAACGGAAAGAACAATTTGTATAAATGGAAACACAAGAAACAGCTACGATAGAAGAAGGAAAATCTGCGCCGCCGGTGTTGCGGCAAAAGGTTGAGCTGCCGGATGTAACGATCCGATTTGCGGGAGATTCCGGCGACGGCATGCAATTGACGGGCATGCAATTCACTTCGACGACCGCCCTTTTTGGCAACGACTTGGCGACCGCCCCCGATTATCCCGCGGAAATCCGCGCCCCCGCCGGCAGTTTGTACGGCGTGAGCTCCTTCCAACTTCATTTTTCCTCGCACGATATCCTTACCCCCGGCGATGCGCCGGACGTGCTGGTTGCGATGAATCCCGCCGCGCTCAAAACAAATTTGAAAATGCTGCGCAATGGCGGCATTGTCGTCATCAACACGGACGCGTTCGACGCGAAAAATTTGGAGCTTGCCAAATACACCGCCAACCCTTTGGAAGACGGCACACTCGAGGGATACCGCGTATATAAGATTCCTATAACAAAGCTGACGCTTGGCTCCTTGAAAGACTTGGGGCTTTCGAACAAAAACGCGCAGCGATGCAAAAATTTTTTCGCGCTCGGCATCATGTATTGGCTCTACGACCGCCCGATGGAGCCGACCTTAAAATGGATTACGGAGAAGTTCGCAAAAGACCCCTCGATTCAGGAAGCGAACACCCGCGCATTGAAAGGCGGATATTACTTCGGCGAGACGGCGGAGATTTTCTCTAATAGATACGAAGTAAAGCCGTCGAAATTCAATCCGGGTGTATATCGAAACATCACCGGCAACGAAGCCGTTGCGTTAGGCGCGGTTGCCGCCGGCGTGAAGAGTGGTTTACCCGTATTTTTGGGGAGCTACCCAATCACCCCCGCCTCCGATATTTTGCACGAACTTTCCCATTATAAAAATTTCAACGTCCGCACGTTTCAGGCGGAGGACGAGATCGCCGGCGTTACATCGGCAATCGGAGCGGCGTTTGCCGGCGCGCTTGCGATGACGACGACGAGCGGACCGGGAGTGGCATTGAAACAGGAAGCGCTTGGGCTTGCCATTATGACGGAACTCCCGCTTGTTGTTGTGAACGTGCAGCGCGGCGGACCATCTACCGGTCTCCCGACGAAAACCGAACAGGCTGACCTTATGCAGGCGATGTACGGTCGCAACGGCGAGGCGCCGATGCCGGTTATTGCCGCGGCGACGCCGGCGGATTGCTTCGATAGTTTTTACGAATCGGCGCGCATCGCGCTGAAATATATGGTTCCGGTGATGTTCCTCTCGGACGGCTCGCTGGCGAACGGTTCCGAACCCTGGCTCCTTCCGAATGTGAAAGATTTGAAACCGTTTGACTTGAAAATTATCACGGCGCGGAAAAATGGCGACGCGTTCAAGCCGTATCAGCGCGATGAAGACCTTGCGCGTCCGTGGGCGCTGCCCGGAACGCCCGGGTTGGAGCATCGCATAGGAGGCTTGGAAAAGGCGGACATTACAGGGAACGTTTCGTATGACCCCGCCAATCATGAATTGATGTGCCATCTCCGTGCGGAAAAAGTTCTGCGCATTCAGACGGAAATCCCGCCGACAAAAATATTCGGGGAACAATCCGGCGATCTCCTTGTGCTTGGATGGGGCTCCACCTACGGTGCAATAACGAGCGCAGTGGAAAAATTGATTACGGCGGGCAAGCCCGTTAGCAGCGCCCATATTCGATTCCTCAACCCTCTGCCGCCCGATCTCGGCAGCGTATTGAAACGTTTTAAACGGGTGCTTATACCGGAGATGAATATGGGGCAGTTGATTAAGATCATCCGTGCGACGTATCTGATTGACGCCGTCGGTTTGAACAAAATCCAGGGCCTTCCGATGACGGCGGAAGAAGTGGAACGGAAAATAACCGAGATGCTTGCACAATAACGCACACGAGAATTTTATAGAGAAAGTTAAAACACACAACGATGGCTTCAGAAACACAATCGAATGGCGCGCATACGAACGGCGCTATTGCCCCTGACCCGGTAGCACCGGCAAAATTAACCGCAAAAGAATTTCAATCGGATCAGGACGTCCGGTGGTGCCCCGGTTGCGGGGACTACTCGATACTTGCGCAGATGCAGCGCGCGCTCCCCGATTTCAACGTCCCAACGGAAAAATACGTGTTCGTCGCGGGCATCGGCTGTTCCAGCCGGTTTCCGTATTATATGAATACGTATGGATTCCACGGCATTCACGGCAGGGCGCCGGCAATCGCCTCGGGCGTGAAAATGGTAAATCCTGGGCTGACAGTGTGGGTTGCAACCGGTGACGGCGACGGCTTGAGTATCGGCGGCAATCATTTCATCCATATGTTGCGGCGCAATTTCAATTTGAACGTCATTATGTTCAATAACCGCATTTATGGGCTGACGAAAGGTCAGTACTCGCCGACGTCTGAACACGGGAAAAAAACGAAATCGACTCCGTTCGGCTCTATTGACCACCCGTTCAATCCGGTGCTCGTGGCGTTGGGAGTAGAAGCTTCATTCATCGCGCGCAGCATGGATAGGGACGCGAAGCACATGCAGCAGATGATTAAGCGCGCGGAAGAGCATCACGGCACGTCGTTCATTGAAGTCTATCAGAACTGCAACATCTATAACGACGGGGCGTTTTTTGCGTTCACCGAAAAAGAGACGAAGGACGAAAACTCCCTCTTTATCGAGCACGGCAAGCCGATGCTCTTTGGAAAAGATAAAAACAAAGGCATCCGCATGGATGGGTTTCAGCCGAAAGTTATCACGTTCGAGGAAGGCAAATGGGGCCCAAACGATGCGAGCCTTTACGACGAGACAAACAAGGAGCTTGCGTTTATCATCGCTCGTCTTTCCGAGATGGAAGGTTTCCCAACGCCTTTCGGCGTGTTCCTCGTGGAATCGCGAAGCGTGTATGAGGATGAAATGACCGAGCAAATCGCGTGGTCAAAATCGAAATTTGGCGACGGCGACTTGGAAAAATTACTTCATTCCGGCAATACATGGGTCGTGCAGTAATTGCGCGCAGTATTTACATGATGGGCGTTCCACATCGTTGCCGATGCGGAACGCTTTTCATTTTCCGGCTGCCGGTCACTTGCACGAGCGTCAATGCCTTTTCGCAATTGCCAGCGTTCGCTCCACCGTATCGGCAACGGACTGATGAAGCACCCGCGCACCGGCGGCGTTCTTATGACCTCCGCCGCCGAAGGATTCCGCCATCCGATTGACGGGAATATTACCTTTGGAACGCAAAGAAAGTTTCACGCCGTCGCGGAGTTCAACCGCGAGTATTCCCATGCGCGTCCCTGCGACGGATAACGTCGTTTGGACAAAATCTTCCACGTCCTCCTCGCGGGCGCCCGCCGTCTTGAACATGGATTGCGTAACGATTAACAGCCCTACAACGCCGCCGCACTCCAAGCGCAATTCGCCCAACGCCATGCCAAGCAGCCGCATCCGATTGAGGGAGCTTTGATTATACACCCGTTCATAAATGTACATCGGGTCGGCGCCGCACTCCAGCAGATGCGCCGCCATGCGGTGCACCTCCGGATCGGTCCGCGGGAACCGAAACGAGCCTGTATCGGTCATGATTGCCGTATAAAGCGCCGTCGCAATTGGAAGCGTAATCTTATGCTCCATTAAAATATCAGCCAGACGGTACCCGATTTCACCGGATGCGCATGCATCAACATCAACGATCAATCGTTGTGCAAAATCATCGGGGTCAAGATGATGGTCGAGAATAATTTTTTCCGCGCGGGATTCAAGAATATATTTCCCCATCGCGCGCAGCCGTTCTGTATCATTCATATCAACGACCACTATCGCATCCGCCGCCGCAATTACCTCTGCATGCGTATCCGCATTGAATTTTTCAAATTTCAGAGTAGGCGTATTGAGAAAAAGAAAATTCCCCGGCGTCTCGCTGTAGTTG
>Ga0206874_1119_pt2 | contig 19316 bp, 18 predicted proteins | sample Alteio_BWOrgCont_12_FD_152629 | JGI IMG/M metagenome (GOLD analysis project Ga0206874, IMG submission 152629) | Enriched cells from forest soil in Barre Woods Harvard Forest LTER site, Petersham, Massachusetts, United States -... | ecosystem: Environmental > Terrestrial > Soil > Temperate forest >...
ATGTAACAGGCCATGCGGCACTATTTGCGGAACGCATTGCCATGCAAGACTGGAAAACGGCCAGGGTGGTTGCACTTTGGATGTTTCTTTTCCTGGCAGGTGCCTTTGTTTCAAGTTTAATCGTTTCTTTTATTGGTCGCAATCAGCGTTTCTCCTACGTAATACCGATGCTCATCGGAATGGCCATACTTTTTGGAGTAGCCATATTTGGTTATCGTTACGATCATAGCCTTGTTTCCAAAGAAATCTTTGCAGGCAATTTGCTTTTTGCAATGGGGCTGCAAAATTCGCTGGTATCAATAGTCTCCGGTTCGGTAGTCAGAACAACTCATCTTACCGGCACCTTTACCGATTTAGGGATTGAACTGGCTCAGGTACTGCAAAAACAAAATGGGGATCATGCTGCTTTAAAAACAAGAATTAAACTGCGTTTGGCAATTATCTTTTTCTTTATGTGCGGTGCTTTAGCCGGAGCTTACCTATTCCGTTATTTTAGTTTTCATGCTTTTCTTATACCAATGGCTATCCTGGTTTTTACACTGCTGTATGATGTTTACAGGATAAGGGTAAAGCGCTATTACAGGCTGCACAATCCATTTAAATAATGCGCCCAATCACATTTTCAAGAGATCACGACCATTTTATAACCAAGTCATTCACAGCACATTTGTAGTATAAAACAAATTAAAAATGGAAACTACAATAAACACACTGACCGTAAAAAATAATACATGGACAAACCTGCTGGCTATAGCAGACCGCCAGACTGACAATAAAACCACCTGGTACCTGTTCTCCTTAATTTTCCAGGGCGTGCTTTTTCTGCCGATACCTGCGGCATTAATGTATTACTATCATGCTTCAATCATTGTTCTGCCTGTAACTTTTGGCTTGTTCCTGGCTAATATTATTGCAGGGATGGGTGGTTCAGGTATCCGCATTGTACTTGGCCTTTTTATTTTTACTGTGATGATTAATTTAACAATGCTTGCTTTTTATATTTTTTAAGCAGCCCACAAAAAAACCTCCGGGCGCTATCGCCCGGAGGTTTTTTTATGGGCTATATTTATCGCTTGCATGCCCTGGCACATATACACGCTTTCCCAACACATTTATTCATTTCCCATAAGTCCAGGTTTTTAATGGTTTGAACGGCTATTTCCTCTATTTGTAAGTATTCGGCAACATTGGCCAGTTTAATATGATGCAGGGCAGCAGCATCTTTATCAATATGATTACTTGAGGCACATCGCGTGGCAATATATTTAACACCCAATTTTGCCAGTTTATCTATCACACCGGCAGAAACATCATCGGTAGAAAATACAATAACTGCCTGTTTACCTGCCGCAAACACGGCCGTCTCTATGCTTAACGAATTAAAGATTAATGTAATATCATGTTTTTTTTGATTGGCTTTCGCCAGGAATTCCTTTTCAAAAGGTTTTACACTATAAGCTACTACTTTCATGCTGCAATAGTAGCGTTACAGAAATCTTTATGCCATGAGCATGGTCATAAGAAAAAATGATTTACATCAGTTTTTCATTTTGGTTAAACGGGGCAGGTCAAGGATAGTAATTGTACTGCCTGTTTTTTCAATTAATCCTTCTTCTTTAAAATCCGATAGCGTACGGCTCACGGTTTCGGTTGCCATAGCGGCCAAAGCGGCCAGATCTTCCCGTGATATTTTAAAACTGTTATTAAGGCTACCTGGCTGACGCTGCATACGCAGCAGGGCTTCTGCCATTTTTTTCCGTACGGAGTGATAAGCCATCTGCAATAATTGCTCTTCCTTCTCTCTGATGTCGTTGGCTAACAATTTTATAAATTCCCTGCTAACCTCCGGATACCGGTTTAGCAGTTCTTCTACCTGTTCCCGTGGTATCAGGCATAATAAACTATCTTCCAAGGCAGTCGCGGTATCAGCATATTCTTCGTTAGACAATATGGCATTGATACCCAAATAATCATCAGCCGAATAAATACCGGTCATCAGTTCCCGGCCGTCCTCAGCCAGCTTAATGGTTTTTATTTTTCCGCTCAGCAGTAAGTATAAGCCATTACCTTTTTCGCCTTCGTAGTAAATCACCTGGTTCTTTTTAAATGGCCTGGCTTTCCGTTCAATTATAATTTTCTGTAAAGCCGCGAGCCCATCCTTTTGGGCAACAAGCGTGTTTAAACGATCCAATGATTTACTATAAAATTCCTGTTGACTTTCCTTCTTTTTTAAACGGCTTTCAATAGCACTTAACAGTTCCATATCATCAAATGGCTTTGTTAAATAATCGTCAGCACCCAGCTCCATGCCTTTCCGTCTATCAAAATGTTCGGCTTTCGCTGTTAAAAAGATAAAGGGCACGGCAACGGTTTCGGGGCGTTTGGAGAGCAGGTATAAAACACCATAACCATCCATTTCAGGCATCATTATATCACACAAAATAATATCTGGTGCATTCTTTAGTGCAAGTTCTACACCCGCTTTCCCATCAGCGGCGGCGCTTACAGTATAACCGGCAAGCTCCAGTATTTCAATAACATTTTCGCGGATATCATTATTGTCTTCAATTATCAGTACTTTTTTGTTCATAGCATTGGAAATGAAATGGTAAATAAGGTTCCCTGGTTAACAACACTTTTAAAGTCGATTTTTCCATTCATCAGGCTGATATAACGCGATACAATATTAAGCCCCAATCCTGTGCCCGGAATAGTACCGGTATTATGTGCACGAAAAAATGCTTCAAACAGATGTATTTGATCGGCTTCCGGTATCCCTATACCGTTATCGCTTACTATAATGATACATTCACGATCATTAATCTCTGTATTAAAATCGATAAAAGTGTTTTCACCGGAATACTTGATGGCATTAGTAATGAGGTTTACAATGCAATTTTTTAATAAATTCTGATCCAGCCGGATGATACTTTGAGTCCCGGTATGCTGGTAAATTATATTTTGATTTTGTTTAGCCATTACCTGCATTTCTTCCGTAATCTCTTCCGAAAACTTAACAAGGTTAAATTCATTGTAAAAAGGTTCCTGCTTACCCGATTCCAGCTTTTCAAGAGATAGAAAATCGTTGAGAATACCCGTAAGGTTACCTACGGCTCCTTTAATTTTGCCTACATGTTTAATAATATTGAGACTGTTGAGGCTTTCAGCATATTTTTCAACCAGGGATATAGAAAGCTGGATTGAGGTTAAAGGCGTGCGAAATTCATGCGAAGCAATTGAAACAAAACGGCTTTTTAGCAGGCCCAATTCTTTTTCCTTTTCTAATGATGAGCTTACTTCTTCTTTTGCTTTTTGCAGCGCAAGTACGGAGTCTTTTAACGACTGCGTTCTTTCCTCTACTAATTCTTCCAAGTGAGCTGCATATTCTTTTAACGTATTTTCGGCCTCCTTTTCCCTGCTCAGATCATGAATAAAACCAGTGTAGATTTTTCTTCCGGAATATTGAACTTCACTTATCCCAAGCCTGAACGGAAATATGGTGCCATCTTTTTTTAACCCTTTCACTTCACGGCCAATACCAATAATGTGCGCCTTCCCTGTGCGTTGATAATTACTGAGGTATCCATCATGCTGTTCCTTATCGGGAGGTGGCATCAGCATAGATACGTTATTGCCTATAACTTCTTCGGGCAAATATTCAAACAGCTTGCAGGCAGATGGATTGATTGATTCTATTCGCCCGCGTTCATCAATGGTGATAATACCATCTATGGCATTTTGTATAATAGCAACTAATAAGGCAGCATTTTCCATAGGATATGATCAGTATCACAAATATGAACATTGCAGAGGTAGCAATAGGTGATTAGTTTCAGTTAAAAAAGTGATGAAGATCATTTTTTTAACTGAATGGTACCTGGCATCAATTTCCCCCTAATAGTATAATGGCCTATTTCAAAAAATTGAAATGGCCTTTCTAATTTAAAGTTAATCCAGACTGAAGGCATAAAAGATCCGATCAATAAGAAAGCGCGTGATAGGGTATATGATTTCAATCATTTAAGTGGATGATGCGGGTCATTAATTACCGCGGCATGCGAAAGTACATTTGCCCTATAATTAAATCACATTATTAATTTAAATAAAAACATGAAAGCATTAGTGTATTACGCCCCCGGAAAAAAATCATGGGAAGAAAAGCCGAAACCAGAACTTAAAGAAACAACGGATGCCATTGTAAAGATCCTGAAAACAACCATATGTGGTACTGACCTTCATATTATGAAAGGCGACATGCCCGAGGTTGCCGCCGGGAGGATTTTAGGGCACGAAGGTGTGGGCGTTATTGAAGAAGTTGGAAGCTCGGTGAGCAATTTTAAAAAGGGCGACCATGTAATTATATCCTGTGTTACCTCCTGCGGTAAATGTGATTATTGCAAAAAAGGCATGTACTCGCATTGCGAAAAGGGTGGCTGGATATTAGGTTATATGATTGATGGCACACAGGCCGAATACGTTAGAATACCTTACGCCGACAATAGCTTATATCCTATCCCGGCCGGTTCTGACGAGGAAGCGTTGGTGATGCTAAGCGATATTTTGCCCACCGGCTTTGAGTGTGGTGTTTTGAACGGACAGGTTAAACCCGGCGATACTATAGCCATTGTAGGCGCCGGTCCGGTAGGCATGGCTGCCTTGTTAACCGCTCAATTTTATACCCCGGCAGAAATTATTGTGATTGACCAGGATGACAACCGGCTGGAAGTTGCAAAAACCTTCGGCGCAACCCATACCATTAATAGCGCTAAAGAAAATGCCATTGAAAAAGTAATGGCCCTTACTAACGGCAAAGGCGTTGATACCGCTATTGAAGCAGTAGGCGTACCGCCAACTTTTGAACTGTGCGAAGAAATCATTTCGGCCGGCGGACACATTGCCAATATAGGCGTACACGGAAAAAGTGTAACGCTGCATATGGAAAAACTTTGGGACAGGAATATCTCCATCACTACCCGGCTGGTTGATACGGTTACTACGCCAATGTTGTTTAAAACGGTTCAATCAAAAAAAATAGAACCTAAAAAACTGATAACCCACAGATTTAAGCTGGACCAGATGATTGAGGCCTATGACACTTTTGAACATGCCGCCAAAGAAAAAGCTTTAAAGGTACTACTGGAAAATTAAAACAAATCATAAACAATAATTAAGCAAATCAAAATGAAAAACAAAATAAAACAAGCCTTGCTATTGACAGCCATCTGTATCATAGGTTTTAGCAACATACTGCAGGCACAATCGGTTTATAAAATAAACGATTCAAAAGATATCGACATGAAATTGTCCGGCACATCCACCCTTCACAAGTGGACCATGGATGCAAAAACTTTCTCTGGCGATGCAGATTTTAAAACCGGAAGCGCCGGGCAGCTCACCGCTGTTCAATCACTAACATTCTCCCTGGCTGTAGCCAATCTTAAGGGCAGCGAAAGCGGGCTAAATAAAAATGCCTACAAGGCATTAAAAGCAAATGAATATAAGGATATTGATTATAAGCTGTTATCGGCAACTATAACTCCCGAAAAGGATAATAAATACCTGATCAAGGCACGCGGTAACCTTACCATTGCCGGTGTTACCAAAGAAGTAACCATGGATGTGGAGGGCGTAGTTAATGAGAATAAAACCATTACCTGCACCGGATCTGAAAAGCTGAACATGACCGACTATGCCGTTAAGCCCCCCAAATTTATGCTGGGCGCCATGACAACCGGCGATGCCATTACCCTTGATTTTACGCTGGTTTATAAAAAAGCGACTATTTAATTCAAAATCACTATTAATCTTCCTACAAAATGAAAATCAAACTTATCCTGCTTTTTTGCCTGATAACCACTATTGTAAAAGCGCAGCAGGAACAATTGCAATACTTTCGCCCTAATGATATGCGGGGCATCAATATCTTCGAAACATCTAAAACTGATTCTATCCCATTTACCGGCTTAAAGGTTAAAGTAGGTGGCAATTTCGAAATGGAATTCCAGGGATTAAGGAATTTTAATACAGCCTTACCAGCAAAAAAAACGGGGTTCACCGGAAACGTAAATAGCCTGGAACCGCTTACCAATGGTTTCGCATTACCAATGGCGAACCTGAACGTTGATGCCCAGTTAGCCGATGGTGTACGGATGAATATAACCGCTTACCTGGCCTCAAGGCACCACGAAGATACCTGGGTAAAAGGTGGTTATATACAGTTTGATAAACTGCTATTTCTTCACAGCGACGTAATCAATAACATTATGAAAAGTGTTACCATAAAAGTAGGCCAGTTTGATGTGGACTATGGAGATCAGCATTTCAGGCGCTCTGACGGCGGCAACACCATTTACAATCCTTTCATAGAAAATTATATAATGGACGAGTTCGCTACAGAAATTGGAGCCGAAGTTTATTATCATTCCAATTCCGGTTTTTTTATCATGGGCGGAATGACTAACGGAGAACTGGACGCAACCGTTGTTGCCAGTGTTAAAATAGACTCTGCAACCAATAAACCCAATCAATATGACCCTGCCTTTCATGGAAAGATAGGCTTTGATAAGCAGGTAAATAAAGACCTACGGGTAAGGATAACTGGCTCGGCTTATACTGTTCACAGCGCTAACAGCAGTACTCTTTTTGGAGGTGACCGTACCGGTTCGCATTATTTCAATGTGATGGAAAATCAAAATATAGCCAACGGAACAACTCTCTCTGACGAAAATGATTACAGTCCTTTTTCCGGACGGTTAAACCCGGGCTTTAGCGAAGAAGTGAATACCGCAATGGGAAACCTGTTCCTGAAATATAAGGGCCTTGAATTTTTTGGAACAATTGAAGACGCCAAAGGCAGAGCCATCACAGAAGTCAACGAGCGAAAGGCTAATCAGTACGCTGCCGATCTTATCTACCGGTTCCCGGCAAACAAGGAGAATTTTTGGGTAGGCTTTCGCTATAACACGGTAACAGCTTTGCTGCAGGGTTATACTTCAAATGTCACTGTTAACCGTGAAGCCGGTTCTATCGGTTGGTTTATTACCCGGAACATTATGGCAAAAGCCGAATACGTGAACCAGGACTACAATGGCTACCCATCTAACAACATCCTTAACGGAGGGAACTTTCATGGGGCGGTGTTAGAAGCCTCAATTGGATTTTAAATCATGATCTGCAAAATAATAATTATGTTAACGCTGATGAGCTTTACCGCAAATGCTCAAACCAAATGGCTCATCAGCGAAAATAGCAGCCTGAGTGTAAATGGCAGCACCAACATAAACAAATTTTCGTGCGATATAACCAGTTGCGACGAGGCAGATACACTAATTGTACATAAAAGCAAAAAAGCAGTTACGTTATCCGGCAGCATTAACCCAACTGTTCTGAGCTTTGATTGCCACAAAGCCATGATGACACACGATCTGCGTAAAACGCTGAAAGCAAAAAAATATCCCAGACTTCATATCCGCTTTTTAACATTGAGCGAATTGCCTGAGCTTTCGGCTAAACCTGCCAGCATTACCGGGAAAGTTGAAATTGAAATAGCCGGGATAAAAAAATGCTATACCGTTAATTATCAAATAACTGAAGATACGGATAAAGTGATCCATTTAATCGGATCAAGGGATCTTGAATTCTCTGATTTTAAGCTGGTACCACCCAAGAAATTGGGAGGCATGATCAGAACGAAAGACCAGTTAGCAGTTGCATTTCACCTTAAAATGAAAAGTATATGATCTCATCAAACCAGCGTACCATCATGTTCAGGCTATCACTCTTTATTATCCTGTTAGCGCCTTTTCAACTAAGCGCTCAAAACACAATCGCTGCTGTCATTAAAAACAACCGGAAGAGTTTATATTACCCGCAGTCTGTTGCAAGGTTTTACCGGCAAAATGGTTACAAGTTGGCTTGGATTGCACAGGATACTATAAAAACGCATGTATGGGAAGCAATGATGCTGTTAGATTGTGTAGAACAATACGGACTTATCCAGGCTGATTATCATCCCAAACAATTACAATATGATACGCTGCATTGTTTGATAGAACAGCAAAGGCCTTATGAAGAAAAAGCGACTTACGATATTATGCTAACCGATGCCATAATACGCTTTATGAACAATTTGCACTATGGAAAACTAAACCCGGTTTATACCCGCTTAAAAATTGATAAGGGCTCCCTGTTTAAAGCAGAAAAGGAGTTGCTAAATGCAATTAACAGCAAAGACTTTTCAACCATTATAGATAATGTACAGCCCAAATCCAAACAATATAGTAACATTCAAAACCATATGCACCTGCTTGTTGGGCTGCGGAGTGGTGATTGTTACATAATTCCCGAAACACTGATCCGTAAAATGGCAATCAATATGGAGCGCCTCCGCTGGAGAAATACTACTGGCAAACAAGTACATCTTACACTGGAAGTAAGACGTGGGTTGGTTATCAATTTTAAAGACACTTACAAATATGATGTGGCTTTAGAGGAGGCGTTATACAACGAAAACCAGCTATCTAAAAGTACCCTGAAAACGATTCGTAGTTTGAGGATTCCTTTAGAGTAAGAATTATCTCAAAATTTCTGTTGATTGATGATCTGCATAAAAGCATCCCTGAATTTTTCACTAACCGGGATCCGTTTATCAGCAATATAAATGTGGTTATCTTCAATTTTACTCAACTGTTCGTAATTGATGATGTAGGAGTTATGCACCCTTACAAAAGGCAATTTCAATTGCTCCTCGATATCCTTTAAACGGCGATAAATTAATAATTGTTCATGGCTGGTTACCAGTCTCACATAATCCTTCTCTCCTTCAAAATACAGAATCTCCTTAAGCACTATCTTTTTCAATACTTTGCCTGATTTTACGAAAAAACTGTTCTGACCGGGTTCGGCAGCTTGTACTTGTTCCGGCTCGCGTTTTATAAAATATTGTTCTATTTTTTGTACTGATGACAGGAAACGTTTTAAGGTGATAGGCTTTAAAAGATAGTCGATGGTTTGAAAAGCATAGCTTTCCACAGCATATTCGGAATAAGCTGTGGTGAAAACAATTTTGGTGTGGGGCGGCAATAAGGTGGCCAATTCCATACCTGTTAGCTGCGGCATGTTGATATCCAAAAAAATAAAATCAACCTGGTTGTTTTTTAAAAAGGCCAATGCCTCCAGTGCATCATAACACTTGGCTTTTAGTGTCCAGGCGGTACTTTGCTTTATCAGCAGTTCTACCAGGGCAATTGCATCGGGCTCATCATCAATAATTATGCAGCTTAAATTCATCAAAGTGGAATTTTTAAAAATGCAGTATACAATTCACCTTCTTTATCAATATTCAGCTCAAATTTCTCCCCGTATAACATTCTGAGTCTCTTGGTCAAATTTACTATACCGAAACCGTTGGATTTATTGGTTGCCATTGAAACTATCTTGCGATTGCTGGTTTTAAAAAGCAGGTAACCATCCTGCTGTACCAGTGAAATAGTTACCTGGTTTTGCTTTCGCGATTTATCTATCCCGTGTTTAAAAATATTTTCTACAAAGGTCATGAGCAGCATTGGCGGGATGCGGAGCTCGGGGTTATACGCTTTCTCAAAATTAATGATGGCGCCATGCCTGATCCGGATTTTTTCGAGCTCCATATAGTTTTCAATAAATGCCACTTCTGTAGCTAACGGCACTTCATCTTTCGGGCTTTCATCAACAAAATAACGCATAATCTCCGACAGGCGCTCTATCAAACCCGCCGACTGTGGATCAACCTTATAAACCCTGTAGTAAATGTTATTCAGCACGTTAAAAAGAAAGTGCGGTTGCACCTGTGATTTGAGTAAATTAAGCTCAGCCTGGCTTTTTTGTAAAAGAATTTCCTCTGTTTGCTGCTTTAAAGTAAAGTAAGCTATCGCGATACGAAAAACCAGGCTCAGGATATAGATCAGGATTCCGCCGGGAACATAACCAAGCAGTGTAGTTAAATCTATCGGGGTAATTTTTATCAGTAAAAAATACTGGTAAAGTATTATTGATGCATATCCCCGCAAAATGCCTGTTAAAATCAAAAAAAGCACTACGGTTATACCATACCAAACAAACCTTCTTTTTTGATAAAACGACGGGTACAGAACCAGGATATTTCCATAAATTATAATAGCATACGATGCGGTGTTGACTGCAGTATATATCACCGATTTCAGAACGCCATCCATCGGCAACAGCGAAAAAAAGATCAGCAATAACACGGCCGCCCAAATAAGTACCTGGAGCTCGATAATACTAAAACTGTACCTCCATATTTTCATCAGCGTTTTTATTCACCGTCATTCCCGGCCGTCGTATTCAAAAGTACCAACCTTTTCCGTTTTCAGCGGCTCTTTTATATGGTTGCGTCATTATTCTCTGCAATTGCCTTAAAAATTCAGATAACCACCCAAAACTGCGTGAAAATCTACGTTGTCGAATAAATGCCCCCCACGACTGGAAATAAGCTCGACTGTGTCGAAATGATTATTGATACCTGTTTGTAAAAGACAGCTTTGATCATCAAAAATCAAAGTCATGAGATCACTTAAACTAAAAACAATTGTAACCGGGCTGATGCTGCTGTTTGCAATTACATCATATAGTCAGAGTAATAGTAAGATCTCCGGTAATATCAAAGATTCTCTTACCCACCAGGTAATACCGTTTGCAACTGTTGCTTTAGCTGATCAACATACCAAGGCCGCAATTAAAGGAACACAAACCGATATAAACGGCAATTTTGTACTTGAAAATATTCCCATAGGTACATTTACACTGCGGGTGGGCTATGTTGGTTACGCAGATATTCTGAAAGAAAACATCACCATTGATCCGGCAAATGGCAATTTAAACCTGGGCGATTTGCTGGTGAGTGTCTCAAAAAATACATCGCTTAAAGAGGTGGTGGTAACCGGCCAAAAGGCGGCATTACAAAATAACGATGGCAAAAAAGTATTTTCAGTAAATCAAAGCCTGGTGAGCAAAGGTGGCAACGCGGCAGACTTATTGCAGAACGTCCCCACCCTACAAATTGACGGCAACGGCAACGTAAGCCTGCGTGGATCAACCGGTGTTAAAGTGCTTATTGATGGGAAACCCTCTGTTATTGCCAATGGCGATATTACGCAGCTGCTTCAATCCATCCCGGCCAGCACCATTGAAAGCATAGAGGTAATTGCCAATCCCTCCGCAAAATACGATGCCGAAGGCGAAGGCATTATTAACATCGTACTTAAAAAAAACAGCAGGCCCGGCTTTAACGGTTCCATTGATCTTGGCGGCGGCACCCGTGATAATTATAACGGCAGCGCGAATTTGAGCTATCAAACCGGCAAAGTAAACCTGTATGGTAATTACAGTGTTAAAAATGGGAACACGTATAGCAATGGCTTTCAGTACATGACCTTTTTAAAACCTGCCGACTCTATCCGTTACTCCAATGAAACGTTCCCATCTGTTACCCGCAACAAGATCCAGTTTTTAAAAGCCGGGATTGATTATTCATTATCGCCAAAAAGCGTATTGGGTGTTTCGGGCAGTCTAAATTTGCGCGATACCCACAGGGATGAGATCCTGGATATTGATAATTTGGGTACCAATGATTTTCCGCTGCAATCAAGCAACCGCTATAACACCACTAATAATAACGGCAAAAGTTATGAATTTGATGTGGATTACAGCCAGCACTTTAAAAAACCCAAAGAGGAACTGACCTTTAACTTTTCTTACTCCCATGGCAGTTTCAGAAATTACCAGGAATATCAAACGCACGTGAATACTATAAACGGACAAAAAGCAGCAGTTTTAGATACACCGCTGATAAGCGATATAAGAAACAGTACCATCAATTATAACATACAGGCAGATTACGTTTTACCGGTGGGGAAAATCGGGCAATTTTCGGCCGGTTACCGCAGCCAGATCACGCCGGGCAATAATAACCAATATGCTTATGGTGTTACCGGTACCGGCGAAGTGCCTATTTATCCCTTCACCAGCTTTTTTAGCAGTAGCAACCAGGTTCACGCCATTTATGTGAATTACCAGGACCAGATTGCCAATTTCGGTTACCAGATAGGTTTAAGAGGAGAAGACAGCCACCTGAATGCTACCTTTATGAGCTATGATGCCAACAATACATTATTTGCCGAGCCAGTAAAAGTGCCAGGCGTAGGTTTATATCCAAGTGTGCTGGTAACTGAAAAGCTGGAAAATAATAGCCAATTGCAATTCACGTTTACAAACCGGGTTTCGCGGCCCGTTGCACGGGAATTAAATTCTGCAACCGATTTCTCCGATCCGGTAAATTATGATCGCGGTAATCCGGGTTTAACGCCCGAAAGCATTAACTCTCTGGAGTTTGGTTATAACAAAACCTGGCAAAATGTATCCTTCACTTCCAGCGTTTATTACAACAGGATAAATAATGTAATTAAACATATTGAGAGCGATCCGGTTGATGGCGTTATTACAACAACACCTCAAAATTTAAAGGGATCAACTACCACAGGGCTTGAATTGATAGGTCATTTTGACCTGGTTAAAGGATGGGACTTTACCGCCAACGCCAATGTTTATGAGCGCGATAATGATGCGGCTCCTCAATTTGGTATCGCAGCTAATAACAGCCTGAGCTGGAATGCGAACATCACCAATAATTTATCGCTCGTGAAAAGTCTTTCTATACAGGTAAGGGCGGATTATCGTTCGGCAGATATGATTGTACAGGATTATAACCGCCCGGCATTCGGGCTGGATGCCGGCGCCAGGTATGACTTCCCGGGGAACAAGGCATCGCTGAGTTTTACCAGCAACGATATTTTCAACAGCCGGAAATGGGCATTTTTAAGAACCAGCGACGATTTACTGCTTGATTTTGAACGCCGCACCGTAAGCTCAAGAGCCACTTTAACCTTTAGTTATCGTTTTGGTACGGGTACAGGAGCTCACAAGCCAGCAAAGAAAAAAGATGTCCAGGACAAGCGGATTGATGATGCGCTGTAAAGCTATTTAAAAAGAATAAAAAAATTGTGAATGCCGCGTGCTTTATAATCTGACGCTATTAAAAAAAGGGTGTCATACTGAAGCTCTCGAAGTATGTGCGCAAAGGCCTATACGCCAGGTATTACCGCCAATATATAGTTCGCTATTCCCAACGCGCCGTGCTTCGAAAAGCTACCCATGACATCCCTTTTTTTTAAAATATTCCTTCAATCGTTCTTTAGGTCAGTTACAATAAATTAGACATTGAGAAGGCAATGCCTAATTTACCTTAAGTAAACAGCCAGCGCTTTGTTATACAAAATTTTTGCCTCCAAGTAAATAGCAGCTAACGATTTTCGTTTTTCTTCTAAAAAGAACGACTCCATTTTGCTGTTATAGTAATAGGCTCCAACGCGGTTTTTACAACCACAGTTAACAAGCACAAGGTTATATTTTTGCTTAGCATAAGCAGTAAGGTAACTGTTAAACTTTATTTCGCAGGGAGCACCTGTCCAAAAGATATAATAATTTCTTTTCCGGTAATCAGCTTCAGCGTCTTTTACGATACTGTCTTTATTACGGCCTAAAAGAATATGATTCAAATGGGCGCTTTCTACCGACATAGCATACTTTTGAACACTGTAGTCAGCAGTTCCGGCTTTGGGGCGGTACCCTGCGCTAAACATTAATAAAATACATACGGCAGCGCCAATGCATAATTGTTTTGGGAAAGTAATGTGTGTGTTCATTTTGTTGTTATTTAAATTTATTCTTCAACAGCATAACCATTGTTTTATAGCGGGCCGGCCGGCAAACGATATTGCAAAATGGCCCTAAAACAAAAAATCCCCTTAGAGTTATCTAAGAGGATTTTGTTATGTTGTATGTTTTTAATATTTCTATCCAATACATAGCTTTCTCCTCTGATAAATCAGTGCAGGGTCGACATTATATATTGACATTTGTTTCATGTTGCAATGCTACATAAAATTTTGAAGAATAAAAAAAATATTTGAACTTTTGTCAATTACTTTATAATCAATAAGTTAAGTATAAACATGCGTTTCGCCTGGAAACACCTTAATTTAAGCGTCCCGCTTAAATTAAACAGCTCATTGCTATTTTAAAGATAAATACCTTATTTATTTCAATTCACGCAATGCCTTAGCAGGCCAATTTTATTTTGAAACCTTATCAGTAGTAGATCGGATAAGCGTTTTACCCAATCAGGATGGCCGGCTACTGGTATAATAATTCATAGACGAAGTATACGAACAGCGAGGAATTAACGAAGAAATCAATAATTTTTAAACCATAACCAAACCAAACACTACTATCATAATAGCGATAACAAAGTAGATTACCGATATTCCATAAAATGTAGTCCATCTCAGCCAGTTTACAAATTGCTTTGCCATTTGTACAACAGGGTCATCAGTATCCCTTATAACCAGGTAACTATTTTTTCTTTCGTTCTCTGTATTAATCCTTTTTTCTTCCTCATACTGAAAGCGCCCGGGGTTGAAGTATGCATCACAATTCGGGCATCTTTCATCTATTTTACTTGTCCATTTGCTCCATTTTCCGCAATCAGGACATTTTATTTCACTAACCTGGCTCATAACAAATTTTTAAATTAAAAATTGGTACTATTGGAACTATAAAAACACCTTACTGTTTTAAAAGGTTTATGTATTTTACATTTTATCCGGATTAATACCCCCGCATGCAAGTTTCCGGCATATTGCCTTTTGATATTCATTGATAATGAATAAATTAAATTTAAATAAAAAAAATCGAAACAGACAAGAAACCCCTGAATTATTTTGGACTTTTATTCCAGACAATAAAAGTTGCGGTTGCAATGAAGTATCTGTAATATTGACTATAGTATTGAATAAGAACTCCGAATCCGTATACCTGTAATCTGCGACTGCTATAAAACAGACATTTGCAGATAAAAGAAAAGCCCGGTATTTTACCGGGCCTCCGTGGTCCATACTGTACTTTCCTCTCTGGTTTGCGCCTTTAATATCGGATTTGAATCAATAAACTTTTGGCTCAATACGCAAATTAAACTGATTTTACTTCAGTACAATTAATATTCCAAACTCCGTTGGCAAAAGTGTAGTGCATAATAATTCGTAGGTAAAAGTCAACGAACAGCAGATTTCCACGTCTACCCGTTATGGCCAAGTTCTCTTATTACGGCGTTTTCCTTGAAGTATCATGCGCTTTTTAGGGTGTCGCAAATATATTTATTGCTTTGCGCAATGCTGGTGTAAGGATCTATTTTGAAATTTTCCTGTTCAACGATATAATATTTTATGTTTTGATATCTTGTTACTGCAAATATTTCCTGAAAATCAATGCTGCCGCTCCCAACTTCAGTATTCAATTTTGGATCGGCTTTATCCATATCTTTTGCGTGAATCAACTTAAAACGGCCCGGATAATTTTCAAGCCATTTAATTGGGTCCTGTCCCGCACGAACAACCCAATAAATGTCCATTTCAAAATCCACAAGGGCGGGGTCAGTATTTTTTAATAATACTTCCATGAGCAGCTGTCCTTCAACCGGTTCAAATTCAAAATTATGGTTATGGTATGCTAGTTTCAGCCCGGCACTTTGCACACGTTTTGCAGCAATGTTGACCCAGTTGGTTAGTGATTTTATATCATTTGCGTTTTGCCGCAAATCCGGATTTATGTAAGGTATGGTTACATACGCTTGTTCAAGAATTGTCGCTGCTTCTATCGCATCGTCAATCTCATTAATGTTTCCGGATTTCAGAAAGGCATCCATCCCGTAATGTCCGCTCGGTGTAGTCAACCCGTTGGCCTTAAGCAATTTTTTGAACTCCGCGGCGCTCAAGCCCCAAAATCCATGTTCTTTGGCATAGCCGAAAGTTTCCACTTGTTTGTATCCTGCCGCTGCCACTTTGGCAATTACGCCCTTCACATCTTTGGGCAATTGCTCACGAAGCGAAAAAAGCTGCAGCCCATACTTTTGGTTAGTTTTAGCAAACATTAATTTCGGCATTGTAATAATGCCTGTTGTCAACAGGGCGCTCTGGCCCAGGAATTTTCTTCTGTTCATCATATTGGTTAATTTAATTAGTCTCGCATTTATGTAATGGCAATAGATTCGCTACCAGTATTCCTTAAAATCTATAGCGCTTTAATTTTTATGTTTCTGAAAGCCACTCCGGTCGACCAATCCTGTAATGCAATACGACCGTCGATGTGTTTGCCAAATTCAGGAAACTTGCTGAAATGGGAATTAGCGACCTTACTGGCCCAGGCTTTGGAGGAGAAATCTTCTTCCGCAGTTAATATCCCATTCAAATAAAATTTCACCTTCCCGTTTTCCTGTTTGATTTCAGAATGGTTCCAGGTATTGGACGGCCTACTTTTTACCGCATTTTTTTGAGGCGCGAACCCATAAAGGCATCCGGATCGCGACTGTGGCTTTGCGAAATCAGGATTAGCATCATCCAATAGCTGATATTCCGGCCCGGATGCCCACCCGGCAGGAATATCCTTTCGTTCCAAAACGTTGACAAATACGCCGCTATTCCCGCCCTTAGGAAGTTTCCAATCGAACTTAAGATCGAAGTTTTTGAATTCCTGATCTGTGATAAGATCGCCCGCGCCCGATTTATCCAGCGGATCGCAGATAAGCTCTCCGTCTTTCACTTTCCATACGGTAAATTGTGCGGTACCGTTGTATAAATGCCAGCCTGCTGTAGAATGTCCGTCAAATAAAAGCTGCCAGCCGTTGGCCCGCTCCGTCTTCGAAAGGCTGTTGTTTTGATCACCCCTGAAGGCACAGCAAGTTATAGCCAGCCCAATGATTATTGCAGCTGCTATTGATTTGGTAATTTTATTTTTCATAATCTATAGGTTTAATTGAAATTTGATACCAGGTACGTTTCTCTTATTTATATTTAAGAATAAATTTTACAATAACTTTCGCATCGGCCATGGAAAGTGAAGGATGAGGGCTCATAGAGGCATCCCCCCAATGGCCGGATCCACCCTTTATTATTTTAGCCGCGAGTGAATCAATATCATAGTGCCCGTATCGCTTAGCAATGTCCGAAAACGCCGGACCGATTAGCTTTTCTCTCTCTTTATGACAATTCCGGCAATCGTTCTTTACAATCAGTTCCGCGCCCTCATCTGAAGAAGTCAGAATTGAAATCGCGTTTGAATTTTCATTAGCAGAATCTGGGGTTTTAGCTCCCGCCTTACTATCCACCGATGCACTGTCAATCAACTTTTTCTGGTTTGTTGAATTACCACCGCAACCAGCTACCAGAAAACACACACACAGAATAATTATTAATCGTTTTGTCATTTATAGATTAAAAGTTTGTTAGCAGTTAAATTATCCCAGGGGAGTCGGTTATTTTTTGATTTATTATTAGCTATGTAAAGATAAATCTATTATATATTGCGTCAGGCTGACACAATAAAAAAAGTAGTCACTAAATACATTCAACCAATTAATAATCAATTGATTGCTACAATAAAGAAATCCAAAAAAGTAGCAGCGAGAGGGGGTTTTGACCGTATTATGCTTCAATCAGGCCTATTTTCATTACGCTTTTTTCGAAACTATCACGCGATACTGCGGCTTTGTTTCTGGCGCTGGTACGGTAGTTATAAATTGTACTTAATGAACATCGAAGGAACGCTGCAATTTGGGTACTGTCTGTAATTCCAAGCCTTATCAATGCGTAGACCCTAAGTTCAGTATTTAAAAGTTCTCCGGGCTTAACCGATCTTCTTTCCTCAGGAATTAAAAGCGAATTGAACTCGCTGATGAAATTTGGGTAAAGGCTCAAAAAGATCTTATCGAAGATTCTGTACAGTTCATCTATCTCTTCGTTGACCATAGCAGTCGAACGCAAAATTTTTGTCAATTCCTCCAGGTGTTTTTCCGAAGCTTTTTTATTCAACACTTTTCTAAAACTCTCAAGTTTATTTATATAGGCGGAGCACAAGTCAAAAAATTGAGCAATATATACTTCTTTGATTTTGTTGGCTTCCAGCAGCTGCGAGTTGGCTTCATTAAGCCGCAAATTTGTAGAATTCAAGGTTCTATTAAGTTCACTCAGCTGCACAGTTGTGGAGTTCAGCGCTTTTTTTAGTCGCGACTCCCTTTTCATTTGCTTGTAAACATATACTGCGACCCCGGCTAAAAAAATGGAAAGTGCACTAATTAAAATAAGATATAAACGAAGCTGGTCTTTTTGCTTTGCTTCCTTCTTTAAGTAGGCGGTATTAATAATTGCATAAAATTCAGATATATGTAGTGTGCGGAATTTTGAATCGCTAAACAGTGCATCTTCAATCGCTGATTGTGTACAACGGTAAGCATTATCAATGTCTCCGGTAGCATTCAGCAATAAAGCCAGTTCCTGCATAGAAGCGTTATCTTTAATAGCGAATTTGACATCAAGTGCGGCGGATTCAGCATAATATCTAATCGCCTTCGTGCTTTCATTTTGCTTTGCATAACTCAAGCCCAATAAGTAAGTAAACATTGCGTAATCGGGCGTCATCTTATTTTTTGTCTTCAAAGCCAGGAGCAATAATTTTTCCGTTTCACGTGTGTGCCCGGCATTAATATTACGTACTATCAATTTCTCCTGATAAGCAGGCGAATTATGATCCAAAATTTTTAATAAGGAGTCCTGGTATTCACGTATGCGGCTTTGATATTCGCCGTTTTGATTGTTGGCAACATAATGTTCGTAAAACTCCGCCTTCGTCGCGTAGTAATCCTCCAACTGATCTTTTGAAATCTTACGGGGATTGATTGACTGCAGAAGCTCATTTGCTTCGAGAAATTTATTTAGTGGGAAATAGATATTCGCAAGATCCAGTTGTGCTGTTACAATAAGATTTGAACTATTCATTGCCTTTGCAATCGCCAAATTTTTCAAGGCATAAGATGCTGCCGAATCAATTTGAAATTTTTGATATTCGGTGTATAAGGTTTTGTTAAAATTGAACTTTTCCAGCCATGAAGTAATTTTTGAATAATTGCTGGAGATGCGCGTAATCCTTTCTTTTTTCTGGAATGTGTATTTGGCTTTATCCGTAATTGCGTCATTCAACTTACTTAAAAGCGCTGCATTATTTTGGGCGATTGAGTTGGTCAAAATACAAAGAGATAATGCTGTAAAAAGACAAATTACCTTTGCGTAAAAGCTTACGGCGACACATTTTGAATTCATACAAGTATTACCAGGTTTGTTAAATGCAACTTATTGCAATATTGCATATTTATGCAA
>Ga0206874_1132_pt1 | contig 19307 bp, 13 predicted proteins | sample Alteio_BWOrgCont_12_FD_152629 | JGI IMG/M metagenome (GOLD analysis project Ga0206874, IMG submission 152629) | Enriched cells from forest soil in Barre Woods Harvard Forest LTER site, Petersham, Massachusetts, United States -... | ecosystem: Environmental > Terrestrial > Soil > Temperate forest >...
TTTTCCTGGTACGAGCTTACCGATGTAAAATTGAAGTCGCTGCCGGTATAGTTTGCTGATAATGATGCATTGAATATGTTGTCGATCATTTTAGTTGTCGCATTCTGATCTACCTTAAATGGCTGACTTAGGGCATCTGCCGGGCTATCGGACAACTGGAACGGTCCGTTGTTCCTGTTTTCGTAATTCTTTACATTCAGGGTGAATGTCAGCTTTTCACTGGCTAAATATTTCAGGTAATAATTGCCCAAAAAGAAATGCTGCTTGTCAAATGGCGTGTTATTATACACATTGGTATAAAAACCATTAAACGCCGAATAAATACCGGCTATGCCTAAAAACAGCTTATCCTTAATTAAGGGTGCCCGCAGGCCCAGCGTGTAACGTTGTTCGCCGTAATTGCCAAATTCTACTTCTGCAAATCCGCTGGGCTCGTTTGATGGTTGTTTGGTAATTACGTTAATTACACCGCCAAGCGCATTCCGGCCATATAAAGTTCCCTGTGGTCCGCGTAAAACCTCAATCCTCTGAACATCAAAAAGTTGTGGGATATAAGTATCCAGTCCAAACTGATTAACGCCATCAATATAGGTTACCACAGCAGGATCATATGATGTGGTTGCAATGCCCCTTACGCCGGTAACATTCCGGTTATCGCCCGGCCCCGCGGTATATAAATTGGGAACTATAGCTGTAAGATCCTTTAGATTCTGTAAACCATAATCCTGCACCTGTTTTGCCGAAAGGGTTGAAATACTTACCGGGACCTGCTGAACTTCTTCTTCTCTTTTTTGAGCGGTAACCACAACCTCGTCTAACTGATTGCTTGCATCTGTAAGCTTTACGTTAAATTGTTGCGCTGCGCTGTTTACTGTTATTACCAGGCTGCGTTCTGCATAACCAATACTGCTGATGTGCATAGTATAGTTACCCGGAATGATATTTTTAATATTGAATTTGCCTTCGGCGTTAGTTATTGCTGTAAAATTAGTATTAAGCAGGGTCAACGTTGCGCCTGCAACAGGTTGTGACTGTGTATTGGTAATTGTACCCGAAATACCGGTTTTACCTTGTGCGAAAGCTGAGCAGTAAATGATCAGCATAAATAAAAATGTAGAGATCTTTTTCATTAAGAGGAAATAAGTAAAGCCTGAAAAAATTGATGAGGCTAAGATAAAAATATTAAAAAGGCAGGTTAATTAGTGTTAAGTCATTTATAAATTGACTTTAGTCTTGAGTCGAAAGTTTTGAGTCTTTAGTCAAAAAAATAAAAACTGACTAAGGACTCTCGACTCAAGACTATTGACTAAACACTAATTAGCCTGCCTTTTGGGTTGTTTTATATTATTGTTTAAGTGACAGTACCCAGGTTATAATTTGTTTAGCTTCCGCAGGTTTCAAAGCAGGATGCGCAGGCATAACTGCATCGCCCCAAACTCCTGTTCCGCCTTGCATGATTTTTTGTGTTAAATGAGCCATTGAAGCTTTATTGTTAGGATATTTCTTAGCTACATCGGTAAATGCCGGGCCAATTGATTTTTCGTTTATTTTATGACAGGTTTTACAATCAAGCGATAAGAATAGGGTTTTCCCCGGGCTGTTTGCAGCAAGGCTGGAAAGCTTAGGCGCTATATCACCAGCAAGTATGTTAAGAGGTTTGCTTTTGGTAGTAGCATCCTGGTCGTCTTTTACATCAACAGTAGCTGTGTAATTGCCCTTTTTTGTATAAACATAACTAAGCCTTGGCACCATGGTTTTACGCGTTACGCCATTGCCCAGGTTCCATACATAGGTCATTTTATCGCCTTCGGGGTCTTTTGCCACAACTGTAAATAATACCGTTAACGGCAGTTTGCCATAAGTTTTGCTGGCATTTACTTTTGCAATTTCAGGTGCACGGTTTCCGCGGTTATAATCAACCCTGGCTAAACCGGCATCGGCGTTCCTGGCAAACCAGCCGCTGCCGTATTCTAATACATAAATTCTGCCATCAGGGCCTGCTTCCATATCAATGGGCGCGTTAAATTTCATCCCGGGCACAAATGGTTCCATTTTATCAAAATCACCATTTGGCTGCAAACTTACCGCTTTAATCCAGCCCCGTACCCAATCGTAAAGAATTACTTTTTTATTATAGTAATCAGGGTAGCGGGTGCTTTTTGGATACATGTCTGTATAATAAACCGGGCCTGCCATAGCACATCTTCCGCCTGAGCCTAACTCAGGGAAATCAGCCGACGGGCCGTAAGGGTACCAGATAAAGGCAGGCTGTGCCGGTGGCAGTACTTTAAGGCCGGTATTGTTTCTTGAATTGTTTACAGGCCGTGCAGGGTCAAATGCGGCTCCTGATACGCCCGTCTCATAATTATATTCGCGGTAAGGAATATTTGGGCCGATCAACAGCGGCCAGCCAAAGAAGCCTGCCACCCTGGCCTGGTTAAATTCATCATACCCCTGTGGACCTCTGGTTGCCAGGCTATCCTTTTGCGCATCCGGGCCTACCTCGCCCCAGTACAGGTAGTTATTCTTTTTATCGACAGAAATACGGTAAGGGTTTCTATCGCCCATTACAAAAATTTCGGGCCTGGTGTTGGGCTCTCCCGGTTTAAACAGGTTTCCTTCCGGGATATCATAAGTACCATCCGGTTTCATTTTTATCCTTAGTATCTTCCCGCGTAAGTCATTAGAGTTACCGGCAGAGCGTCTTGAGTCAAAATGCTCATTACCCGGGCGGTCATCCAGCGGAGCAAAAGCGTGGGTGTTGTACTTAGGTTTACCACCTTCATCAAAAGGAGTTGAGTTATCACCTGTTGAAACAAACAGCATATTATCTTTCCCGAAAGCGATAGAACCGCCGGTGTGGCAGCAGATTTCCCGTTGTGAGTAAAGCTGTAAAACTACTTTTTCTGACTTATTATCAATAGTATCATTAACAAATGTAAAACGCGATAAGCGGTTCACGCTGGTATCAGTCGGGCTATAATAAACATACACGTAATGATTATTTTTAAAATCCGGATCGGCCTGTATGCCTAAAACGCCTTCTTCGGCATTTACGCCTTTGATATGTGTTTTCCAGTATACATTTAAAAAACCAGCCTGTTTAACGGTTTTTGTTGAACTTTTATACAACATTATTTCACCACGGCGCTGTGCTACCAAAACATCAAGGTTGGGTAGTACGGTTAGCTCCGTAGGTTCAAAAAATGTACCTGTCACCAGCTGTGTTTTTACAAAACGATTTGCTTCGGGTACACGTTCGGTAGTTGCTTTAGCGTAGTTTAATTTTTGATGGTCGCCAATGGCCCATTTTATCCCGCCCAAAATATGTTTCAGGTAAAGAGGATCGCTGTATGATTCGTCAGTATGGCCAAGTTCGGTGTACCATGCTCTCCCGCCATCAAAATTATGATACCAGGCCATAGGATGGGTGGTGCCGTTTGTGCCTCCTTTATAGCTGCTCTCATCAATAGTGATCAGTACATGTATATCCTTATTTATTTCTTTAAAATTATACCACTCATCGGTTCTTTGCCACTCGGTGGGTAAATGACTGGTTGAAAGATGATTTTTGTCAACTACATGCAGTGTAGCAGGTTGTATTTGAGGATGGCTATCAAAATAGGCGCCCATCAGACGGCCATACCAATGCCAGTCATATTCGGCATCGGCCGCGGCATGGATGCCTACAAAACCGCCACCTGCCTGTATATACCGCTCCAGGTCATTCCTTTCATTACTGGTTAATAATGGGCCGGTTGTGCTTAAAAATATTACGGCGCTGTACTTTTGCAGGTTATCTTCCCTGATCAAAGCAGCATCGGAAGTTGTGTCGACAGCAAAATTGTTTTCTTTACCAAGTTTCAAAATAGCCTCAACACCCACGGGGATGGAAGCATGATGAAAACCGGCGGTTTTAGTAAAAACTAAAACCTTTGGCACTGGGGGCGCAAACCCAAAAAGCCAGAAAGGGATAAGAAAAAGGAGAGTAAATTTTAATTTCATGTGTGATTAATTGAAGGGTTATATATAATTGATATTGGCGTTTAAGAATTACTAAATTTTAACATTAGTCCGAATCTCATTGTGTAAAAAATACGCAATAAAGAACGAGACTATTTTTCAGATTTCAAAATTTGATTTGACGCGGCTTATTGGCCTGATATTTACTTTTTTGTGTTAAACTATGTTTATTTATTGTGTTACATATACACAATGGCTTATAAGATGAGTGTTTTGCATCATCAGCATCTGATTGTCAAATTTATAAGTAAATCAGTACGAAATTTTTTTCTAATGTAAATTTCATATGACATTCACTTTTATTTAACGCAAGGGATAACAGCCCCATTAACGGGCGGAAATTGTTGAAGAAAGATGAAGAAGGATTGATTAAGGCTGTTTAACAATGAAGTAGCCAGGAAAGCGGATAATTAACGCTAATTTCCCTGTATCATAACTATATATCATGAATGCATATCTTATTGCATAAGTGGCAAGCTAAAATGGAATGTCGAACCTGCACCGCTTTCGCTTTCTACCCAGATCCTGCCATCATGCTGTTTAATGATCTCGGCGCTTAAATAAAGCCCGATACCAAAACCCGCGATGTGTTTGGTATCAGTAGATTCAACACGGTAATAACGGTCAAATAACTTTTCCAGGTCCTGCTCTTTTACGCCTATTCCCTGGTCTTTAACACTAACCTGAACAAAGTGGTCTGTTAAACTACAGATGACCTCAATCTGCTTACCTTTATCGGAATATTTGACGGCGTTGCTTAACAGGTTTGATATAACCGATCCTATTTTATCCCGGTCGGCAAAAACTTCTGTCGCATCACAACTGTTTAGGTAAATAGCATGTGTATGTGCTGTCAGCTGAATTTCATCGATCATATCCCTTATCAGCTGATCAATGGGGAATTTTTGTTTTTCTATTAATATCTTACCTGATTCCAAACGCGAAATATTAAGGAAACCATTGATCATACTGGTCATCCTTTTTACCTGTATGTTGGCTTTACTCATAGCGCCGGCTAAAAAGGCATCTTCGCTGTTTTTTAATTTGGCATTAGCCACTTGTACAATGGCGGTAAGGGATGTTAAGGGTGTCTTCAGCTCATGGCTGGCCATTCCTATAAAATCATCCTTTTTCCGTTGAACTTGTTTTCCCGCCTCCAATTCCAACTCCAATCTCTTTTTGGTTTCTAATAATTCGGTTTCGTTTTTTTCAATTTTTTGTCTCGCTAATACCTGCTCCGTTACGTCGAGGGTAATTGCTATAACACCTAATATGGTGCTGTCTGAATCCCTGTAGGGCTGATAAACGAAATCCTGGTATACATTTTCTAACTTACCGTTACGCAATAGGGATACAGGCATTTCGCTGGCATAAAATGTTTCGCCGGTATAATAAACATCTGCCAACAACTTCTCCAGCCCTTGCTCCCTTGCATCAGGTAAAGCTTCAAACACAGGCTTGTTCATGACAGATTCGGCAGGTTTACCCCATAATTCAATAATGAGTTGATTGGCTACGGTAATAATGTGCTGCGGCCCCATTAAAATGCACATAGCCACCGGTGCCTGCAGTATCATACTGTGAAGATTACGTTCGCTCTGTTCTACCTTTTGTTTGGCTAAATTAAGATCGGTTACATCTGCAGCAGTATTCAATACGCCATATACCTCGCCGGCAGCATCACGCAACGGTGTAAAGCTGTAATTGAAATAGGATGTTTTTAACTTTCCATCTATAATAATATCCACCTGTTGATTGCGGGTATGGAAAGGAATCCCCGTAGTAAAAACGGCATCAAGCTGCGAAAATATTTCCTGGTTCTCCAGTTCAGGTAAAACCTCTGTGTATCTCTTGCCAATTACATCGTACCCCTTACCCCAAACATCCATAATAGACTGATTGGCCAATATTATGCGCATTTCTCTGCCCCGGTAAACACCTATTGGGAAAGGTGCGCTTTCAACTATACTATGTAACCGGTTTTCGCTTTCTTCAAAATCTTCAATCATTTTTTGAAGGCTTGCCTGGGTTTCCGTGAGCTCAGCATTAGTAGCAGCCAGCTCTTCATTAACTGTAGCCAGTTCTTCGTTGGTTGCCGAAAGCTCTTCATTAAGCGATTGCTGTTCGCTGTAGCTCTCCTCCAGCATTTGGCGGCCTTTTACTTTTTCAGTAACATCTTCACAGGCCACAATAATGCCCGTAACTGTTCCTTCTGCATCCAGCATTGGATCATAATAAAAGCTGACAAATTTTTGAACCTGGCCCTCCGCCGATTCAAGGTAAAAACTTTGTTCTTCCTGGCCAATGCCAACACCAGTATCATAAACGTTTGATAACAGGGCCGGAAATGGCTGGCCTTCAATTTCCGGCAGTACCTCCAGCAATTTCCTGCCTGTAATCTCCGGCAACTTTTTTTGCCAAAGGTTAGCTATCTGCTGGTTGGCAATCTCAATAACCCAATCCCGGTTCCTCAAAATCATCAGTGCATAATGCGAAGTCATAACCAGGCTGCGTAAGCTGGCTTCATTTTCTTCTATTTTACGCCTATTCAGCACGGTATCTGTTACATCTATTGCAAAAACCAATATACCATCTATGTTTCCTTTTTCATCCCTGCGTGCCTGGTAAATAAAGTTAAAAAAGACATCCTCCAGGGGGCCATTGTCTGTTTTTGATAGCGGGACAAGCAATTCCTTCCCTTCAAAAGTGTTGCCGGTATTGTAAACCCCCCTTAGAATCTCCCATACCGGTTGATCTTTTAATTCGGGAAGCGCTTCCAGGATCGGCTTTCCTAACAACACACGTTCGGGAAAAATTTGCTGATAGGGTTGATTGAGCAATTCAAATACAAAATCGGGCCCGTCAAGAATACAAATGCCGGCCGGCGCCTGCATAAAAAACCTCCTCAGGCGGTCGCGTTGTCGCTCTGCTTCGGCCCGTGCTTCAAAAAAATCATTTGTTCTTGAAATTATTCTTGCTTCCAGCTGATTATTTAACTCCTGGAGGTCTTGTTGTGATTGAGAAAGCTCCTCGTTAGTTGCAAAAATTTCTTCATTGGCTGCCGATAGCTCTTCATTAGTTGCAATGAGCTCTTCATTTAAACTTTGTTCCCTTTGTTTGCCATCTTTAATAGTTTGGCGGTTATAATGGCGCTCGGTAACATCGGTAGCCGTATGTAAAATGCAGTAAACCTGGCCGTGCTCGTCTTTAATGGCCCGGTAAATAAAATCGTAGTATGACCATTGTAACTCACCGTTTACCCGGAGTTGAGCAGCGGTATCTTGGGCTTCGTAAGTAACCCCTGTTCTCCAAACTTCACGAAGCAGGTCAAAAAACGGCTGGCCAACCAGTTCCGGCACTGCATCGATAAATGATTTCCCTATTACACTTCTGTCTTTACCCCAAAAACCTATCATGGCATCATTAGCCATCTGAATAATGAGATTTTCGGTGGTATAAATTGCGGTAGCATCCTTTGATAGGGCCAGTATGGCTACTAACTCGTCGCTGCTAAATTGGCGGGCCGTAGAATTCATTTATAAGCTGTTTTCTATATCTGATCGGTTTGTTTTTTAGCAGGTCAATGTCTTTGTTTGTAATGCTTAAATATATTGACTTATAGCTGTTTTTTTACATATTTATCAACTACAACACATATTTGCGTAACTGGTTTTGCTGTCGTACAAAAAGTTTGATTAGCAATGGTAATTATTAATATTTAAGAAGCTGTTTAAAAATGATTTCATACGGATCGTAGAGACGCAAAGTATTGCGTCTCTACGAAGTTCAGCTTCTGAAAATTACTCCCATTTGAAGGACCTTATAGATAACGGACCAATGATAAAGGTCCAGATGATAAGCCCGCCAACTGTTAAAGGCATTTGCCATATATGGATGCCTTCGAAAGCTATTTTACGGAGGCCATCAACAAAACAAGTAAGAGGCAACACGCTGCAAAATTGCTGCAGCCAGTGCGGATAGTTATCTATTGGAAAAAACAGGCCGCATAACAAAATTTGCGGGAGCACTACTGTATTGGCAATAGGAGCTATAGCGTTTTCGTTTTGTACCACTCCGCTGATAATAAACCCGATTCCCATAAAAATACATAGCCCAAATAAGGAGAATGCCAGCATTTCTAAAAAAGTAGCCGCACCATTAACCAAAGTAAACCGGAATACAAAATAACCCAGCGCTACCATAATAATAAAGCTGATAATGTGAAAAAACAACCGGCTCAGCATTTCACCGGCTATAATGGAGCGGCGCCTCACGGGGGTAACCCTTAACCGTTTAAGCACCATGTTTTGACGAAGATTGAACAGCAAAAATGAAGAGCCATACACCCCTGCCATAAGCAGGGAAAACCCCAACTGGCCCGGTAAAATAAAATCGATGGAACGGTAGATGCGCCCGGGTTCTTTGGTTATTGAAAGCGTAGCTACAGAAGAATTTGCCGGGAAAACTTTTTGATCGATCTTCCCGATAGCATCATTAAGCATTATTTGAAGCAGTTGAAGGCTTTCTGCCGACGAGCCTGCTGCATAGAGATGTACAGTATAATGCGGTACAGGAGATGCACTTTTATTGGATAAGATATTGAGCACTGCCACAATACGGCCCTTACTAAGGTCATCAGATTGTTTTGCTGCCGTTAATCCCCTTTGTAAACTGATCGCTGCGATTTTTTTAATGGCGATGAATACCATGTTCGAGGTATCGCAGCCCGGGGCTATGGCCAGTTTCATTACAGGCGCCTTGTTGGGCACTATGGAACCAAATACTGTAATAAAAATGATGGGAAAAAGCAGCGAAAAAACAATAGAAGTAGGGCTACGGAGCGTAGCCAGTAAACTATATTTTGAAATTGTAAAAGCGGCTTTTAATTGGTTAGCAGGCTTGGTCATATATCTTAAAGGTAGAATAATGTATCACTTAATGTTTAGTCCCGAGTCAAAAGTCTTTAGTCTTAAGTTAGAAAAAGCACAAAATTGACTAAAGACTTATGGCTAAAGACTATTGATTTGACAGTAAGACTTTTTTATCACAACCCAACAATAGTGGCCCTTTCGCCTTGCGCTTTAAAATGAATAAATCCTTCAGCGGCTTTTACTCCAGCTTCCAATCCTCTGAATTCTTCCAGCGGCTTAAAATAATCGTTATAGGTATTTATAGGATCCTGCGTTTTGTGGGCAAACATAGCTGCCTTTTTCCTTTCGCGTAAAGCGGTAATATCTACATAATCAGTAGGGGTAAACGCCATGGTTTCAACGCCTGTGTTTACCTCGTAAAAGTAAAGATGAAATTGCCGGTTTGATCTTACCCAGGCAGTTAAAGCCAGTAACCCGGTAACCTGGTGGTCGGGATGCGCGTCAACAGGCCATTGGGTAAACACAACATCAGGTTTCAGGGCTAGTATCAGTTTAGTCATTTCTTCATTTTTGCTCTTGTCTAATACGGTATTTCCATCAACCTGGCCCGCAAACTGCGGTTTTGTATTTAATATTTTGCAGGCAGCTTCAGCTTCTTTGGTGCGTAAAGCAGCCATTTCGGCATAGGTTTTATTGGGATCGCTGGCTTCGCCCCTTGTTAGATATAAAAAGGTTACCTCGTGCCCTGCATCACTATATTTTGCCATGGTACCTCCGCAGCCAAATTCAGGATCACCAGGATGGCCGCCCACACAAACAATGTGCAATTTTTTATCAGCCGGATCTATGGCCTTATTTAATTCAGATGTTCCATGCGTTTCGCCGGTAAGCGGCGAAATTGTAAGGCCACCCAGGGCCATTGCCGAAAACTTTATAAAGTCGCGCCGTGCAGGTTTACTTTTTTCCATAGATAAAAGTAATTTTTTTCGATGAATTTACTGCTCCATAATACATTTTAGGCTTTGTCCCGAAATACCCCTGAAAAGGTCATAATCACCGCCCGTTAACTTCACTCTCCTGGTGTATATTTGTTAAAACTAAAAGCTAAAAAAATGAAAGCAGTAAACATTACACTAATTTTTAACGGCCAGGCAGAAGAGGCTCTTAATTTTTACAAATCAATATTGGGCGGCGAATACCTCAATTTTCAGCGTATGAACCAAATGCCCGGCGCACCGCCAATGCCGGCAGAGGAAGGGGAGAAAATTCTGCATGCGGCATTAGCTGTGGGCAACTCGGTAATAATGGGTATGGATATGCCAACCGCAAGGGGAACAGCTAACGCAGGTAATAATTTTATGGTAACGTTAGATACCAGCAGTGAAGATGAAACAAATAAAGCGTTTAACGGCCTGGCCGAGGGAGGTACAGTTACCATGCCGCTGGGCCATCAATTTTGGGGTGCGTTTTTTGGGATGGTAACAGATAAGTTTGGTATCCAGTGGATGTTGAGTTATGTGGAGCAAAAATAATTACCGGCAGTAAGTTAAAATAAGCAGATAAGTTGTCAGGCTGTCTGCTTATTTTAACTTACTGCTAATTTACAAACACAAAATAAACCTTCGTGGCAAAGTTAGGTCGAACGTTTGTATCCGGATACAGACCAGTTTAAATTTGTTCATTGTGAAATATGTTAAATATCAACCCAGCGTATTATTAGAAAAGTATATCGACTTTTATTGGACCTTAGAAACCGATTCGAATTATAAAACTTTTAATGTTCCGCTATTTGCAGATGCCTGTACTGACATCTTTATCAACTTCGGTACTATAACTGCTGATTTTAATGGTGGGTCATCTATTTCGCCTGGTAGAATTTACATAGGCGGCCTTTCTACCTCCGCAGGTTTTGTCAGGTGTTTTCCCAATAGTATTTTCATCGGTGTGCGATTTAAACCTGGCGGCCTTCCTCTTTTTTTTAATACGCCATTATTTGAAATGGTTGATCAGATCATTGAATTTCAGGATAATCATCTTTTTTCAATAATGGGTATGGACGGGCTTTTGCCTGTACGGCTGGATCAGTATTTTTTATCAAAGAAAAGGAAGCCAACGCCTGTTATACCAATAACAGAGGCTGTGCATTATTTCAAAGGTCAAATTTCGGTGGACCAGCTTGCTCAAAAATGCAATGTAAGTAACCGTACTATGGAACGGCTTTTTTATACTAATATGGGTATTGGCCCCAAAGAGTTTATAAGCATAGTGCGCTTTCAACAGGTGTTAAAAGCTTTACAAAAGGGTTATTCAAAAGGGCAATTATTGCAGATTGCTTTTGAGATGGGTTATTATGACCAGGCACACTTTATTAAGGATGTAAAAAAACATTCGGGTTTAACCCCATCGGCAATAGGGCCCGGGCCGAGTTTTCCGTAACCCGGAGTTGATAACACTGTATTTATAATTTTGTCGGATTTTTTACAATTCATCAATTTAAGCCGGCTTTACTTTTGTGTTTCATTGCAAACTGATTAATAATGAAATACTTAATTCTATTTTTATTTTGTTTAATAACCCGTGTAGTTGCTAACGGGCAACACAACCAGCCCATTGTTCAACCTGTGAGCCAGGCTGCCTCCCGGTTTGATGCTGAAAAGGCTACAGCAACATTGATAAATACCATACCGCTGGCAGTACGCAATAAAGCAAATAGTTATTGGGAAGGCGGATACTGGCTACTGCTCTGGAATTTTTTGTATGCTGCATTTATTGCATGGCTGTTCCTGTTCGGGGGCCTGTCTGCCTATATTAAAAAGCTTGCCGATAAAACAACAAAAAGAAACAGGAGCAACCTGATCTACATTTCCCTTTATTTCCTGTTGAGTTTTTTGATAAGCTTGCCTATCGATATTTATCAGAATTTTATCCGTGAGCACCAATATGGCTTTTCGAACCAAAACTTTATCCAATGGTTCACTGACGACCTGCTAACTCTCCTGCTTGAACTGATCATTGCAGCTCCGTTTTTTGTGCTGATATACGCCATGTTCAGAAAGGTAAAAGAAAATTGGTGGCTATGGGGTGGGGGTATTGCAGTTATCTTCATTATAGGGATCATCATCGTATATCCTGTTTTTATTACGCCGGTATTCAATAAATATACCCCCCTTAAAAACGGAGCGCTTAAGGAGCAGATATTATCGATGGCGCGGGCCAACCAGGTAAATATAAACCAGGTTTACGTGTACAATGAATCTAAACAAACCAAAGCGTTTAATGCCAATGTTACCGGTTTTGCAGGTACAGGCCAGATAGCTTTAAATGATAACATGCTTAACCAGTGTACCAATGACGAAATTAAAGCCGCACTGGGGCACGAAATGGGGCATTACGTTTTAAACCATCTTTTTATACTGGTTTTGGAATTTGGCGTATTGATTATAATTGGGTTTAAGCTGGTAAAATGGGCATCAGATAAATTATTCGTCAAATATGGCGAAAAATGGAAAGTGATCTCGATACAGGATATTACCAGTTTGCCTGTGCTGGTTTTTTTGTTCACCTTTTACTTTTTTATTATCACTCCTGTAAGCAATACAATTATAAGGACGGTTGAAATTGAAGCAGATAATTATGGGCTGAATGCCGCACGCAAGCCTGATGCTTTTGCATCCGTATGCTTAAAAACAGCCGATAATCATAAAATTGAGCCCGGTTATTGGGAAGAGGTTTTCTTTTATGATCATCCCAGTCGTCAAAATCGAATACTGGCTGCCATGAAATGGAAAGCTGAGAATATGGGTGTTAAATAATTTTATTTGGATGTTGAATAGTTTTCACTTGACGGAATGCAGCTTTACGAATGCAACGGAACCATTATTTTCCAAGCCATAAAAGAGCATCTTCAAACATTTTATTTTGCAAAGACGAGGTAAAGTTTTGGTCGCCGTGGCCCATGTTCATATACACCATTTTGTATTTTGTATTGGTCCATACCACAGGTATGTCGCCGCTCCTGATAATATCTTTTTTGCCTAACGGATAATTTGAAGGAGAAAGCGTTACCAGCACTTTAACATCCTTATTATCTCGCGGATTAGGTTTCCAGCCATACCATTCGTTTATCGGCGCAGTATAGGTTGCGGGTAAATGCCGGGTTACTGGATGTTTATTATTATCAACTATCATTTTAGCAGGCAGCGGAGGCCAGTTGTTATTGTAAAAAACAGCGCCGCCCATAAAATTAACAAACCATGGCCAGTGTGTATCCTTATCATTATAGCCGGAAACATGGAAACCGAGCCATGCGCCACCGTTGCCCATATATTTTTCGAAAGACCGTCTTTCGGCTTCATTATGCGGAAACTCATTTAGCCATATTACTACTTTATATTTTTTTAAATTAGCATCATTCAAATTCTCCCAGTTTGAAGTGGTATCAAATGCAAACCCTTTTTTTGCTCCCATTTCAGCATAAAATTTCATGGCATCCTTAGCAAAATCCACATGGTCTGATTCTACATTAGTGGAATAAAATGCCATTACCCTGAATTTTGGCGTTTGTGCAAATGCAGTTGCTTTTAGTATTAAAAGCATAAACAGGCAAAGCGCTATCTTTAAATATCTCATATTATTTGCTTGTGTTTTTTTCAAATGAGGTCATCATTGATGTCATATCCAAATCCAGGCCTTTAAAAAGCGGCTCATCTTCTGCCGACCACGGCTTACCCTGCCTGAAATCCCACCACCGGTACTCCAGTTTTGAATATTCGTTGGATATGCCGCTTTCAATTGGTTTTTCGTAAACATTAAAGGCTTTTAGTGTATAGCCATTATCATTGACTGCAATGCTGATATTAAATCTTAGCCAGTAATAATTACCTGATTGGCTGGTTACAATTTTAAAAATTCCTGTTCCGGCAATTTCACCGGGTGTTTTAATTATTTTCTTTTCTTCAGGAAAATAATTTTTCAGCCACTTTTCAGCGTTGCTATATAGCTCCTGTTTCGATAAATTGCTGTTGTAGCTTTTCTCATAAAATATGATGCCATTTTTCATTGGAATAGGAATATTGCTTTGGGCAAAACCGGTAAATGACGGCAGTATGAACAGTAATAAAAATATTTTTTTCAGCATAATTTCACTGGTTTGATAATTTATTTAAAAAGCTTCAGGTTATAATTACGATATTAAGCCGGCAATATTAAAATTCAATTTTACATTAAACAATCCATACTGCAAACCAATCGCATGAAAAAGTTCCTGGTATTTTTAGGTATTAGTTTATTAGCAATTGCTACCCAAGCGCAAACTGTTGAAAAACCGAAGTTCAGGGTGCTGGCTATTGCCGAAATTGGCGGCGGCCATGTGTTATTTACCGAGGCTGCAAAAATATGGCTCAATAAATTAGCAGTCGATAGTAATTTTACCATCGATTATATTACAGATACCAAACCTATCACAAAAGAATTTTTATCGCAATACCAGCTGTTTATCCAACTAAACTATCCGCCATACCCATGGAGTAAAGAGGCGCAGGATGCTTTTGAAGATTATATGGAAAAGGGCAGGGGAGGCTGGGTTGGTTTTCATCACCCTACGTTGCTAGGCGTTTTTGACGGGTACCCCATGTGGCAATGGTATTCGGACTTTATGGGCGGCATTATGTTTAAGGATTACCTACCCGGCGGCACATCAGCCAAACTTACGGTAGAAGACAAAGATCATCCTGTAATGAAAGGCCTTCCGGCAATTTTTACTACCAAAGACGAATGGTATTTGTACGATAAAAGTCCCCGCCCAAATGTACGTGTGCTGGCAAGTATTGATGAAGCTACTTATGATCCTCCTAAAGATAAAAAGATGGGCGATCACCCGGTAATCTGGACAAATGAGCACATTAAAGCCAGGAACATTTATATAGCTATGGGCCATTTCCCCGAATTGTTTAATGACGAAGCCTATACTACCCTGGTACGAAATGCCATATTTTGGGCAGTAAAAAAGTAAAGCAGAATTATTGTTGACTTAATAATTTCTTTTTCTGGGCATTAAATTCAGCTTGTGTCAGTGCGCCAGAATCGAGCAGCTTTTTTAATTTTAATAATTCATCAGCGACAGAAGCAGATTGCTTTGTGCCTTGCTGTGCACAAGGTAAAACCTCGCAGGCTAAAATTGCATCGTCAATAAACAATGAGAAATTAAATATCCCACCGGCATCCACCACAAAAAAATACTTATCAATTTTACTCCTGAAATCTTTTTTTATACTCTTAATCACAGCTCCCCCATTGGCAAATTGCTTTGGCAAGTTATGCGAATGGCCGGGCGCAGGCAGTCCCCGGTCTTCCAGGTACAAAAACGAACCATCTTCGCCCGACCCTTTGCCAAGCTTAACGGTATCGTTAACATGATAGGTAATGCCGTTTGCGGCCTTGTATTCGGTTATTTTTTGAGCTATGCCCAAAAGCGGTGATAGCAGGATGCAGATAAATATTAATTTTTTCATAACCTATAGAGATTGTGTTAACTAAACATTATTTAATATTTTGTTATGAGGCCCGTATAAAGCTGGTGCTATTAATCCCCTTATTTTTAATAATATGATACGGTATTATATATAACAGTGTATCCTTCAGGAATGTTTTTGCACAACGCGTGTTGCATTTTCTCACGGTATATCGGGCGATAGATTCCTAATTTGCCAAACCACCGGGGCAGGTTTGGGCAGGAAATCGGCACTAAGAATGCTTAATTATTTAATTAATTGATTATAATGTTATTATAAAATAAATATTTTAAAATGTGTAAACTTTTGTAAACCTTTTTTTGTGGATAATTTTCTTCGGACGAATTAATTCATTTACCCAAACCATACGTGCTGGGGTCATATTCGTTACGCGGAAAACTAAACCCTGCCTTTTTCTATATCTAACATTTTACGCAACCACATCCCAATTACTTTTAACTTTATTTTATATTGCATCTGCAATTCCCACAATAAAAATGAAGAACATAAAACGACGCTCATTTATTAAAAACACGCTTATCGCCGGTGCAGGCGCTGCTTTGGCTCCCAATGTTTTACAAGCAAAAGATGCTGTTACCGAAAGTGTGGCTACAAAATATAAACCGGTAGCCGCAACAGGCAAACGGGTTATTGTTGCCGGGGCGGGTATTACCGGGCTTTGCTGCGCTTATGAATTGATGAAGAGCGGGCACGATGTGGTGGTTTTAGAAGCATCGGGCAGGTATGGAGGCCATGTTTTTACAGGCCGCGATGGTTTGTCGGATGGTTTATATGCCGATTTTGGCGCCGACCATATTACAAAGCCGGGTTATGAGCGATTTTTTGATTACGTAAAGGAATTTAACTTAACTGCAATTCCGTATCCAAACGCCGAGGGTTCTGAAGGGGCAGATGACGAGTATGCACAGAAAATGATAGGCGGCAAGTTTTATACCGTTGCCATGCTGAAGGATTCTGCAGTGCTCACTAAGTTTGGTTTTAACGATAAAGAGATAAAGTTTCTGTCGCAAAATCCGTTTTATGCCTTAAGCTCGTTTTATTTAAAGCCATACCAGGGGAAATTTAAAGATGCTTACCAGCCTTTTGGAGTAGGGTATGATGATTTTGATAAAATCCCTGTTTCTGATCTATATGAAAAAGAAGGCGCATCTCCGGCCGCGCTCCGCTTTTTGGGTGGAAAACATACTTCTGCCCTTTACCATTTATGGCGGTCGGCAATAATGGATTCCAGGGGCATACCGGCATCCGAAGGCGAGACTTTTCACCTTAAAGATGGCAATGAACAACTGCCTATTGCTTTTGCAAAACGCCTGGGAACGAGTGTAAAACTAAATCACCCCATTACGGCAATTAAGCATGATGCTAATGGCGTAATTATTACTTATAAGGCGTTTGGGTTTGATGAAGAAAAACAAATGAGCGCCGATATTTTGGTTAATTGCATAACACTGCCCATATTTAAAAACATTCTCATCACACCACCATTGTCGCCTGAGAAACAATATGTGGTTGATAATATGGCCTATTCATCGCACCCGTTCTATGTATTTGAAGCGGCCTCCAAGTTTTGGCTGGATGATGGATTTAAAAGCATCAATATGTCATTCGAGCATCCTGATATTTCATCCATATGGGAAGAAACGAATAAGGTGGATACTACCCGTATCATTTTAAAAGCATACGGGCCTGGCGGACTTTCGCCGCAGCGGGTTTTGGCCGCTTTCAGAGAAGTATATCCCGGCAAGCATGATACCATTGAACAAGCCCTTACCAAAGATTGGACCAAAGATAAATATGCACCGGTATGTGAAATGGAACCCTTCCCGATAGGTGAGATGCACCGGTTTTGGCCGCAGCTGATGATGCCCGATGGAAGAATTTATTTTGCCGGCACCTATGCCGATAATATGAGCCGCGGTATGGAATCGTGCCTGCGCTCGGCACAAAGGGTAGCAACTGAAATTAGCAAACTATAATTTAATTCACTCGGACACATTTACATATGTTATTAAAATCGCGATCTGTTTATCTTAATGCAGTTGTTACGTTATTTTTATATGCTGCTTTAAGTTATTCAAATATCTTCAGTCAAAACCCGCAGCAGCAAAACGAATTGCCGGTTGTTAAGATCGTCAACCCCAAAAACAACAGTGTTTTTGATTGGGATTCACCAATGAATTACGAGATCAGTGTTGCTGACAAAGAAGACGGGGATTCGAAGTTTGATGAGATCAACGTTAAAGAGGTTTTACTGGAAGTAAGGCATGCCGGTAATCAGCCAAAAATTCTGGCGACAGGCAAAGCAGCCCCGCCAGATCCGCCTGGATTAGCAGTTATCCGTACCTCCAATTGTTTTAACTGCCATAATTTTAACAGTAAATCTATCGGGCCTTCTTTTTTCGAGATCACTAAACGCTATCCGGCAACGCCTTCCAATAACGATTCGCTGGTGAAACATATCCGGGCAGGTTCATCAGGTATATGGGGGAAAGAAAAAATGCCGACCCATCCGGAGCTATCTCCAGAAGAAATAAAAAGCGCCGTACAATGGATCCTAAAACATTCCGCAGATCCTACTGTAGATTATTATATTGGCACAGAAGGATCCTTCCGCATAAAACAACCCGTTACTTCAAAACCAGGTGCAACATATATACTCACTGCCAGCTACATTGACCACGGTTTGAAAACCGCACCCGGCAAACAAAGATTAAAGGGGCAGGATGTGGTGGTTTTGCATAGTAAATAAAAGAGAACCTACTAAAAACGCAATACCTGTTGTTTAACCTAAATTTTACATTGCTGCTTCAGTATTATTTATATTTTAGGCACCGTAATCATTCTCTTCTGATTCATGAAAAAACTTTTCCCTGTTTTAATCCTTGCCGCGTGTTTTAATACTTGTATAGCGCAAAATCTTATATACCCTTTAGCAAACAAAATACCGGTAACAGATGAGTTCTATAAAAAATACAAAGTAACGGATGATTACCGGTGGATGGAAGATCAGAACTCGCCGGAGTTAAAAAAATGGATAGCCGATGAAAATGTTATTTCAAAAAAATCTATCAGCAGAGCATCAGATAAAAATGATGCGCTGCAATTCATAACGCAATTATCCAATGTTACCTATCATAATCCAATTAAAAAGGGGAAATATTATTTTACCTATGGCTACTATGATGGCCTTAGCGTACCAGCCTTGTATGTTCAGAACAGCGCACGCGACGATGAACCCCGGGTTATTGTAGATCCGAATTACATATCGCGCAAAGACAAAATAACTATCAGGGATTACGAGGTATCTCACAATTCTAAAAACCTGGCCTATGAGTTCAGCCGCAACGGCACCGATTGGGTAGAAATTAAAGTATCAGGAATTGAGGGGGCAGAATTGACAGACCATTTAACCAACGTTAAGTTTTCAAATATTGCCTGGCACGGTGATGGCTTTTTCTATTCGGCATACCCGCGCTTAAATGATTTGGGCAGAACACAGGGGCAAGTTGTATTTTACCATAAATTAGGCACTCCGCAAAATGAAGATGCGGTGATCTTTAAACGGGATAACCCAAGCCTGCAGTTTGATTTTTTAACCACTAACGATGAAAGGTATTTTATTGTTGGTGAGCATAATCTATCAACCGGTATTTATAATTATTTTTATATTGATTACCAGCAAGCAGAACCTTCATTAAAGCCATTGTTCATAAATTTAAAATACAATATCAATTTTATCGATAGCCATGAAGGGAAACTGATAGCTGCTAACTTTCACAGTGCTGATAAAGGAAGCATAGTTGAAATTGATCCGAAAGATCCGTTAAAATGGAGGTTAATAGCAGCGCCATATTCAGAGGCATTGCTATTAAAAGTTGTTCCG
>Ga0206874_1133_pt1 | contig 19296 bp, 14 predicted proteins | sample Alteio_BWOrgCont_12_FD_152629 | JGI IMG/M metagenome (GOLD analysis project Ga0206874, IMG submission 152629) | Enriched cells from forest soil in Barre Woods Harvard Forest LTER site, Petersham, Massachusetts, United States -... | ecosystem: Environmental > Terrestrial > Soil > Temperate forest >...
CATTCAAGTCTTGAATGCGGTGATTTGACGTATGCGGATTTTTTCAACTTCTTTTCCATGCAGCATGTCGTCTTTTTGGGACTTCCCATCGAACACGCCCTGCAAAGTGCGGTCAAGCATGAAGAATTTAGCGCGCGCGTGCAAAACCGGAAAATTTATTTTGACAGCCGCCCCTTTCTTCATGCAATGCAAGAAGGGAACAGCACGGCAACTATCGAAGAAACGATTGCGTATATTGAACGCGGTTTGCAAAATCCCATGGCGTTCAACACTAATCATGCGGAAACACTGTTTCATTCCACTCTGCAAATGGAACGATTATATATATATGGGCACAGTGCAGACGCACTTCGCGTTGCGAACACCGTCGAGAACTATTTGCACGCGATTGATAGCCAATTCGTAAGTACGGAATATGCGTTTTTTAAGTCGTTGGCGATTGTTTTGCAATTGGATGCGGTTGATGGAAAGCGACAACGTTTGCTTAAAAAACAATTGAACGTGTTGCGAAAAAAAATGCGCAAATGGTCGGAATCGTGTCCGGAAAACTTTGGTCACATGGAGCTGTTGGTTTCGGCGGAATGCGCGGCGCGGGAGCGAAAACATGAACTCGCATCACAGTATTATGATTGCGCCATCGCGGGCGCCCACCAGAACGGATTTATCCAGCACGAGGCGCTGTCATGCGAACGTGCAGGGAGATATTATCTTGCACAGGGCAGCGAACGCCGTGCGCGACCCTACTTAGCAGACGCCCGCAATGCGTGGTTTCAATGGGGAGCAAACGGAAAAGCCGCGGCGCTTGACGCCGAATTCGATCAGTTCTTAACAGTGCAGTCTTCAACGGACGCCGGCAACGAAACGACCGATGTGCGAAACATAGACTTTCAGGCGATTCTTAAATCATCCCGCGCGCTCGCCCGGAAAATCATATTGCCGGAATTGCTGGAGTCGCTCATGACAATCGTACTTGAAGTGGCGGGGGCGGCGCGAGGCGCATTACTGCTCGATACCGACGGCGTGCTGAAAGTTGAAACGGAAGGAACGTTCGATCCGAAAAACATTTCTGTGTTGGGGGGCATTCCGGCTACACAAAGCGAGCATCTTCCGCAATCCGTCGTCCAATATGTGCATCGCACAAGCGAAAGCATCGTATTGGACGATGCGTTCAGCGACCAATCGTTCGGCAACGATCCATATATACGAGCGAACGAAGTGCATTCCATGCTTTGCGTACCGCTTTTAAATCACGGCGAGATGACGGGAATCATTTACTTGGAAAACGCATTAGCCGAAGGCGCATTCACGGTTGATCGCGTTGAAATGCTCCGCATTCTATCAGCGCAGGCAGCCGTTTCGATTACGAACGCGCGGTTATATACGCGCATCGAGGAATATAATAAAACACTGGAAACCGGTATCCAGCGGCGCACGCATGATCTTCATGAAAAATCGGAAGAACTCGCCCGGAACAACATTGCGCTCGAACGGGAAAAAGAGCGTTCCGAAGCGCTGCTGCACAACATTCTTCCCGTTCTTGTTGCTGCCGAGTTAAAAGAGCGCGGCACAACAACGCCGCGCCGATTTGAATCGGTGACGGTCGTGATGACGGATTTCAAAGATTTCACGCGGAGCGCGTCGGAACTAACGCCGCAAGAACTTGTTAGTGAATTGAACGACGTGTTCGGTGTGTTCGATGATATCGTGATGCGGCATGGTCTTGAAAAAGTGAAGACGATTGGCGACGCGTATATGTTTGCAGGCGGCATCCCCGATCCGGTTGAAGGTCATCCCGTCAATTGCGTGCGCGCCGCCATAGAAATGCTCAAATATCTTGAGACGCGCAATGCGCACGCCGCACAAAATTGGAGTATGCGCGTTGGAGTGAACACTGGTCCGATTGTTGCGGGCGTTGTCGGCAAGCAAAAATTTACCTACGATATGTGGGGTGATACGGTGAATATTGCCAGCCGGTTGGAAACCCTTGGCGAAGCGGGAAAGATAAATATCTCCGCCGCAACGTACAACGAAATCAAGACGGTAATTCCTTGTATCCCGCGTGGGAAAAAGCCGGTGAAGGGAGTAGGGGAGATAGAAATGTATTTTGTCACGGCAACGAAATAGGGGGAAAGTCTGAAGTGTGACGGCTGAAGTATGATGGGTTGATTCAGTCTTTTGAAAAAATGATTAATTCTTACATTAATCAATCGTAATTGTCATTGCGAGGAGCGTCAGCAGAGCCTGTTCAGAGCGAAGCGTGAGTGGCAATCGTTTCCCCAAAATACCTTTGCAGAAAGGATTGCTTCGTTATTCGCTTTTAGCTCATTCCTCGCAATGACAAGGCGAAGTTTTGCGATGGCATGGTGAAGGTTTGTGAATACACGTGAACATGCCATTCTTGATCAACAAATTTACCGGGAGAAATTTCAAATGGCGAAATTATTGCTCACCTTTATAGTCGTGTCGGTTTCGTTTCTTAGTTGTAACTCCGCAACGAAGAAAAGCAGTGATGGAGCAGTTGGGGCGAACGCACTCACACCGGCGTTTTCGCTGCCGCTGTATCCGCAGCAGTTGCAAGTCCCGCCGCAGTTTCAATCGAAACGTTTTGCCGAACCGCACACGCTGTATCTCCCGAAAGGCTTTACAATCAGTGTCTTTGCGACAGGGATTACCGGCGCACGATTTTTATGCTGGAGCCCCGACAGCACGCTCTATGCGTGCGCGCGTGACGCCGGAACGATTGTCGCATTGCCAGATCATGACCACGACGGCATCGCAGATTCTGTCATCACAGTCGTAACCGGTATGAACGACGGGCACAGTTGCGCGTTTTACCGCGATACTCTTTACGTTGCGCAAACCGACCGCGTAACGAAAATGCTCGGCTCGCCAGGCAGCCGCGTCATTCAATCAAAACACGATATCATCACAGGCATCCCCTCAGGTAAAGGACACTCTACCCGCACGATTCTTTTCGACGCGACAAACAGGAAAATGTATCTTTCCGTCGGGTCGTCATGCAATATTTGCAACGATCCCCCGGATAGGGCGTGCATCCTGCGATTCAACGACGACGGCACGGGGGAGGAGGTTTTCGCCTCCGGTTTGCGCAATTCCGTGGGGATGGATTTCAACCCCATCACGCATCAATTGTGGGCGAACAATAACGGGTTCGATAACGACGGCAACGATCTCCCGCCCGAAGCGATAAATATTATTCAACAGGGAAAATTCTATGGCTGGCCCCTTGCGTATGGCAATGCGCAATTCAATACGGAATATTACACGCTTATCGGACCGATGTCGCACGCCGACACGCTAAAAGTGCTCGGCATGACGCCGCCCATAGCGCAGGTGCAGGCGCATTCCGCACCGCTTGGATTTTATTTTTACACGGGGAACGAACTGCCGAAGGCGTTCAAAAATCAGGCGCTTATGTGCTACCACGGTTCATGGAACCGTTCGCCTGCTACCGGTTACAAAGTCGTGCTGCTGACTGGAAACCCCGACGGCACGAATATGCGCGTTGCGGATTTCCTGACCGGCTTTATGACGGATTCGATACCCGCTGCAAATTGCTGGGGCAGACCGGTCGGCGTAACTGCCGATGCGCGCGGAAATATTTATATTTCCGACGACAAAGCCGGCGCGATTTATCGGATTCACTATACCGCGCTGGCTGGGAAGCCAACTGAGAATCCGGCTGGGAAACCAGCTGAGAATAAAGAAAAGAAATAGGCGGCAGGTTTCAATGAAAAAAGTCCGAAGTACCGCCATTCTGAATACATTCGTTTGTACAAGGGTAAATTCCGCTACGGCTTCAGAATAAAATCCGAACAGATACACTCCGTGCGATCGAATCTATTAGCCGCTCCAATTCATAACAATTTAATAATGTATGGGGCGTTGCCGGCACTATTGCTTCCTGTAATTTTGTACGGTGTACGAGTTTCCGAAAACGATAAAGATTTACGTTGCAAATGCAGAAATTTCGAACGATTATTCCCAATATCGTACTTCCATTTGCGATTACACTATTAACTATCTCCTTAATGCCGCGTGATGACAACGCGCAAGGGGCAAGCAACACTACTGCTGCTGTGACGTTTACATCTGTTGATGCGCAGGGTGCGCAAACTGCTGATTCCGCTGCTTCCTTTTTTCAAGCGGGGGAGAAATTGGAGTATAAAGTAACGTTCCTTTCGTTTACGCTTGGTACGTTAATTCTCACGGCGGATAGCATCGTGAACGAAGACGGCAGCAACGTGTTGATGACGCATATTCGGTTGGATTCGCGACCGGGAATACCGTTCCTGAATGCACATGCGGTAGATGAAACGCAATTTGACGAAGGAGGGTTCACGCGGCTGTGCGTCGAATCGGAGGAAGAAAGCGACGGGCAATGGGGGTATTGCAAATTTCAGCCCGATTATTCCAATCAAAAATTGATCGTCGAGAAAGGTATTGGTTCCCGCATCATTAATCAGAAGGAAATTTCCACGCCGTTCAAATACAACGATGGGCTTTCGACAATTTGTTTTATCCGGAAAAATTTGGCGGGCAAAAAATATTGCCTGATTCATGCGCTTGGCTCAAGCGATACGGGTAGAACAATCATCAATTTTACCAACGAACGCGATACCAAGAGCATTAACGCTCTGGATTACCCTGTTGATTGCCTGCATTTCAAAGGGCGCATTTACATGAAAGGCATCTACGGCTTTACCGGCGATTTTGAAGGATGGTTCAGCAACGACGACGCCCGCGTGCCGATTAAAGTCCAATTGAATCTCTATCTGGGAAGCGCCACGCTTGAACTTGTAAAGTGGCAGCGAGCGGGGTGGACTCCGCCGCACGGGTAAGTCGTATATTATATTGACGATTGCGTTGATTAGAAAACTCATAAGAATATGGTCATTGCGAGTAACGCGAAGAAATCTTTGGTAGTGTATACGTTTGTAGATTGTCATTCAGAGGGAGCACATTCGCTGTGCTCAGTGTAAACTCCGCGACCGAAGATCCATGCAGCCTACTTGTGTAATCATGATGGATTCATCGCTTCACTCTGAATGACATTGTTGAGGGTTACACAATCTCTTGAAACTGACATACTACCCAATCTATTCCCCCGAATGCTTTAGCAGAATTGTATTTTGGATGCCCTCCTCATACAAACGCAACGAACATTAAGAGTTTTTTCTCACACGCCCTGTGGGTCAACGTCCACGATGACGCGGACGGCGCGGGTGGCGTGATGCGCGGCGTATTCATCGAGCGCACGCTGCACCGACGCGCGGATGATTGCGCCGCTTGGGTCGGCGTCTTTATTGTTTTTAATCAGTATGCGCCAGCGGTATTCATCCCGAAGTTTTTGGATAGGCGCTTGCTGGGGACCGAGAATTTCCGAACCCTTCCTCGGCTCGATACGTTTCGCGAGCATCCCCGCGTGCTCCTGAACTATTTTTTCATCCTTCCCTTTCAACTCCACCATGATGATGCGCGAATACGGCGGGTACATCAACTCGCGGCGTTTTTGCAGTTCAAGCGCGTAAAAACTTTTGAAGTCGTGCTGTAGCGCGCACTTGATGGCTTCCTCATCGGGGTTGGACGTTTGAATGATGACCTCGCCCAGTTGCGCCAGTGTGCGCCCCGCGCGCCCCGCGACTTGCGTTAGCAATTGAAACGTCCGTTCGCCCGCGCGGAAATCGGGCAGGTGCATTTGGGTATCTGCATTGATGACGCCGACGAGCGTTACCCGCGGGAAATCAAGCCCCTTTGCCACCATCTGCGTACCCAAGAGAATGTCCGACTCGCCTGACCCGAACGAATCCAAAATGGTTTTATGCGAGCCTTTTCGCGAGGTCGTGTCCATATCCATGCGCACAATTTTCGCATCGGGGAACAGCGCAACCACGTCTTCTTCCACTCGCTGCGTGCCTGCCCCGAATAGCTTCACGTCCGTGCTGCCGCACGTTGCACATGCCTTTACCGCGGGAATCGTAAAACCGCAATAGTGGCATCGGAGGAGATTGTTGACCTTGTGAAACGTCAGCGTAACGGAGCAATGGGGGCATTGCGGCGAGGCGCCGCAATCCATGCACTGCTGAACCGGGGCAAATCCGCGCCGGTTTTGGAGGAGTATTATTCCTTCGCGTTTTTTCAACCGAAGCGCAATGTGGTCGCGGAGTGTGAATGAAATGCTGTCCCGCACCTCGTGCTTTTTCCGCGCATCGCGCATGTTCACCGCCATTACTTCGGGCATCAATGCGCCGTCCGCACGTTCCGGCAGTTCCAACAGACGGTATTTTCCGGTTGCGGCGTTATAATACGATTCCAACGAAGGGGTTGCCGAGCCGAGAACGGCGACCGCGTGCTGCATTTGCGCGCGCACCACCGCGCAATCGCGGGCGTTGTACCGCGGCGGGTCCGATTGCTTGAACGAACTTTCGTGCTCTTCATCCGCAACGATAAGCCCGAGATTTTTCACCGGCGCGAACACCGCGCTCCGCACCCCGATAATAACGTTGTGTTTTCCCGATTGCACGCCGCGCCACGCGTCGTAGCGCTCGCCGATTCCCATTTTGCTGTGAAGCACGGCAACCTGCTCGCCGAAATGCGCGCGATACCTGCCGATAAGCTGCGGGGTAAGGCTGATTTCCGGCACGAGCGTGATAACAGCGCGCCCCTGTGCAAGCACCGTTTTAATGACTTCGATATACACCTGCGTTTTGCCGCTGCCCGTAACGCCGTGCAGGAGAAAGGCGGTGTATGTGCCCTCCGCAACGGCGGATTGCAGCGTCGTAACGGCGTCGCGCTGCGCGGTATTGAGCACAACATTTGGGGGTGTCGGCGTCTCATCTGCAAATTGGGAAAAGGAACTCCGTATGGTTTCAATGGTGTATTCGACGGCGTATTCTTTCTCGACAAGCCGGTGAAGTGCAGCGGATGAAGCGCCGGTTTTTGCGGTAATGGCTGCTACCGGAAGCCCGGTTTTTTCTTTGTGATAATGCTCCAGTAAAAGCGCCGCAACGGCAGCCTGCCGCGGTGAATGCTTTTCAAGCTCGTCGAACGCTTCGCGCAGGTTATCGGCGTTATACAGCAAGGACTCAGAGAGCCGGAGAAACCGCACAAGTTTCGGTTTTGCTCGCAGGGCAACGTCCGTTGCGTGCACAGCAACCAAGCCCTGCGCTTCGCATTCCTTTATAATCGCGGCAAGCGCGCTTGTCCCCATTTTTTTTCGAAGAGCCTTCATACCGATTCCGGCGGGGTTTTGCGCGACCAAGCGAAGCAACAGCTCACGTTTTGTCTCGCGCTTTTCGGGAAACAATGTGGCGCTGTCCGTCAAATCCTTCGCGATCGGCACGACGCGAAAATCGGATTCCGCCGCCATCCCTTGCGGGAGCGCGGCGCGGAGGACTTCGCCCCACGGCGCAAAATAATATTCCGCAATCCACGACGTAAAATCCAAATACTCTTTCGTCCAGATTGGCGATGCGTCGAGCACGTCCCAGAGCGGCTTCAACTTTTGCGTCGGGGTCTCGTCGGTGAATCCGACGATAACGCCGGTAACGAGTTTTCTGCCGAACGGAATAATCGCACGGACGCCGACTGCGGCGGCGGCGAGGTCATCCGGGACACTATACGTGAATACCTGCCGGATGGCTTGCAGTGGAACAACTTGGGCGTAGCGTTGCATCAGAATCGCGCAATTTACGAAAGAAACATGATTGTGTATCAATTTCAATAAATAGCACAATCATCAATGGTTGTCATTCAGAGTACATTCGCTTGTGCTCAGTGTAAACTCCGCGAAGAATCCATCACTTGATTGTTCCTTTAGCGTGGATTCTTCAGTCGCTGCGCTCCTTCTGAATGACAATCCAAATAAGACTATACCAAGAAACGGAGACGGTTTGCCCGGTTTGCAGATTCTCCGTAATTTTTCATGTTAATCGTTTAATGGCATTTACCGACAATATCTCAAGCGTATGACTTCTTTTGCAGATGGATTCTTCGCGGAGTTTACACTGAGCACAAGCGAATGTGCTCTGAATGACAAGGCTGAATGATTGGGTAAATCTACCCCCTGTCATTGCGAGGAGCGCAGCGACGAAGCAATCTACCTGCAAAGAAATCTAATCTTGATATTATGTATCTCATTTATATCCGAGAAATGACACGTCCATTCATTGTCTCCTGTTTCATACTATTTATGGCAGCAAACGTATTCGCCGCCCCCAATAACGACGCATGGAAACGCGTGTACCGGAAGACCGGCGGCGCGCCCACCATCAGCGATTCAAGTACGGGCATAATAATAATAGGTCCCGGCGCCGATTCGCTCGTCATTACGCGGGATACGATGATTTCCGCAAGCATATATATTTATGGTGCCGGCAAATTGGTTGTCCGCGCCGCAAAACTTACCCTGTACGGAAATATTTCTGCAACGGACAGCGCGCAGTGCATCGTGAGCAACGGCACTCTCAACCTGCCTCAGGATTATTTATATGAATTCAGCGTCAACGCCGGGGGAAACGCATCGGTCTTATTCGAGCATTCCTCCATCCAAATTGCGAACGGCAACGCCGGGGCGAGCGTTGTGAATAACGCGAAATGGACGATGCACAGCGATACATTCCCGGAATCATTCTTTACGATGGACATGGAAAACAGCGCGTCAGTCGCCGCCGATTCCTGCCCTGTGTGCGGCGAATTCATCTTCTCCGATTCGAGCGTTTCGCTTTTTTCCAATTCCGGAATGATTATTGCGTGGCAGATGATTACGGCGGGTCAGGTGGTGGACGAGCAATTCCCGGATACGGTCGTAACGCAATGGGCGTTCCCGGATTCCGCAAAGACCGCCGTCGGCGTGGCGTACCGGGTGGCATTCGCAAAGTGTAGCAATATTTATTGGACGGTGCTGCATGGCACGGGGGCTTCGCTCACGCTCCGCAATTCGCACGTACGCGCAATCGGGCTGATGTTCATGGGCGCTGATTCGATTGCGATTGACGGCATTGCCGACGGCGGGACGTATAGTAATATGCTTTTCCCCGATACGACGCGGGTTTTGCAATTGGTGAATTCGCAGGTTGATACGTGGAATTATTATCCGTTCAACACCGCCAAACTCTCGCTTACGAATTGCATCTTCGGCGAACTGCTTGCATCGAACGGCAGCAGCGCGTATGTTACCTCGTCGGTTTGCGACGGCACAGGCGGGTATTTCTCCGCAACCGATTCGGCGCACGTGAGCGCGGTGAGTTCGACGATGAAATGCCCCGTCGTTGCGCGGAACCGCTCGAATGTGCAAGTCATTTATTCCACAATCGAAACGGCGCTTGGCGACGATCAGGTTTTTGCGGAGGGTTCCGGCGGGCTTGCGCTGCTGAATAGCCAATGCAATGCTACGCCCCGCGCGTACGATACGGCGAACGTGCTCGTGCTCGGTATTTTTCCGCCGCCGCGCGTCGGTCCCGGTCAGCTTGTCGCTCTCACCGGCGGTGCGGCAGTAATTCCCGGGACATATAGCGCAGTGCGTTTTGTCTCATACACTGTTTCCTTTGGTCCATCCGCATCCGGTCGGTGGACGTGGATTGGCTCGCCGGATACGACGCAGGTCGTAAGCGGCGGGCTGGCTTCATGGCGTGTACCGCAAACGGCGGAGGGCATTTATGCGCTACACCTGACAATGCAAATTAATTTTGCGGACTCGTTTACTGTATCCGCAAACACAATCGTGGATTCCACATTGTCGGGCGTGAGTGAACCCTCGGCATTGAACGACGCAGTTGCAATATATCCGAACCCTGCGCAAAGCGTTCTGAATGTCGCTGCGTCAAACGATGCGCATATCGAATTATGCGATTTATTGGGTCGCGTGGTGCGTTCGGCGGATTCCGGGGAAGGACAAGGAGTAACATTCGATATGGCAGCGCTCCCGCAGGGAATGTACATGCTGCGCATTGTTTCTGCGGGCGGAGTATCGAGCCGTATGATAGTGAGGGAGTGAAATTACGAAATAGATTATTTCGTAATTTGGTATAATTGCAATGATGGCGCAACACAACTACTATTTATAACGCCTATACTATTGATGAACACGCTCTATTTTGGCGATAACCTGCACGTTCTGCGCGAGCATATTGGCACGGAGACAATAGACCTCGTCTATCTCGATCCACCGTTCAATAGCAAAGCGACGTATAACGTGCTGTTTAAAACGCCAAAAGGGCACGAGAGCGACGCCCAAATAACGGCGTTCGAGGATACGTGGCATTGGGGAATGCAGGCGGAGAGCGAATACGACGAAATCCTGAAGTCGCAAAACACAGATGTAGCCGAACTCCTCCACGCCCTGCGCTCGTTCCTGAAAGAGAACGACATAATGGCGTATCTTGTGATGATGGCGAACCGCCTAATGGAACTCCACCGAGTTCTGAAACCTACCGGCTCACTTTACCTGCATTGCGACCCAACTGCAAGCCATTATTTGAAGATTGTACTCGATACGATCTTTGGAGTTACAAATTATAAAAACGAAATAATATGGAAACGAATAAATGCAAAAGGAAATGTTCAAAGAAAATTTGGAGTTGTACATGATACCATATTAGTTTATAGTAAAAATCTTGGACAGGAAATTTGGAACCAAGGTTATAGACCACTTCAATTGTCTTATGTTGATACGATGTATCGTTATATAGAGGAAGGTACAGGAAGACGATATCGACTTGGTGATCTTACAGCTCCTATGTCTCGCGCATCAAAGGGACAAATCTACGAATGGAAAGGAAAAAAACCACAATCTACGCGATGCTGGGTTTATGCAATTGAAACAATGGAGGAACTTGATAAGCAAGGGCGAATTATTTATTCAAAAACAGGTTATCCGCAATATAAACGTTATCTTGATGAACAACTTGGTGAAAAATTGCCTGATGTTTGGGAGGATATACAACCCGCACTCGGACACGAACAACTCGGCTACCCAACACAAAAGCCGCTCGCTCTCTTAGAGCGCATCATCTCTGCAAGCAGCAACGAAGACGATATTGTGCTGGACCCGTTTTGTGCGGGTGCGGTACTGCCGTTCACGCGGCGGAGAAGCTGCACCGCCAATGGGTAGGCATTGATATTACGCACCTTGCAATCAATCTTATCGAGCGGCGTTTGAAGGACGCATTCCCCGGCATCACATTCAACGTGGAAGGTACGCCGAAGGATTTGGAAGGGGCGCGGAACCTTGCGGAGCGCGACAAGTACCAGTTCCAATGGTGGGCGGTCTCGCTTGTTGGCGCGCGCCCGTATCAAGGGCACAAGAAAGGCGCGGATTCCGGTATTGATGGCATGTATTTCTTCAGCGTGGGCGATAACACGACAAAGAAGCTCATCGTTTCCGTGAAAGGCGGCGAGAACGTGAACGTGGCGATGATACGCGATTTGAAAGGCACGATGGAGCGAGAACGGGCGGAGATAGGACTATTTATAACGCTTGCCCCGCCGACGCAGCCGATGTCAGCCGAAGCCGCATCCGCAGGTTTCTACGATCCCGGCTTGGTGAAAATCTATCCCCGCATCCAAATACTCACAATCGAGGGGCTTCTCAACGGCACAGCCCGCGCCGCATTCCCCGATTGGCGCAAAGGCGAGGACACTTTCAAAAAAGCGCAAAAAGAGACGAAGAAGGTGAAAAAGGGGAAAGAACTGTTTGAGGAGGGGGAATGAATACTTCACAAGAAATTTTAAAACATCTAACTATTCAAGCAGAAAATTATAAATGTTTTGGGAATGTTGGACCAAAGATTGATAATATTATGCCTTTAAATATTATAATTATTATAATTAGGAAGGAACAATTCAGGAAAATCAAGTATCCTGGATCTAATTGAATATTTAATGTCGGATCACAAATCTAGAAAACCATTAGATGTATCTAATTTAACACCTGGCAATCAAGTCTCAATAAATATATCATTTATTGTTACTGATGATGATATAGAAGAAGCGTTCCATGGACGTAATCCCCAAGTAATTATTGGTTTCAAGGAAGCACATATTAACTACGTCTTGGACAAAGGGAGCAATGGTTGTAGTGATATAACTACTGAGGATACTTTTAGACATAAAAATGATGTTGTGAACGGTGGAGCGAAAGTAATTGATATCTTGGCAGACAGAAAAAATAAAGAAATACAAAGTCTTATATTTCGTAGAATAGATGCAGAACGCAATATTGTGCCAGAAGGAACCGGTAAACTTGATCTTCAGACGAGTGGTGGAGGAGCTACAAATACTATATATCAATATCTAAATTATGATATTCTTAATGACAAACTTGTAAAAAAGATTATGCTTGAGGGGCTGAATTATATATACAAGCCGGATTCAGAGTTTTTAGAGATAGATATACGACAACATATAAATACAGGGAATATATGGGAAATATATTTACTAGACAGATATGGTAATAACATCGCGCTCTCAAAAATGGGTAGTGGGCTAAAAACGGTTTTATTAGTTCTTATTTATATTCACCTTATTCCAGATTCAACTGAAACATTAAAATCATGTGTTTTTGGTTTTGAGGAGCTTGAAAATTATTTACATCCAGCCGTATTGCGACGGTTGTTCCTTTACTTACGAGATATTGCAATAAAACATGGATGTACTTTCTTTATCACAACACATTCTAATATAGTTATCGATTTGTTTAGTAATGATAAAAAAGCACAAATAATACACACGGTACATGATGGGAAAAATGTACAAGTAAATAAAATTGCCAATTATTTAGGCTATAAAGGTATTCTTTCTGACCTTGATGTTCGTGCCAGCGATTTATTACAGGCGAATTGCATTGTATGGGTTGAAGGACCTACCGATCGCCTATATTTTAATAAATGGATAGATTTATGGTCAAAGGGCATCATAAAAGAAGGAGCGCATTATCAATGTGTATTTTATGGTGGTCGCCTACTTGCACATCTATCAGCAGATATTCCCGGTTCTTCTAAAACCACGGATCCAATCGAAATATTAAAAATAAACACTAATGCAATAATGGTAATTGATAGTGATAAGAAAAGTAAATCGCAAACTATTAATTCAACTAAACAAAGGCTCGCAGACGAAATAAATAGCATTGGAGGTATATCTTGGGTGACAGAAGGAAGAGAAATCGAAAATTATATTACTGAACGCTCAATAAGAGAATTATACCCGGATATAACATTAAGATATGACAATAATAAATATAAAAGATTTTGGGAAAAATTAGAGGATGTACGATATGGCTCTTTGAAATATCAAAAAATGAAAGTAGTATTTGCGGAAAAAATAATACCACATATTACCTTAGAAGATTTAACTTGTCTCGATTTAAAAGATAAATTAGATATAATTGGTAATAAAATTCGCGAATGGAATCAAATTAAAACAATACAGTAGAGCTGTGACTAATTTCTAATTCAGACTTTTGTCATGGCAATTGACCCAATAGCGAAACAAATCAATACAAATACGTGCACGTTGCCACAGAATTTAGGAAAAAGCCACATAGTGCGTTCCTTCCCCCTGTGGGGGAAGGACAGGATGAGGGTATTTTTGACGCAGTGAATGTACTGCTATAAATAAGAATCAATTGCATTCACTCCGCCCCCCTCCCTAACCCTCCCCCCGCTGCGTGGGGAGAGGGAAACACAAAGCGATCCCTCTCCCTGTAGGGAGAGGGCAGGGTGAGGGGGATAATTAATGACATGATTTTTTCAACTTTTAAAGTAACCAACATTACATTACACGCATGACAATAGCAGAATTTATCGCTGCATTTGAACGCATCGTTCCGCAAGGCGCGCGCCACGGAAACGATAATACGGGTATGCATACCGGCGATGCACGCGATGAAATAAAAGGCATTCTCGTCGCCCATGAAATGGACGTCTCCATTGTTGACGAGGTGGTGAAAAAGCAATGCAATTTCGTTTTATGTTACCATCCTTTAGTGTTCACACCATTGCAACGGGTGGTTGCGGATGACCCCGTCGGGCTGATTCTCTTGCGCCTTGCGGAAAAGCGCATCGCATTGTTTGTTGTGCACACGAATTTCGATTCCGTTCCCGGGGGCACAAGCTTTTTACTTGCCGATAAGTTGGGATTGCACAATTGCAGGTTTCTTGCTCCACTCGCGCAATCAATAGTGAAAATTGCCGTGTATGCGCCGCCGGAATCGCTCGAAGCCATTGCCGGCGCAATGTGGGATGCCGGCGCGGGGACGATAGGCGATTATAACGATTGCTCCTTCCACACGGAAGGTATAGGTACATTCCGGGGGAATGATTCGGCAAACCCGGCGATAGGTAAGAAAAACGTGGGCGAACGTGTGAATGAAACCCGGTTGGAAATGACCTCCCCGCGATGGCGGCTGAAGGCGGTGCTCCGGGCGTTGATTGCCGCGCATCCATACGAGGAACCGGCGTACGATGTTTTTCCGGCGGAGAATGAGAGCAGGAATTACGGCATGGGGACAGTGGGCGAGTTGAAGGAGGCGGAGCGGTTGAGTGAGTTTGTCGAGCGGGTGAAACAGGTTTGTAATATCCCGGCGGTGCGTTACACCGGCGCGCCGCGTGCGCGCATACGCAGGGTGGCGATTCTCTGCGGCAGCGGAGGAAATTTTCTGCAGGACGCAATCGGCTCCGGCGCGGATGCGTTCATCACTGGCGACGTACGATATCATACGTTTCGCGAAGCGCGCGGCGCAATCGCGCTCATTGACGCCGGTCATGCTGAAACGGAGCGCTTCGTTGCGGGCGAGCTGGCGGGTATTGTGCGTGGCGTTTTGGGTTCCCAAAATTATTCGCATATTTGCGTTCTGCAATCAATAAAAAACACAAACCCGATCATATATGCCTGAGAGCGCAACTTCGTCAATATTTAATAGATTATACGGGCTTTACGAACTCCAAGATATAGATTCCACTTTGGACGAGTTAAACGAAACTCACGGGGATTTGCCCAAAGAACTTAATGAATGCCGCGATCTTTATACCGCGCTTGCCGAAAAAATAAACCGGCATACCCGCGCGGCGGATGAAGCGGCGGCAAAACGCATCGCATTGACGGGGCAAATCGCGGACGCTCTTGAACGCGAGAAAAAGTATAAAGAGCAGCAATACGCCGTAACATCAAACCGCCAATACGATGCGCTTGCGCGCGAAATGGAAGGCGTGCAAACGCAAATCGCCCAATTGCGCAACTCATTCAAGCCGTTGGAATTAGAAGAAAACACCGCGCGGGAAGCCGCGGCTGCGCTCGCGCCCGAGCTTGAGACGCTGCGTGATGAATTAAGCACAAAGGAATTGGAACTTGAAGAATCGAAACTGACCACGAATGAGGAGGAAGCGCAGCTGCGGAAACGACGCCAAGAAGCCATGTCGCTCATAACCGGCGATGACATGGCAATGTACGAGAAGATCCGCACCGCTCGCGGCGGGCAAGCGATTGCGCTCGTGAAACGCGATTCCTGCTCCGGCTGTTTCAATATGGTTCCGCCGCAAAAAAGCGTGGAACTCCGCAAATTTTCAGCCATCATCACTTGCGAATACTGCGGCAGAATACTCGTTCCCGAAGAACTGCTGCAGAAAAACATCATCGCGTGATTCACCGGCGGACCACCATTGCGTATTCATTGCGATTGCGTACCATTGATTATCGTTGATGTCCCTACAAGAATCCGTCGTCGCATTTCTTCCGTTGCTCATCGTATCGTCGTGCGCGCTGCTGATGATGCTGGCGGATGCATTTGCTCCGCGCCGCGGAGTGATGAGTTTTGGTTTGGGGATTGCGGGGTTGCTTGGCGCGATTGTTGCGTCGTTTTATAATTTTGGGTGGACGGGAATTGCATTCGGGGGTATGGTTATGTTTGGCGGATTTGCCAATTATTTTGCCGCGCTTTTTTGCGCCGGCACATTGGTGAGTTTTCTGTTCGCGCGCTCCTACCTTATGAATGAAAAAATCAACCATGCCGAGTTTTACGCGCTTCTTTTGTTTGCGTTGTCGGGGATGATGCTGATGGCTGCGGCGAAGGACATGATCGTTCTTTTTATCGGGCTTGAATTGATGTCGGTGTGTTTTTATATTCTGGCGGGCTTTGCCCGCACGCGTGCGCGCTCCAATGAAGCGGGATTGAAATATTTTCTGCTGGGTGCGTTCTCCACGGGTTTTTTTCTGTACGGCATTGCGCTCGTGTATGGCGCAACAGGCGCGACGAATTTCGACGCGATTCGAGCCGCGCTGCCAAGTGTGACACATCAGCCTATATTCTGGCTCGGCGGGGCGCTCATTCTTATTGCGTTCGCTTTTAAGATAGCCGCGTTTCCTTTTCACATGTGGGCTCCTGATGTGTACGAAGGGGCGCCAACGCCGGTATCGGGCTGGATGTCCTCCGTGGGGAAAGCGGCGGCATTTAGCGCAATCATACTCGTTGCGGTTCATGTTTTCGGCGTGAACGATCCGAAATTCCGCACGATCGTCGCTGCGATAGCGGCTATAACGATGATTTACGGCAATATAACCGCGCTTGCGCAACAGAGTGTGAAACGCATGTTGGCGTATTCGAGCATCGCTCATGCGGGGTATATGCTCGTTGGCATTGCCGCCGGTTCGGCAATGGGATTGGGAGCGACAGCCTACTATACGGCTGTGTACGTGTTCATGCAAATAGGCGCATTTGGAATTGCCGCTGAATTGGAGCGTGAATCGGAAGTCGTGACGATATCCGATTTTGCAGGCTTGGGAGCGCGCAAGCCGTTTTTTGCAGCCGTCTTTTCCATTTTCCTGTTTTCGCTTGCAGGAATACCGCCGCTCGGCGGATTTTTCGGAAAATATTACCTGTTTGCCTCGGCGGTGCAAAATGGCATGACGTGGCTCGCCATCGTCGGGATTATTGCAAGCATCATATCGGTGTATTTTTACATTGGTCTCATTGTTAAAATGTATTTCCAAGATTCCACCTCAACGGCGGCGTTAGCACTCTCGCGCATCACCACGATTGCGTTGTGGCTTTCGTGCATAGCCGTGCTTGCGCTTGGAATTATGCCGAAACCGTTTGTTGGGCTCATCCAGCAGATTTTTTGATTAGAGCGGATTGTCCCTATTGAGGGTTTAATACTTTGCCTATAGTTTGGATGTGCGGAAGGTTGAGCACCTCGTTGCTTGCGCAATGACATACATCAGCGTAAGTCCTTCCCATTTACGTTTGAACTGCTATAAGCTTACCATCAATTTACCACTATTCCCCATCTCACAACTATATTATGAATTATGACTGGATGGAGATTGATACACTTTATTCACTGCCCTCACCCACTTATCCTCACCGTTCCGCTCTTCTCCCATTGTACGAGGGATGTCCCGCAATGGGCGTTGGCATTACAATGGTGAATAAGAGATTACAAGATGGCAAGGGTGCAAATGGATTATCATGCCGACGTAAACAATGAATATAGCAGATGTTATACGTATGGAAGTCCAACTCGATATTTTTTTTGGGCTCTCAAATTGTCTATTTTATGGCGTGAATAACATTCCACTTTGATGAAACGTTGAAAACCATGCCGAATCAATTGCACACTATTTTAGGTCCATCGAGCGCTATCGGGCGGGCTGTCTTTCAAGAACTTCAACATAGGGGCAGGGCGATTCGCGCAGTGGAGCGTTCCGTCAATGTAAACGGGGTCGAAAACATCCGAGCGGACTTACTGGCGCCGGATGACGCAATGCGGGCGATAGATGGCTCCGCATACGTGTATATGTGCGTGGGGCTGCCATACAGTACAAAGATTTGGCGGAAATATTGGCACGTACTGATTCACAATGTCATCGCCGCCTGCGTGAAGTCGACGCCGTCCTTATTTTTTACGATAACATATATATGTACGGACCGCCTCCGCTTGCCATTCCGTTTGATGAGAACAATTCTCAAATCCCCACGACGCAAAAAGGGGTTATCCGCAAGCGCGTTGCCGATATGATTATGGATGCGATAGGGACGAATGGGCTTAAAGCGGTTATCGGAAGGGGAGCGGACTATTACGGCCCGTACGTGATACACAGCCTTCTCTATTTTTCGTTTCTCGAACGGATGCTGCTTGGCAAACCGCCGCTCTGCATCGTAAAACCGGGAGTGAAACATACCTATGCAAACACTACGGATTGCGGCAAGGCGTTGGTTGCGCTTGCGTTAGACGAAAGCACATACGGGCAGGTGTGGCATCTGCCGGTGAACGAACCCGTTACGATAGAAGACGTGGTGGCGATGTTCAACAGCGAACTGGGTACGAAATTCGCAGCGAGTTTTATCCCAAAACCGGTGCAAAAGATTCTCTCGCTGGTCAATCCGCCGTTGCGAGAAGCCTCCGAAATGCTGTCGCAATCGGACACGGAATACGTGATGTCGTTCGATAAATTCAAACGTCATTTCCGCGAATTCGCGGTTACGCCATATTCGCGCGGATTCAGGGAAATGATTCAATCGTTTCAGCACTAATGTAAATTGATCGCGTACCCGATGCCTTCGTTCGCAAAGAAGCCCCAATCGTGCGCGTCGTGAACGACGGGACCGTTGTTCCCTTGGAGCGTTACTTTGTTATCCGTAAGCGCCGTGGCAACCATGTGCCAATAGCGGATATATGTATTGGCGTATAAGCCCTGCCAAATTGGATTCTATCCCACCACCCACAAAATAAAATCCACCCAGATTCCCTCAAAATCGCGCAAAAAGGGCAATTTGAAAATAAATCGAAAATATTTTCATTTTTCTTGACACCTTTTGCCGTCTCGCAGGTTTTTAGGGATATATTTTGGCAAAGACTGCCCTGTTTTGGATACATTTATAACAAGAATCTGCTTTAAACGACAAACAATTGCCTTATTATCATGGTTACCATGTCAAAAAAAAATGTAAACCGCACCAATCCCGCCGTCGAGTGGGAGCAGGCTGAATTCGAATCGTACGGGATGTACGCTCGCAATATTGAAGCGCTTGCAAGCAGGTTTCCGGTGCTGACGCCGATGGAGCTTCGCGTGTGCGCGCTTGTGAAAACGATGCTTCCCAACAAGCGGATAGGCGAATTGCTCGCGATTGACGAGCGCACCGTGGAAAACCACCGGACGAACATCCGCCGGAAATTGAAAATCTGCAAAGATAATACGCTCGTCGCGTACCTTGCTTCGTGCGCCGCAGACTGAACGGATGCGGATTTTCCGTAAAAAAAACACGCAAACCGCGACTTTTCC
>Ga0206874_1118_pt1 | contig 19225 bp, 15 predicted proteins | sample Alteio_BWOrgCont_12_FD_152629 | JGI IMG/M metagenome (GOLD analysis project Ga0206874, IMG submission 152629) | Enriched cells from forest soil in Barre Woods Harvard Forest LTER site, Petersham, Massachusetts, United States -... | ecosystem: Environmental > Terrestrial > Soil > Temperate forest >...
CATTTGCAGGAAGCATTTCAAGTATTTTGCTGATATCTTTATCATTTACTACGCCCAAAACAAAGTGCAGTTTGTTATATTTTACAGATGCAATATTTTGCAAAACCTCCTGCATTCCTTCGGGATTATGGCCGGTATCGCAAATGGTTAAAGGATCTCTGCTCAGTACTTCCCAACGGCCATGTAAACCTGTTAAGGTTTTTACCTGGTGCAATGCAGTTGTTAAATGTTCATTGGTGATATGAAATCCCTGCCGGCGTAATTCATCAACTGCACATAAAACCGTTTTTATATTTTTAAGCTGATAAGTACCGGGGAGGTCAAGCCGGAGATTAGATGGTAGAGATTGGAGATTAGAAGCTTCATCTGTCAGGGTTATTTCAATATCTAAAAGCCCATCTGCGGTACCTTCTGCTTTTTCACTAACCTCTGATCCCTGACCTCTAATTCCTGCCCTCAAAATATCCGATGCAAAAAGTATCCCGCTACCTGCCTGTTTCGCTTTATCAATGAAAACCTGTGCAACTTCTGGTTGGCGCTCACCAATTATTACCCGGATGCCGGGTTTAATTATACCTGCTTTTTCGCCTGCAATCAATTGAAGGGTATTGCCCAGTAAATTCATATGATCCCAACCTATGTTGGTGACGACGGATAGGAGCGGGGTAATAATATTGGTTGAATCCAAACGCCCTCCTAAACCAACCTCAACAATGGCAATGTCGATTTTTTCTTTGGCGAAAATATCAAATGCCAGGCCTACGGTCATCTCAAAAAAGGAAGGCTTGATCTCATCAAAATCAGCCTGGTGTTTGGCAACAAAATTGATAACCAGCTGTTCGCTTATCATTTGCCCGTTGATACGGATACGCTCTCTGAAATCTTTTAAATGCGGTGAGGTATATAATCCTGTTTTATAGCCCGCAACCTGCAATATAGCCGCCAGCATGTGCGATGTTGAACCTTTACCGTTAGTGCCTGCTACATGTACACTTTTAAATTTATGCTGCGGGTCATCCAGTCGTCTACAAAGCTCAATGGTATTCGTTAAATTTGCCTTATAAGCTGATGCGCCATCGCGCGTAAATAAAGGGAGTTGGCTATAGAGGTATTGGACTGTTTTGGCGTAGTTCATTGTTGAAGAGTTCATGGTTCATGGTTGATAGTTCATGGCATGAATTTGTAGTATTAGATTAGAAAACAATTCTCAAATGTGCAAAAAACTATGAACTATGAACCATCATCTATGAACTAAATTCAATCCACATTAAATATGAAATTTACCTGGCCCTTTGAATTGCCCGAGGCAGGTGTTGATGCGGTAAGTTTTGAGTTCCTTACAATACTTTCGCATTTCTGTATCAGGCCAAGGTCGGCCATACGGGTTTTTTTGCGATCATAAACCGCCTGTATCACGTTTCCATTCGGATCGACAGTAATATCAATTACAATAATTCCCGGCACCCTGTTGGTGTTACTTACATTGATAGGATTAACAAAGCTCCAGTTAGGCATGCCTTTTAAGCCTCCACCCGAACCGCCCGGCCCGTAATTATCACTTAAAGTTGAGCCATTGGGGCTACCCTGATTGCCGGGTGTAGTAGTTGTACCATCGCCTGCTCCCGAACCTTTGCTTGCCGCGCCTTTATATAAAGCATTTTGGTTTACAACCGGTTTTTTTACCGGCTTGACAGTCTCTGTGGCTACCGGCTGACCTGTTTTTTTTGAGTTAGCTGCAACTTCTGGAGCATCTTCGGCATTTTGGGTAACTACTTTGGTATTGCTATTGTCAACCTGTTCTTTTTGTTCAGTTGGCGGGGCGGGGGTTACTTTATCGGGTTGGGTATGATTAGCTTTCTCTGCAACCGATGGTTGTTCGGTGCTTAAATTATCCTTGCCCATCCCCGCATCGGTGGTGCCGTAATTTACCAGAATACCGCCTGTGCCCATATCCTGCACCGGCGGATCACGGAAAACAATAAAATAACACAAAGCCGCCATAACAACAAGTATAATACCTGTCGCTAAAAATGCTTTGGGATAATTATTTTCTTCTTCGTAATTCATTCTTCAGTTTGCAGTTTGCAGTGGGCAGCTGGTTTTTAAGTTTGCTTTTTAACTGCCAACTAAAAACTGCCCGCTGCAAACTATTTAGGTACCGTTGCCAAAACCATTTTAATATTCAGCTTTTGCGATATATCCATTATTTCAACTACATCCTGTATGGCCACTGTTTTATCAACATATAAAATGATAGTTAGTTCGGCTGCCTGGCTTTTATAGCCGGATAAAACAGTTGGGAGGTTAGCGAGGGCAACATCTTTTTTGTCTACCGTATATTTCAGATCCTTGCTGATAGTTACATTAATAGTTTTTTTGGAGATTGATTTACCCGACTTTGATTTTGGCAACAGTAATTTAACCACGTTAGGGTTGGTTAAAGTTGATGCAATAAGAAAAAATAAAAGCAGGAAAAACATAATATCGTTCATAGCCGATGTATGCACCTCGGCCGCAATTCCCCTTTTTCCTTTTCTTAAATTCATTTGCTCGGTTCTTCTAAAAGGTCAATAAATTCAATCGCGTCAGTTTCCAGGCTTAATATTACCCGCTCAACCATCATATTTAAAATATGATAACCCACATAAGCTACTATACCTACCGTTAAACCTGCTGCCGAAGTGATCATTTTTACATAAAGCCCACCGGATATAGTGCCGATACTGAAGTTATCAGTTTTGGAGATATCGAAAAATATTTTGATAACCCCGGCAATGGTACCCAAAAAGCCAAACATGGGGGCTATACCGGCTACAATGCCCAAAATGCCAATGTTTTTTTCCAGTTTGGATACTTCAAGCTTACCTACATTTTCAATAGCGCCTTCAATATCTTTAATAGGGCGGCCTATACGTAACAACCCTTTTTGCAGCATACGGCCAAGCGGGGAATTACTGTTACGGCAAAGCGCTTTCGCCGATTCCAGGTTTCCTGAAAGTATGCTCGAACGTACCTGAACCATCAGGTTCGATTCGTTTCTGGATGCTTTGCGGATAGTGAAATAGCGTTCAAAAAATATAACCAGGCCCAGCACTGCTAAAATCCCGATGGGCAACATTACCCACCCGCCTTTTAATATCAGGTCGCCAAACCGAAGTTCCTGGTCGGGCATGGCTGCCAGTTGCTGGCCGGCGGCTTTTGCCGTGTCTAATAATTTATGTGCGGTATCGGTTACCTGTAAAAATAATAGTGTCATTTTTGGATGGGTATGGTATATGATTTTTTACTGATCTTCCCTGAATTTATAAGTGCAAGCCTTGCAGCTTCCGCTTCATCGTGTGAGGGATAAGTACCAACGGATATTTTTAAAAGAGGCCCGGGAGCATCTGTTAAAATTTTTGCATCAACGCCTTTATTTTTCAAATACCTTACAGCAGTGTTAGCGCTTGGCAGCTTTCTGAACGAGCCCTCAATTATTTCAAAACGCTGTTGTTTAACTGTATCAGCTACATTTACAACCGGCGCTGGGGGAGGTGTTGTGGCAACCGCAGTTTTGGCTGTAGTATCGGCCGTTGCTGTAGCTTTTTTAGCGGTATCAACTTTTACCTCGTGCCTCACAACAGGCTGAACAACCGAATCTTTGTTTGTTATGTTATGATAGGTTCCGGTTACTCTATCAAACACAGCCGGATAAAATTTGTAAACGCCAAATAATGCAAGCGCAACGGCAACTACACAAATTATTATAATCAGCCAAATATTTATTCCTCTTCTTTCAGGCTCTTCTTCAAAATATTGTGGTTGTGCTGGTATGGGTTGAACAGGAGTCGCTGCAGCTGCTACCGGTACAGATGCCTGTTGAACTGTTTCTGGAAAAGCAGGCCTTGCAAACGCTCCATTTGTTTGCTGACCGGCTTTATAGACATTTATAGGCGGATAGCCATAAAAGGCAGGGTCCGCAGGTATTTTATCATTCGGTTTAAAAACCAGTTGCTCCTGTTCTACCTGGAACGAGCCCAAATCGGCAAATAAATATTTGCTTCGTGCGGCGTCTTCCCTCAGCTTACTGATAAATTTCTCGGCAAAATATTTTGACGATGCCAGCGATATGTTTTTTTTATCGGCAACATACTGTGCAAATGTGTCGTCATCGTCCTTAGGTTGAGGCACAAATTTTACCTGGTGGTACGGAGGATAAAACCTGGCTTCCTTATCATTATAATATCCGTTTATACGTTCGCGTACAAAGCAGCCCAGGCCGGGCACGCTTACTTCATCGTGCTGCCCTAATAATTCGCTTAAATAATCGGCAAAATTCATTTCGCTAAAAGTACGGTTTATTATAAAATATTAAAAACTGCCTGTTCAGGCCCTAAAAAGCAAAGCCAACGCCTCCAAATATATTAAATCCGTAATCAGGATAATATAACCACATTTGATTAGTTCCGTTTAAAATATTATTTACATGTACAAAAACGGATATTTTATTTGTCGCTTTATATTCAACTCCGCCGCTTAAATCAGCAAATGAACCAATTAATGTTGGCGCGCCTGTAGCGATCGGACTCGGATCAAATGCCGATCCTCTTATCAAGAGTGTACCTGTAATATCAACTTTATCGCTTATATGGATCACTGCACCGCCTGTTAGCTTAAACTTTGGCAGGTTCCAGGGTTCGGCCACGGTAGCCATCTGGTAATCTTTAAATTCAACACGTCCAAAAATATCCAGATCTTCGGATGCTTTGTAATCCAGCTCACCGTTAAAACCATTTACCCGCGATTTTCCGTCATCATATATTACGGTAAAGCGGTTATATCCTTTTGTAAAATCAAAATCGCTTATAAATAACGGCATATCCTTAACCATATTGCGGAATATACTTGCTTTAAACCCTAAGCCCGGGGCTATTGTTCCTTTTAAACCAGCAGAAATATCTAATTGATCTACAGAATTTTTGATAGAGACATCTTGCCCTAAGAAAGGATTTATGGTTGTAAAATCGAGCAGCGACGATTTATTTACATCGCCTTTAGCCTCAACAAACAGGCGTACATATTTAGGAATGATTTGGTATTCCAGTTTTGCTGCCGGGAAAACATAAAATGCAGAAGAGAAGCCAAACTGATCAACTATGTTTACACCCGCATCAATTTTATAATTATCACCCTGGAATTTTATATAAGGATTAATCCTGATGAGGCTGTTGTTATAATTATAAAGGCTATCCTGCTGTGTGCTAAAATCAAGCGAGCCACTTACACCTGCATAAAATTGATTAATGGTTTCATTCAAAAATCCCGAAAGCACTACATTGTTTTCTTTAGCCTGGTATGCGTTATTCCACAGGTAGCCCTTTATTTTCAGGGCATAAGTAAAATCGTTTTCAACATCTTTATAATTTTTAGCCAATTCAGCTTCGCCGCTTATGGTGCTAAAATGCTGTTTATCTACCTGCAGGTTTGGTGGCGGAACATCGTTTTGATTATAGCCATAAAAATAGTTGCTGTTATAATTATAATCAATGCGACCGCTTATGGAATTTTCGGCTCCAATACTTTTACCAAACACGCCTGCCTGGTTAGTACTTTCATCCTGTTTATATAAATTTCCATCCTGCGCAAAGTGTTTCAAATAACCGCCTATCTGTAAAGCTTCATCTTTGCCATTGGCAAAATAGGCTTCGCCATAAGTAGTTTTTAAACTTCCCAGCCCGGCTTTAATATAGTTGTTTGTTGGTACCGAATCGCGCTCGGCAGGCCGCTTCATGGCAACCAATGGCTTAATATCGGTGTTCTGTTCCAGCCGTTTATCAACAGGGGTATAAGTTAACGGGGCTTTAAAAGGGTTTTTATCTTCCAGGTCGGGGTTGATACGTATTTTAACGGCATCGGCCAAAACGGGCTTGTAGGCTGTTGTTACTACAATTTCTTCTGAAAGACTATTTCCGCCGTTGCCATTTGCCTGTCCTCCATTTTTAGTGGTGTCGCGGGCTACTTTTGCAGCTTCATCGCCCAAGCTTTTTGCCGAAGCTTTTGGTTGAGGCGTATTGGCTTTTACCGGTTTCTTTTTAACAACTTTTGCAACCGGCTTTTTAGCTTTATGATTTGTTTGTGCAATTGCAGGAACAAAGCATAAAACCATTACTAAGGTAAGCAGCGTGTATATATATTTTAAGTTCATTGCTTGTCTCCTGTTTATTCTTTGTTATCCTGTTTCTTCTGATCGTTACCTGCCGGGGCCTGGTCCGTTTTGTCCTTTCCGGATAATTGGTCGAGCTTTTGCCGTGCAGTTGGTAAAATATCGTCGTCGCCTTTATAGTTATCAATAATGCTTTGCAAGGTTGCCTTAGCCTGGAAAGCATCCTTAAGCGCCACATAATTATCGGCCAGTAAAATAAAGGTTTTGGTTACCCAGTAATCATAATTGGGCATATCCTTTACCAGCTCGAAACATGTTTTCTGCGATGATTTATAATGCCCCTTTAAATATTCAATGTTGGCAATGTTGTATTTTGCTTCGGCAGCTGCAATAGTTTTGGTGTTGGCTACCGTATAATCAAATTCATTTACTGCCTTGGTGGTGTCGCCTTTTTGCAGATAAGCCTGCCCGGCATACAGGCCGGTTTTAAATTTATCTTCCTGCGATGATTTGTCGTTTTCGCGAACCAGCTTAATGTAGTTCAAAGCATCGTCGGGCATTTCCATCTGCGTATAGCAAAGCAGCAGGTTATTTATGGCAAAGGTGTAATCGGCTTTATACTCCGAGTTGGTTTCGAGCTTTTTGAGGAATGGAACCGCCTCGTTATATTTCTTTTGCCCGATATACAGGTTTGCCATGCTGATTAACGAACGCTCGGTATACGGGCTTGTCCAGTCGTTTAATATAACATTGTAATCGGTAACGGCTTCATCGGGCCTGTTTAAATTAACCAGGCTTTGCGCACGGATAAACCGTGCCTGCTTTTCATAAATAGGTTTGGTTGGGAACTTATCATAATATGCATTTACGGCGCCCACCGTGCCCTGCCAGTCTCCCTTTAAATAGAGATTGTTGGCGGCAGTTATCATAATACTTTCCTGGTCGGCCGAGGTATAATTGGCAATAGGCGTTGTGGCTGCATAATTAATAAATGTTTGCGCGTCGCCTTTATCGGTATAAATTTTCTCAATTTGTTTAAGCGCCTGTTTGGCTTCGTCGGTTGATGAGTAATTTTGTATTACCCGTTTAAACGATTCAATGGCCAAATCATCATTCCCTGCATTATAGTCAATGAGCCCTATGGTAACCAAGGCACGAGGTACGTAGCTGCTTGTTGGATACTTTTGTATCATGTCCTCCATAGCGCTTCTCGCCTTTGTGCTATCATTCTTTAAAAAATAGGTGTAAGCTATTTCAAACGATGCATCATCTGCATAATCAGATTTTGAGAACTTGCTTAAAACATCTGTCAGGGTACCAATCTTGGCATCCGGTGCGCCTTGCAGGCCCTGTATCATACCCCGTTGAAACAGCGCATAATCTTCGCCATGGTTATGTTTTTCAATAATGCGATTATAAAAATCAAGTGCCCGGCTATAATTTTTCATTACAAAATAACTGTCGCCCAGCCGGGTTACGGCATCATTTACTGTGTTAGGGTCTTTTTCATCGCCATCTAAAAACTTCTGGAAATAGGTAGCTGCCTTTTTATATTGCTCATCGCCAAAGGCTGCATAGGCCAGCGCATAATTGGCGTAATTATAAATAGGCGTTTCGCTGGCTTCGGGAAAATCTAAAAACCGCTCAAAATTTTCAACCGATTCTTTGTACTTCCGCACTTCGTACATCGATTCGGCCATCCAGTAAGTAGTTAATACTTCAATTTTAGTATCAACCGGGTTCTTTAGCGAACGGAGGAAGATACCGATGGCGTTTTCAAAAGCTCCCTCATTATAAAACTCCAGGCCGCGGAAATAAGTTACTTTTTGATACGCAGCTTGTACACTGGCTGATTTATTTGGAATAGGTTCCAGTATATCGACAGCCTCTTTGTAGTTATGCGAGTTAAGCAGTACCTCGCCCAATAAAATCTTAGCATCCTCTGTACGGACCGAGCGGGGATAATTTTTTAAATATAGCCTGGTGGCACTAAGCGCATCGTTATTAAAATCAAGCTCGTAGGATAGCTTTGCATATTCATACAAGGCATCTTCCTGTAGCTTTTTATCAAAGCTTAACTTTGATGCCAGGAAAAAAGCGCTCCGGGCACTTTGCTTGTTATTCATTTTCAGGAAAACCTCGCCCAGCGTATAATTGCCATTCTGGCTGTAAACATCATTTTGCTGTTGCAGCTTTTCCAGCTCGCTGGCTGCTTTGCCGTAATTGCCCACCTTAAAATAAGTGTAACCCATTTGGTAGCTGTCCTGCGTGTTTTGTGTGCGGCCCTGGTCCTCATCTTCAAAACGGGCATAATATTTTGCTGCATTATCATAATCGGCCTTAGCGAAGTATGACGCAGCTATTATGCGCAGCATCTCTTTTTCGTTTTGCTGATGGGTGGTGTTTATAATAGGTACCGCATAGTTAATCACATCATCGTAACGGTTATCCAAAAAATAAACAGCGGTTATATAATAAGGATAGCTACTCTCGTATTTTTTTGAATTTTTTAGCTTTTCAAAATTTACCAGTGCTAAGTGATAATCCTTATTCATATAAGCTATGTAGGCAAAATAGTAGATGGCATCATCGGTAAATGGTGAGCGCGTGTTCTTCACTTCGCTAAAAAGCTGCTGCGCTTTTTTATAATCGTTAGTGGCAAAATAGGCATAGCCTTTACGAAACTTATATTCTGTGTTTTCGCGGCCATTCAGGTCATCAGCTTTTACTTTATCAAACCAGGTTAAAGCTTCAGTATATTTCTCCTGTTTGGAGTATGACCGGCCTATTTGGTAGTAAGCCAGTTTGGTTAACGGATTTTCGGGATGCTCTTTTATAAACCGCAAAAACATGCTTTCAGCATCATCGTTTCCTAATTCCAGGGCGCATAAGGCTTCGTAATACTGTGAATTTTCTTTTACTAAGGATAGCTCCGATTCAAACTGGGGCTGTGTGCTGGTTTTAAGTTTGAATTTTTCAACCAGGCGGAATTGTTCGGCTGCCGCTACATATTTGCCTTTATTCAATAAATCAGTAGCTGAATGATAGGTACGATAGATTTGAAATGCAGGGTTTTGCTGGGCACGTGACGTTAAGACAAAAAATACCGGGATTAAGAAGAATATGTATTTAAGTTTTATCATAAGGAGCAAACTAACGATTTGCGAAATTAGCGAAACGCGATAGTGTTCTCCACAATAGTAATTCACATTGTGTGGAGAAATATTATTTTTAACGGGCTTAAAAGAAGGCGTGGTATGAGTGTGGAAAACTTTAGACAGTATGTGAAGAAAGGTGCCGTACGTACAGGTGCAAAATATTGAATCAGTTTAATGCGTTATTATTCATAATGAATCAATTAATATTTATAAGGCAAACTTCATATTATTTTGCATTATTATTCATCGTTTTAATTTTTCCGGGCTTCCAATTTGTACAAAAACAAAATGCGGGTATTATTTTGCATGATGAACGTATACCGGTTACACCTAAAGAGTTTTATATAGCCAACGTAATTGACGAACGTGATAATCGTACTGCTGTTGCATGGCTAATGCCTGCTGGCAACAAAGAAAATAAGCAGCCCAAAGCATATCCTGTTGATTTTCAGGGTGGCGGATTTGTGGCTATTAAGCAGTTTATCGATCATAATTTTCCCGGCAACAAAACGCTACGCCCTGTATCAATTAACCTGAAGAAGTTTATGGCAACTGAATCTGCTTTGGCTGACGGCATGGTAGAAGGACATGTTAGTATTATAATATCATTTGATATAAAGCAGGACAATGACGAAGCGCTGCACCTGGCTGATTATAATGGCAGTGCAATTTATAATCGCAAAGGGGGAGATCCGCAGGATATTGAACCAACGTTGCGCCATGTGCTGGAGAATGGTTTAATTTATTTAAACACCTGGATGAACCAGCAGGCATCCACAAATATTAAGCTGGCCACAGGAGTAAAAGTAAAGTTTACGGACTATACGGAAAAACCTGAAGGCGACAGCATATATTATTCTGTTAACCGGCCCCTAACCTGGGACGATTTTCAATCAAAAATTGCAGGCAGCAGGTTTGCTGCCGAAGTAATGCCCACTATTGGATATGAAGAACGCAGCAGCATAGCTAAAGGAGAAGTTGAATTAAATTTTGCTATTAAAGTATGTTTGCCAAAAAGCGCCTGCTGGGTAAAGGATGGCAGCCGTAACGATTATACCCTGAATCATGAACAAAGGCACTTTGATATTGCAAAAATTGCTGCTGAACATTTTAAGCAAAAAATAAAAACTGAAAATTTACCGGTAAGTAATTTTGATGGCCCCATTAATGTTGATTACCTGGAGGCTTATCGCGAAATGGACAAATTGCAACAGCAATATGATGAAGAAACCGATCATGGTATTAATCAATCAGCCCAGCAACGGTGGAATGAGCGCATTAATAAAGAATTAAGGGAATTGGGAGTGAAGAGATGAATTGCGTTGATAAGTAGCAGCAATAAAGTGGCGGTAGCAGTGATCAGGTAAGTAAAGAGGCGTGGTAGTGAATAACCGCTACTTATAAACTGCAACTGCTACTTCAAAATCAGGCTGCAGCTAATTGTCCTTTTATGGTATCCAGCAGCTCATTAATATCAAAAGGTTTAGCTATAAAAGCATCGGGAGCGCCGCTTTGATTCATGGAAGCCGATACATTATGACTGGCGGAGATTAGAACAACAGGTATGTCGTGGGTTTCTTGTCTGGCTTTTATGTCTTTGCACAATTGGCGCCCGTCCAGGTTACCCAACATTATATCAAGCAATATTAAATCAGGTTCATTGGCTTTAATTTTTTCAAATAAGTAATGACCATCTGATAAGGTATCAACCTCATAGCCCGAATCTTCTAATATAAATTGCAAAACTTCTAATATATCTTTGTCATCATCCACCGCTAATATCTTTCTCATTTCAAAATTCATTTTATATAAAATTTAATCAATGTAAGGAGTGTTATTCCTCTTACCCGGATTTGTAATTTTTGCGTTAAAAACATTACAATTGCATACCTATAGACAATTCTTATACCAGTTTAGCCTGTTGGAAAAATAAATTTTACCCAATTATTCAGATGAGGTGCCATTATTCAAAAAAAGCACCCTATGTACTATAATTGAGCGCTTAAAAATGTTGATAACTAACTGAAATAATAATTTATTATCTCAGTTTACGCATCTTATTCCATATTAATATTATTGTTTATGTTCAGTTTTTTAAACAATAGTTTAAAAACTGAAATATTAAAAATCGGTATAAGCATTTTAAAACTCGAAATCCTTGTACCCGGGTTATGGAATTGTATGATCAATCCGGGATTGATAAAGCGGATACTATAGATTAATGTTTCTTCTTTTTTATGGATACGTAAAATCCTTTTTTACACTTGGCGCAAAAGTATTTTTTTGAAGGAAATAAAAATGATAATCGTTTCCGCAGCCAACTTCTATGTAGTTGAAAATGAAAAGCCTCTCCGCACTTTGGACAATAATATATTGTTTTTGGTTTCCTTTTTTCTGTCAAGTTCTGTCAATATCTTAAATCACTCCTGTAAAGTAAAAGATTTTATTGACTCGGCTATAAAAACACAAAAAAAGAGATAGAAAAAAAGAGAAACTTAATTTCTAAATTATTTGCTTCCTGAAAATTAAATATTGGTTAACGCCAGACATAACTTTTCCTGTTGCAACCATAGCATGAATATCTTTTTAAAGGAAGCCAAAATAAAAGGGTCTTTACTAAAAAGCTTCTGCGAATCCGATGTTCTAATTTGGCTTTACATTTTGGGCATTGATATATTTTTTTATCAATATGTATTGTTTTGTCAATGGGGCTTAATGAAACAACCATAATTTTATAGAATTAAAAGGTGAAGGGTGATTTAATCACAAGTCAAATATAACAAAGATGTTACACTTTAATAATAAGATTGTGTTATTTAATTATGAATTACTTTATTGAGTTATAATTATAAAATAATTGATAACCAGTATACCAGTAAGAACGAACCTTTGAGGAAATTGTTATTTAAATTAAATGTAATTTATAAGCCTCCAGCTATATTAGGCTGTTTACTTTTTCAACCAGCTCAGTTAAATCAAAAGGCTTGTTGATAATTGCATCGCAACCATAAGCAAAGAGCTCGTCGTTATGATTAATGTATGCTGAAAATATAATTACCGGGATCTGGCTAAAATCAGGATGTGATTTTATTTGTTTACATAGCTCACCGCCATTTAAACCGGCTACCCTGTAATCCAGTATAACAAGGTCAGGAACAAATTCTTCCAATAAAGGCATTACCGCATCACTGCTACCAGTGCTTCGTACCTCAAATTGCTCATAGGTTAAGGTTTCATGCACTATATCCAAAATATCCTGGTTATCATCCAGCACTAAAATACGCTTTGCCATAAAAACATTTAAAAATTAAAGGCCGAAAAAGGTACTGGATGCAACAGTGTATAAGAATGATATTGTATGGGCTTTGAATCTTTGTCGGGTGTTTACCTGCAATAAAAATAGGTAATTTATTTTCATATATTATGGCTAAACCATTAAATATTTTAATGTAAAAATATTTTTACTTAAAAAGCTTCTCCAAGCGCTAATGTAAGATTTGAATAGCCCTTGCTAATGCCATAATCAATGCAAATATTGGTATCTGATTTTTTGTTGAATTTAATACGTAAACCAGTCCCGGCAGCCGGATTAAAATAGGTAAGGCTACGTGTGTTTGATTGCCCTGCCGAGTTTACATTAGCAAATACAACAAAACCAAATAAGCCATTCGCAGTAATATCACGGCGATATTCACTTTCAAAATACAATAAATTTTCGCCACGGTAACGGTTTTGTTCAATTCCCCGGCCCGATCGTTCGTAAGGATCCATACCTATACCAGGCAGATTTAGAAATGGTGTGCCGGTTGAAAGGGTTGTCCAGTAATAACTCCAGAAAGCAAGCACATTTTTGGGGCCTGCGTCAGTAAGAGAAATATATTTGCGTAAATCGATATATACCGACTGGGCATTATTATCACTTCCAATAAATTCGGCATTATGCCGGTAAATCAGGTTGGCGTATATACCGGGTAGTGGGTTGAAGGAGTTTTTGCGGGTATCATATAATAAATTTACGTTAAGACCCGAAGAGAAAGTATTACTGCCTTCGGCTGTTCCATAGTTGTAGCCCGTAAATTGGCTAAGCGTTGTAGGCGGATCCATGGTATGGATTTTAATAAAGTAATCCAAATTATATCCAATACCTGCGTAAAAAAAGGGAGTAATACGTTTAAGTGCACTTTGATAGAAACGGACATAATTATAATTAACTAAAATTTTATCATTCTCGGGCTGTCCGCCGCCAAGGCCCCAGGTATATTGCGGCGATACTAAAAAACGGGTATCACCCTGAATATTCCAGCCATTATTATTTAACCATACACTTGAATGGATGGGCATGCCATACCTGCCTTTTAAGTTGAAATAAGGAGCGAAGGTAACACTGGAGATGTAAGTGGTTGATCTATCGCCAAGGTAAAATCCGGCTGTTGTAGAAGTAACTAAAGCCTTACTACCGCCGGGTACTGATGTTGAAATGGGTAAAATAGAAAAATAGATCTCTTTTTGTTCTTTATCCTTTCTGGGTTTAAATGTAAAAATCGGCCTTATAACATCTATCAAATCTTTTTGCCCGGTAGTATCAACGTGTATATTAGTGGTGTCCACAGGTGCCTGCGCCATCAATAAACAAGGAAATAAACAGAAAATTAACAGTACTAAAACTTTGCCCATAATCTTGTAAAAGAAAAAAACGGGCTTTTGTTTTTGAAATGCAGGTATTTAACAAAAATTTGCAGAATAAAAAGCAGCCATAGGTAACCCTTTATTTGTTTTTAATTTGTTAAAAACTTAAGCACAGCGTCAGAAAACTCAACGGTACGGATAGCGGTATTATGATTCCCTGGCACATAAGCAAGACCTGAATGTGGTATCAGTGCGTTCAACCCTGTTTCTGATCCATTTTCTTTATCCTCTGTACCGCGGATAATTAAAACGGGTTTGCGTAATGCAGCTAATTCCTCTTTACTGGTTGAGGGCTGATATTTTTGCTGATAGGCGAGGGCCAGGTTATCAAAATGCTGACTATAGATATATTTCATCATATCGTCAACATCGTGCAGCGAGGTATCGCCCATTAAGGCGCGGTAGGCATGCACCCTTCTGGGCCAATCGGGATTAGTATAGGCATCGCCCATGCCGCCCATTACCGCTTTATTAAGCCGTTTATCAAGCACCAGCAACCTTGAAGTAATGATCGATCCGCGCGAATAACCTACTGCATCATAATGTTTTATGTTTAAACTGCTCATCAGCCCCATAATATCCTTAGCCTCGGCATCATTGGCATAAGCGCTTTCATTATGCGGTTTATCTGAATGGCCATTACCCCGCTGATCTATCAATATCACCTTGTATCCTGCCTTGAGTAAATCGCCGTAAACAGCACAGTTTTTCCATCCTTGTCCGGTACCCGAAAAGCCATGGATCAGTATAACCGGGTAGCCGTCACCTTTTACTTCGTAATATATTTTTGTGCCGTCAAAAGATGTATAATAACTGCCATCATTAGCTGATTGTGCAGATGACCGGACTGACTGAAGCAATAGAATGCTTAATGTGGCTAATAAGATGATGTGTTTTTTCATTTTAGATGTTTGAAAATTGGCTCCAAAATTTAGATTTTATAAGTTAAATACTGATTGACTTTGCTGATATAGTGCTCTAATTTGGCTGGTATATTTTTCGAAATTAGATACACTGGCTCCTCCTAATCTCTAATCCCAAATCTCTAATCACTAAATCTACTCATCCTTCATAAACTTATCCATCCCTTCGGCGGGTTTCCAGGTATTGCCGGGCTCAAAATAATTATATAATAATGCAGAAACTTTACGGATCAGCACTTCGGCTTCATTATCCTGTGTCCAGCGCTGATCTTTGTTGTGATTGGTGATGATAGAAAATACATAATCGCCGTGTGGGGCATTAACAAGTACAGTTTCCGATTTCGATTCATTTAATGCTCCCTGCTTAGAAATGGTATGTATATATGGCGGTATTTGCGATAGTGCATAGTTATCCCAAAATATCCGGCCCATATTACGAACCATGCGTTCGCTTGCAGCAGGGCTAACCGCTTTCCCATCATGTATCATGGTGAACAGCCTGCACATTTCATAAGGAGTAGTTACACCCCAGCCATATCTTTCATGCATAGCTTCGCGCCCCGTTGCCCGTGAATTATCCCGCATTACTTTAAACCCGGCCGAATCAAGCCAGCGGTTGATATAATCGCTTCCTACTAATTTTTGAAGCCATAAACTTGCCGTATTATCGCTCATGGTGATCATCAACAGGGCAACTTTGCTAACTTCAATGGTATCTTTATCCTTAAACGACCCTAAAATATCTTCACCCTTGTACAATAACGAATCGCGGTACAGCAGTTTTTGGTTGTATTGCATTTCGCCTTTTTCTATTTTATCCATCAACCCGCATTGTATACTCACTTTTATCATACTGGCAGTAGGGAAAAGCGTATCCGCATTAATGGCTGCCGTTTTACCGGTTTTTAGGTTTTGTACATAGATACCCGCTTGCCCGTTAAAGCCTTTGATAGCATCATGCAGTTTGGCGGTGAGCTTTGCATCGGTTTGAGCGAAGCTGAAAGAAGTGATAAATACCAGCAGGGATAAGAGTGTATATTTCATAATTTGGAGGATTGAATTATCTAAGGTATAACTAAGATTTAACTAAGATTCGTAGGATGAAAAGATTTTAGGATTTTTTTGTAAGTGCAGATAACTTTAATTCTTGTGATTTAGATTTTTAGGGTATGAAAGATTAAATAGATTATAAGGGATATCCTATCATCTTTTCATCCTACGAATCTTAGTTACCATAACCGAACATTCACTGTATCAAAACCGGACAAATTAAATACTTGATTATTGTAATAAATATCTTATAATTAGATAGTTACCTATTTGGCATTTTCTTGGACGATTTTAAAAAATAGTAACACTAATGACTAATGACCAATAAAATATGTTAAAAAGCTATTTAAAAACAGCCTTACGTTTCTTGTTAAAAAACAAAACGTTCAGCTTTATCAATATTTTTGGTTTGGCTACAGGTACGCTTTGCTGCCTTTATATTTTATTATACGTACAGCAACAATATAGTTACGATAAGCAGCACAAAAATGTTAACAGCATTTACCGTCTCACTACCGATCTTGAATTAACAGGAGACAAACATCATGGCGCCGCATCTTCGCCGCCAATTGCGCCGGCAATGAAAGCTAACTTTCCTGAGGTATTAAATTATACCAGGGTAGTTAAAACTGAAATATTGGGTGCCAAAGAACATTTATTGCGCTACAAGGAGCAATCGTTTTATGAAACCGGCGCTCTTTATGTCGATTCCACCTTTTTTGATGTTTTAAGCTATAATTTTGTGGAAGGAAAGGCACCGCATGTACTGGATAATCCATATGATATAGTATTGTTGAAATCTACCGCCGATAAGCTTTTTGGCCGGGAAAGTGCGGTTGGCAAAGTAATAAACATTGACGACTCATACGGCAAACACGATTTTAAGGTAACCGGTGTTATTGACGAAAGCCTGGGTAAATCACACCTGGAAGGCAATATGTTTATCAATATGAAAAGCGGCCCGCAAGGTGTTTCTATTGCAAATGATGATGAATGGGCCGGTAATAATTTTCTTTATTCCTATCTTAAACTAAGGCCCGGCGCTGATGTTAAGGCTCTTGAAAAGAAGCTACCTGCACTTTTATTAAAAAATGCTGGCCCGGCAATGAAATCAACCGGCATGACAAAAACTTTGCATTTGCAGTCCATTACTTCCATTCACACTACCGGAGGTTACGATGTAGAACCTACCAAAACTTCCGATCCATCTTTTCTCTTCATCCTGGTATTAATTGCAGTGCTGATACAGGTTATAGCCTGTATCAATTTCATGAACCTTTCAACTGCCCGTGCATCAAAAAGAGCAAAAGAGGTTGGTGTACGTAAGGTAATAGGCGCGGGTAAATACGATTTGATCAAGCAGTTTTTGGGCGAATCGTTTTTACTGGCATTTATTGGGGTAATTGTTGCATTGCCTTTACTGTGGGTGGCTCTTCCTTTTTTAAATGATATAACGCGCACAGATATACACCTGTCCTTTTTTGGCGATTACCGGCTGTGGCTGATGTTAACCAGCTTAATAGTGGTTACCGGGCTGGTTGCGGGTAGTTATCCGGCATTTTACCTGTCGGCTTTTGAGGCTATAAAAGTGATTAAGGGGAATTTTAACAGCCAGATCTCGGCAGCCGGAATCAGGAAATCGCTGGTTGTTTTTCAATTTGTATTGTCTATAGTCATGATTACCGGCATCATTATAATTTACAGCCAGTTAAACTACATTAAATCAAAAGATTTAGGGTTCGATAAAAATCAAAAGCTGGTATTTAACTTTTATACCAGTGATGCTCAAGCTAAAATGCAGGCACTTACAAACGACTTAAAACAGCTTGCTGATGTTAATGCTGTTTCCAGCGCCGATAATTATCTTAGCCAGTTTGTTTTGCACGATCATGGTGTTTATCCATCGGGTGGTAACATGGAAACATCAATTGATGCACAAAACATAGCCACCGACCAGTACTTCATAAAAACTTATGGTATAAAACTAATAAGCGGCAGGGATTTTATGCCCGGCGACTCAGGCAAAGTGATCATTAATCAAACGCTTGCAAAAAGGCTTAACCTGAATGCGCAAACCGCCCCCGGAGCACGGCTTTATACACATTATGGCAACAACCCGTTAACATTTGTTACAGTTGCAGCAGTTATGAAGGATTTTAATTACAATTCACTGCATGATGAGGTGAAGCCGTTTATGCTGGTGTATGATAAGGACCCGCGCGATTTTTCGAGCATGGTAGTAGCAACCAGTAGTAAAGATTATAAAGAATTGCTTGCCAGGATTGGCGCAATATGGCAAAAAGACCTGCCATCGGTACCTTTTGAATATTCATTCCTCGATTCGGAAGTACAAAAACAATACGAAACAGAAGTCGTGCTATCGCAGATCATCAACTCATTTACTTTAATAGCCATACTTATATCATGCCTTGGGTTATTTGGATTAGCTGCCTTTAGCGCCGAGCAACGGCAAAAGGAGATAGGCATCCGCAAAGTACTGGGCTCAAGTGTAAGCGGGATAGTACAACTGCTGTCGAAAGACTTTTTAATACTGGTTATCATATCCTTCATTATTGCAACACCAATAGCCTGGTATGGCATGAGTAAATGGTTGCAAGCCTTTGCTTATCGTATACCATTAAGCTGGTGGATGTTTGCCCTCGCGGGGATCTTAGCAGCAGTTATAGCAGTAATTACCGTAAGCTCACAGGCCATTAAAGCAGCGCTGATGAACCCGGTGAAGAGTTTGAAAAGCGAGTAGGGAAGTTTGCAGTGGGCAGTAGCAGTTTGCAGTGAATACTCCCAAAGATTTGTCAACTTTTTAAAAGTTGACAAATCTGCTCCTTCACACCCCAATGAACTAATGAACAAGTGAACCAATGAACTAACACAATGATTAAAAATTATATTAAAACAGCCTGGAGAAGTTTAGCACGTAATAAAAGCTATACTGTCATCAATATTGCCGGCCTGGCTATAGGGATAGCTGCCTGCCTGCTAATTTTCCTGATTGTAAGCTTTGAAACCAGCTTTGATAATTTTCATACAAAGAAGGACCATATCTACCGTATAATTACCGCGAAAAAAAGCCCCCAGGAGGGTATTACCTATGGCGCGGGTGTCCCCTTCCCAACTCCCGGTGGGTTACGTTTGGATTATCCTCAGCTTAAGATTGCTTCTATTTTACAAAATTCGGGCAGCCACTTTACTATCGATAATGCCAGTAATTCGCAATCGCCTAAAAAGTTTAAAGAAGATAATACCTA